>JAAUXZ010039951.1_pt1 | contig 12038 bp, 5 predicted proteins | sample 7278131 | NCBI WGS metagenome assembly JAAUXZ01 (sample SAMN14350119, study PRJNA611818) | marine sediment metagenome | isolation source: surface marine sediment (3m) | place: French Polynesia: Moorea | collected 2018-08
AACTAAATGCTAGCAGCCACAGAATTGCCTTTCGCGTGCAGAATCAATGCCCAACTGCTTGCCTGGACGAAAAACTTCTCCGACAGATACTGAGCAATTTGCTCTCAAATTCCATTAAGTATTCACCCGAAAGTGACGAAGTCCATTTTGACTTAATTGGCGAGTGTGGAGAAGCCATTTTTCGCATTCAAGATCGAGGGATAGGCATTCCTATAAAAGAGCAAGCTCAATTATTTGATTCTTTCCATAGAGCCAGCAATGTGGAAAATATATCGGGGACAGGACTGGGACTGGCTATTGTCAAAAAAGCTGTGGATTTACACGGCGGCAAGATCGCAGTTGACAGCCAAGTTGGGGTTGGCACAACTTTTACAGTTACACTTCCACTGAATAAACAGGTAGAGAAAGATGAAAAAATTTCTAGTGATTGAAGACGAACTATCAGTCAGAGAGAATATTTTAGAACTTCTTGAAGCTGAAAATTTCCATGTATTTTGTAGCGAGAACGGCTTCCTTGGTGCGCTGTGGGCGCAAGAAAATTCACCTGACTTGATTATTCGTGACGTGATGATGCCCCAAATCAAGAGAACTATTGCATGAATCTTTTATGGAACAATAAAAACTGGTTTTTTTCTCAATTTTCTCTAGCTAAAATAGCAATAAATTACCATGTTTTTAAAATCGACTTTTGGAGCGATCTCGCTTGCGTAGCAGCCGCAGGCTTAGAGAGCCGCCTAGACTAGGCTAGGCTTCGCCGCTGAGTCTCGCAGTGCGCCCCTGCTGACGCAGCGCGGCGGTGCGCCAACAACGAAAATTTGACAGGACAAATACGTTCAGCATTAAATTGGTGGCTAAACTCAGAGATTTTTTCTTGATTTTTACTTAAGCTTTTACCGGTAATTCATAATTATATATTCCGGCAATCAGATTAGACCTCAATCCGAATCTACGATGGTTCTTCTCTCTTACAACTCATCATAGAAACACAAATCATTGCGCAGTGGGATAAATCAAATCTTTTCAGGATTTCGATCACATACAAACCTAGTAAAACGCAGCTATAAAAGTAGAGTAGCGCAGGTGTTCACGTTCAGGACATGTACGCTCTTTCTCCAAAGCAACTTGTCAACACATTTTTTAAGTTTCGTTTACCCTGAGATTTTTATGGATAGCCATCAAGTCCATCCCCCTCAAATTTTGATTGTTGACGACCAGCCAACTAACTTGCAAATTCTATCCGAAATGCTAACTGGTCAGGGATATAAAGTTCGAGCCGTGATGGACGGTCAGATGGCACTGACGGCAGTACAGGCTTTCCCACCTAATCTAATTTTGCTCGATATCAAGATGCCAGGTATGGATGGCTATGAAGTCTGTCAACATCTAAAAGCTTCACCGTTAACCCATGATATCCCGGTGATTTTCGTAAGCGGCTTAGATGAGGCGTTCGATAAGGTCAAAGCCTTTGAAATTGGGGGAGTGGACTACATCACCAAACCCTTGCGGATGTCAGAGATTGTAGCCCGTGTAAAGAATCAATTACACCTCCAATTAGCCAAGGAAAAAATTTGTCAACTGAATCAAGAACTCGAACAACGGGTCAGAGAACGCACTGCACAACTAGAAGCAGCTAATCGAGAACTGAAAAGGGAAATTAATGAGCGCAAGCAAGCCGAAAAGCAACTTCAGTACATGGCTTTCCACGATCCACTCACAGGTCTACCCAATCGAGCCTTATTGATGAATCGTCTAGAGCAGGCAATCAACCGCAGCAAAAGGTCGAACAATCATACATTTGCTGTGCTATATCTAGACTGCGATCGCTTCAAGATAGTCAACGATTCCCTCGGTCATTTGACTGGAGACAAACTTCTCATTGCCGTAGCTCGCCGCTTAAAATCATGCCTGCGCCCAGCCGACACGATTGCTCGCTTGGGAGGAGATGAGTTCGCAATTCTCTTAGAAGAAATCGCAGAGCCTAGCAATGCTGCCACCGTCGCTAAACGTCTCAATAAGGAATTAACGTTACCTTTTTGCGTTAACAAACATCAGATATTTATCAATGCTAGTATTGGCATTGTTTCGGAGACAAAAGATTATCAGCAGCCAGAGACGATCCTGCGTGATGCTGACACAGCCATGTATCATGCCAAGGCATCCGGGAAAGCCTGCTATCAAGTGTTCGACCCAGCCCTGCACACTCGCGCGCAGAAAATCTTGGAGTTGGAGACTGACCTGCGACTGGCTTTGGAACGCCAGGAGTTCATGATTTACTACCAACCGATTGTCTGCCTAGCCACTGGTTCTATTACCGGATTTGAGGCTCTTCTGCGCTGGCATCACTCAGAAAAAGGCTTGATTTCCCCGGCAGAGTTCATCCCAGTCGCAGAAGAAACCCGTTTGATTATTCCTATAGGAATGTGGGTCTTGCGTGAAGTTTGCCGCCAGCTCCGCGCTTGGCAGAATCGGTATCCTCATCAACAATCTGTAACGATCAGCGTCAATCTTTCGGTAAAACAGTTTTTTCACCCCGATCTGATCGATCAAATTGACCAAGTTCTCGCCACAACTGGGCTAGATGGCCGTAATTTAAAGCTGGAGATTACCGAAAGCGCCCTCATAGAGAATGATCGAGTGGCAACTGATCTCCTCCAACAACTCAGAGCCCGTCAGATTCATTTGAGCATCGATGACTTTGGGACTGGCTATTCCTCCTTGAGTTACCTGCACCGCTTTCCGATTGATACGTTAAAGATTGACCGCTCCTTTATCAGCCGAATCGGTAAGAATGGCGAGAATCTAGAGATTGTCAAGGCGATCGTCACACTAGCCCACCATCTGGGCATGACTGTGACTGCAGAGGGAGTAGAAACGGCACAGCAGTTTGCCCAACTAAGAGCCTTGAGATGTGAACTTGCTCAAGGATACTTGTTCTCCAAACCGTTGACGCCTGAATTAGCGGAAGCAATGTTAGCGAGAGTCACGAGCGTGAATTTCTCCGAGCTTGATGAGGAAATCATCTCTCTATATTGCTTCTGGAGCTAATACCAATTGGAAAAAGTGATGAGAGACTTAGTAAAGATATAAAAGTCAAAAATCATCTGCAACAGCAGCGACGGAGTCTAAAGTCTAAGGGAATTGGACAGAAAAAAACATCCCATAGCGAGTTCTACCTTTGCTGTCTCTAGAGTCTGAGCAATACCTAGACTCTACTAAACGATGGGATAATTTTTTTCGTCGAAGTCCCTAAAGTCAAAAATAACCAGGTATTTTGCAATTAATTTTATCAAGAAATAAATTTACCATCTATCTAGCTATTTTTGGGAATTGGTATAACTATTGTTTCAAAAAATGACTGGAGAAAAATTATATGTACAATACGACCAAAGGGATTTTAATTCACCAACTGGTGGAATTTCAGGTATCACAGACTCCCGATGCTGTAGCAGTCATCTTTCAAGAGCAGCAATTGACCTATCGGGAACTCAACCAAAAAGCCAACCAACTGGCACACTATCTGAAAACGCTGGGGGTTAAACCAGAAGTCATGGTAGGGATTTGTGTTGAGCGATCGCTAGAGATGGTTATTGCACTTCTCGGTGTTCTCAAAGCCGGTGGAGCCTATGTGCCCCTAGATCCAGCCTATCCAGCAGAGCGCTTAGCCTTCATGATCGAAGATTCCCAGCTCTGTGTACTCCTGACCCAGCAGAATCAGCTAGAAGCGCTGCCGCAATACTCGGGTCCAGTGGTATGCCTGGACGCTGATTGTCAGAGGATTGCTCAACAAAGCGAGGAGGACTTAGACAGCGGAGTAACCTCAGAAAATCTAGCTTACACTATTTACACCTCAGGGTCTACAGGTAAGCCCAAAGGAGTACAAATTATCCATAGTGCTGTTGTCAATTTCTTACTCTCTATGCAACAAGAGCCAGGGATAACAGCTCAAGATGTTCTCCTGGCAGTGACTACTATTTCTTTTGACATTGCTGTTCTAGAACTTTTCCTGCCCCTCACAGTTGGAGCTCGCATTGTAATAGCTAGTCGCGAAGTAGCATCCGATGCAATTGAGTTGTCCAAGACAATAACTGAATCTGGTGCTACGGTCATGCAAGCGACCCCAGCAACCTGGCGAATGCTGTTAGCAATCGGTTGGCAGGGCAATCGACATTTGAAAATTCTGTGTGGAGGAGAAGCCCTTACTCGGAGTCTAGCGAATCAACTCCTAGAACGGAGTTCCTCCGTTTGGAATATGTATGGTCCCACTGAGACTACTATTTGGTCAACAGTTCACAAGGTAGAGCCTGGTGATAATCCAGTACCTATTGGTCGCCCCATTTTGAATACTCAGATCCATCTGCTAAAGTACCCAGCCCGCCGCCAGGATGATATTTTAGAGCCTGTTCCTAATGGATGTGCGGGAGAGGTTTACATTGGGGGCATTGGGCTAGCACGAGGATATCTTAATCGCCCGAAGCTAACCTCTGAAAGGTTCATCAACGATCCTTTTAGGAATGAACCAACAGCCCGTCTCTATAAAACAGGTGACTTAGCTCGTTATCTACCAGACGGTAACATTTCAATTATTGGGCGAATCGATCATCAGATCAAGATTCGGGGTTACCGGATTGAGTTGGGAGATATTGAAGCAGCCCTCTCGCAGCACTCTGCTGTACAGGAGTGTATAGTGATTCCCAGGGAGGATTCTCCTGGAGATCGGCGTCTGGTTGCTTATGTTGTATTGAAGTCGCAGCCATTGGAGGTGCGTCCAACACAGCTACGAGCATGGCTTAAAGAAAAACTGCCCGACTACATGGTTCCTGCTCTGGTAGTCTTCATGAATGCCCTGCCACTGACACCTAACAACAAAGTCGATCGTCGGGCACTCCCAGTTCCAACCCTTTATACAAAGGAAGAATGTGTCTCTCCCCGAACCGAACTAGAGAAACAACTGACCCAAATTTGGACTTCTGTTTTAGGGGTGGAAGTTGGCATTTACCAGGACTTCTTTGAATCAGGAGGTGATTCCTTACGCACAGCCCTGTTACTGTCCCAGATGCAAGAAACCTTCCAGGTGGAATTATCTTTGGACTGTCTGTTCAAAGCTCCTACAATTGCTGGATTAGCCGCAGTGATCCAGGTCGTTCAATCTTCTGACTCCACTGCGGGGTTTGAGACCACTGCCGATGAGTTGCGGGCTGATGCAGTCTTAGATAAAGCGATTCGCCCGGTTGCGGCTACCAGAATTGAGCGTCAGCACATCTTCTTGACAGGGGCAACGGGCTTTATCGGTGCTTTTCTCCTCCATGAACTGTTGCGCCAGAATCCACAGGCAACTGTTTACTGTCTAGTTCGCGCTGATAATCTGGAAGCGGCGGGTTATCGACTGCGTAGAAGTCTGGAAAGTTACGAGATTTGCCAAGAAGCACTAGGCTCCAAAATTGTCCCAATAGTTGGAGATTTATCACAGCCTCTGTTTGGACTATCCGAACTACAATTTAGGAAATTGGCAGATCGGATAGATGTGATTTATCACAGTGGCGCTTATGTGAATCTGGTCTATCCATACACTGCCCTACGCGAGACAAATGTTGTAGGAACACAGGAGGTATTACGCCTAGCAACTGAGGCAAAGACTAAGCCAGTTCATTACATCTCCACCTTGGATGTCTTTCAATCCTCTAAATACAAGGGAATGAATTTAATTCTAGAAACAGATGAACTCCTTAGTAGTGAAGGATATTCGGATGGTTATTCCCAAAGTAAATGGGTTGCTGAAAAATTAGTCATGGCAGCCCGCGCTCTCGGTTTACCAGTTTGTATCTATCGACTGGGAATGATTACAGGGCATAGTCAAACGGGTGCTTTTCAGCTCAGTAACCTAATCTGCAGAATGATCAAGGGGTTTATCCAATCAGGGCACGCGCCTGAGTTGGAACTGAAGATGAACCTGGCTCCTGTAGACTACGTGGCTCGAGCGATAGAACATTTGTCAGGTCAGCCAGAGTCTTTTGGCAAAACGTTTCATCTGTTAAGTCCGCATGTATTGCCTATTAGCCAACTTGTTTCGGATATTAACGCTCTTGGTTACGCAGTTACTTGTATTCCTTACCAGCAGTGGCTAGCAAAGCTACTCGATATGCCCCCAGAGAATGCTTTAACTCCTACGGTCCCCCTACTGACCAAGAGGCTAGCAGATGGGCAACAAACTTTTCTAGAGACAACCGCCTTGGTATCCCAAGCATTTGATTCCCGCAACACCCAGGTTGGGTTAGCTGGAACCGACATTATCTGTCCTCCAATTAGCTCTTCAGTTTTAGAGGCTTATTTGTCCTATTTCATTTGCAGGGGCTTCCTGCCACAGCAATCTCAATTTACCCATACATCGTGAGTTGGAATGAACAGAATTTGGCTCAAAGGCACGAAATTGCGTGTATCTGTTCCACACGCTGAGAGCAACGATCAAGACAAGCGCAAAGGATCGCTGACTACACCAACGCTAATCAAAACAGCGCTCAGCATGGGTGTAGTCATTATTGCATCGACCGGAATCGGCTACTTCCAAGTGATTTCGCGCGTTACAGCTCAGTCGTTAGCAAAGCTTGAACAATACGTCGGACTACGAGCAGAGCGCGAGAGAGCAATTTTCAGCTTGGCTGAAGACAACCATGTCCTGCTGAAGCAGGCTTTGCTAGAGCGACTCAAAGCACAAGGCGATCGCGATCCCAAAGCTGAATTCGACCAACTGTTTGTCACATACAAAGACGGCACGATTCGCAATCGTCCCGAAATCTTTAACATCGACAAGACTCCCGGCGTGTTTCTCAGCAAGAATGTCAAGGTCGATGCCGATATGCGGCGTCGAGTTATAACCTATTATGAGACCCTCAGGGCTTACGGTCCTGCATGGCGCAACCGCTTTGCCAACAGCTACACGCAAATTCCAGAGAATGGAATGGTAATGTACATGCACGAGTATCCGTGGGCGTTGAAGGCACCCTCTAGGGGATCGTTCCGCGTCACCGATGATGAGTCCTTCCAAATTACCCGAAAACTCCACGATCCGGAGCGAAAAACAGTCTGGACGGGAATTTATTACGACCAAGTTGCCGATGCCTGGATGGCATCCTGTGTGACGCCATTGGACGTAAATGGCAGGCATATTGCTACACTCGGACACGATATCTTGATTGATGAGTTGCGCGAGCGCACGATTAATGATGCCTTAGAAGGCACATACAATATGATCTTTCGAGAAGATGGGCGTCTAGTGGCCCATCCTCAGCTCATGGAAGAAATTCAACAGGGAAATGGTCAGTTTTCCATTGCCCAATCAGAAAATCCTCATCTGCGTCAAATTTTTGAGATAGTCACTCAACAAAAGGAAAACCGAATTGTTGACAATCCTGGATACAATGAATACCTGGCCGTTACGACAATTGATGAGCCAGGTTGGCGACTGGTCACAGTTTTTCCCAAATCTCTGTTGGAACAGGAGGCGTTTGCTACAGCTCAACTGATTCTAATGCTGGGGTTGACCGCACTACTAATTGAAATCATTGTGGTGTTCTTTATCTTACGTAGACAAATTTCTGCGCCACTCAATAAGCTAATGGAAGCAACTGAGAGTATTGCTGCTGGCAATCTTGATGTTAAAGTCGATGCAACCCAGCCAAATGAACTAGGGCGTTTGGGATATTTATTTAACAAAATGTCTCAGCAGGTGCGAGAATCTTTTGCTGCACTAGCTAGAACTAATGAGGAACTAGAATTCCGAGTCGAGAAACGAACGACTGAGCTAAAAAAAGCGATGGAAGCAGCTGATGCTGCCAACCAAGCTAAGAGCGAATTCTTAGCCAACATGAGTCATGAACTGAGAACTCCCCTCAATGGCATTTTAGGCTACGCTCAAATCCTGCGGCAGTCAAACAATATGTCACAAAAACAGAAAAAGGGAATCGAAATTATTAACCAGTGTGGTTCCCATCTGCTGACTCTTATTAACGATATTCTCGATCTCTCTAAAATTGAAGCTCAGAAAATGGAACTGCATCCCATAGAGTTTCATTTTCCCTCCTTCCTCCAGGGCATTGCTGAAATCTGTCGCATTAAAGCTGAGCAAAAAGGTATTGATTTTGTTTACCACTCTGAAGATTTGATGCCTCTTGGGATTAAGGCTGATGAAAAACGTTTACGGCAGATTTTAATGAACTTGCTGAGTAATGCTATCAAATTCACTGAACAAGGCAGAGTGACATTTTTAATTAAAACTCAGAAGTGCGAAGGGAAGCAACAGGAGGGAGCATCAGTCTATCGCCTTCGTTTCCAGGTTGAAGATACCGGAACAGGCATAAGCAATGAGCATTCAGAGAAAATCTTTTTACCCTTTGAGCAGGCGGGCAAGATCCAAAAGCAGTCAGAAGGAACTGGATTGGGATTAGCCATCAGTCAGAAAATTGCTTTAATGATGGGCAGCACCCTAAACGTGCACAGCCAACTAGGAATAGGCAGCATCTTTTGGTTCGAGGTAAAACTACCTGAAGCGACAGAATGGGCAGAGAAGTCTAAACTTTTCCAACAAGGCACCGTCATTGGGTACAAGGGGAAAAAACAGAAAATCCTGGTGATAGATGACCGTTGGGAAAATCGCTCGGTTATAGTCAACTTGCTTGAACCCGTTGGCTTTGAAATGATCGAAGCTGAAAACGGTCAAGAAGGTTTAGACAAAGCTGCTGAGTTTCAACCGGATCTGATTATTACCGATTTATCCATGCCACTGATGGATGGCTACGAAATGCTTGGACAGTTGCGTCAGTCCACTCAATGCCGAGATGTGGCGGCAATTGTCTCCTCTGCCAGTGTGTTTGAGAGTGACAGGCAAAAGAGTTTGGATGCTGGGGCCAATGATTTTCTGCCCAAGCCTATACAAGCCGAAAGTCTTTTGGAAACACTACAGGTGCATCTGGGACTGGAGTGGGTGTACGAGGAGAAGAAAGAAGGAGAGAAAAGGAAAGAAGCAACTGGGGTTGAGAGCGGTGCTTCCAAGATTGTGCCCCCGTCCGCTGAAGACCTTGCTTTGCTCCATGACCTGATTCGAAGAGGCTTGATCAATAACCTGCTCAAAGAGATTGAGCGAATTGAAACACAAGATAGTCAATTTATCCCTTTTACTCAACAGCTTCGTCAATTTGCCAAAGGTTTCCAGCTCAGGCAAATCCGAGCCTTCATAGAGCAGTACCGAGGGCGCAACTAGTTGACCTATAGCTACGGGTGCTGTAACCAACTGCAAAGTAGCTGAAACCAAAAAAATAGGGACACGAGCAAGGGAGTATAGATAGAGAGTTATGGAAATGTGTCAATTGGCGAGCGCAGATTCTGAGTTCATCTTGATTGTGGATGATAATCCTGCCAACCTGGAGGTTCTTTCTGAAACTTTAGCTGGGGCTGGTTTCCAAGTTGCGGTGGCAATTGATGGTGTAAGCGCTATCGAACAGATTCAGGATTATCAGCCAGAGCTAATCTTGTTGGATATCATGATGCCTGGAATTGACGGATTTGAAACTTACCAACGTTTAAGGGCAAAACCTTCAACTCGGGACATCCCCGTGATCTTCACGACTGCCTTATCCGACACAGAGAATAAGGTCAAAGGTTTTTCTTTAGGAGCAGTCGACTACATTACCAAGCCATTTCAGCAACAGGAAGTGCTGGCAAGGGTTAGAGTTCATCTGCAGTTGCGAAATTTGGCTAGAACGCTCGAAGGTCAAAATAAAAGGCTGAAGCGTGAAATTGTACAGCGTGAGACAGCAGAAGCATCCCTGCTCAAACTCAATCAGGAATTAGAGAAACGCGCAGTCGAACTCAAGGAAGCTAAAGAAGCAGCTGATAGAGCCAACCACGCTAAAAGCGAGTTTCTTGCCAACATGAGCCATGAAATCCGCACTCCCCTCAACGGCATCTTAGGTTATACCCAAATCTTACAATTTTCAAAGGTACTCACTGAGAAGGAGCGCAAAGGTTTAAAGCTCATCAAACAATGCGGCTCTCACCTATTGACCTTGATTAACGATATTCTCGATCTCTCGAAGATCGAAGCTCGGAAAATGGAACTTTATCCGGCAAGTTTTCATTTTCCATCTTTCCTACAAGGTGTCGCAGAAATCTTCAGCGTTCGAGCAGAGCAAAAGAAAATCTCATTTATTTATCAATTCGAGTCCCACTTACCTAGCGGTGTTTATGCTGACGAAAAGCGCCTGCGACAGGTACTGATTAACCTTCTCGGCAATGCTGTCAAGTTTACCGACCACTATAGGTCAGTGACTTTCAAAGTGAAGGTTGTCGGTCAGGGAAACGCAGCGATAGAGAACTCAAAGGCAGCCCTAGAGCCCAATTCTCAATCATCAACGATTAAAGTTCGCTTTCAGATTGAGGATACGGGCGTCGGGATTAGCTCAGACGAACTAGACAAGATTTTCCAGCCCTTTGAACAGTTGGGAGATAGCAACAGTCAAGCTCAAGGAACGGGGTTGGGCTTAGCTATCTGCCAGAAAATTCTTGCTTTAATGAATAGTCGCATCCAGGTCACGAGCCAACCCGGTAAGGGCAGTCGTTTCTGGTTCGACTTGGAACTTCCCGCAGTTGAAGTAGCAGATTTGTCACAATCAGCGAGAGGTTTTCATCAAGGAACCATCGTTGGTTTCAAAGGTGAGAAACGGAAAATCCTAGTGGTTGACGATCGCTGGGGAAATCGCTCAGTGATTGTCAATTTGCTCGAACCACTTGGCTTTGAGATTGTTGAGGCAACCGATGGTCAGGAAGGATTGAATAAAGCGGCAGAATTTCACCCCGATCTGATCGTGGTTGACTTAGTCATGCCAGTGATGGATGGGTTTGAGTTGATCTGCAGGCTGCGACAGTTGCCGCAATTGCAAGACGCAGCCATCATTGCTTCTTCTGCCAGCGTGTTTGAAGCTGACCAGTCCAGGAGTTTAGCGGCAGGAGCCAATGAGTTTCTGCCTAAGCCTATATCAGCAGACAGTTTGCTGGAGATATTACAGTCACTCCTCAATCTTGAATGGGTTTATGAAGCAGAGGAGAAAGACAGGACGGAGCAAGAAGAGAGTTCACCTAACCTTTCAGGCTCAACACTTCAGGCTTCGGAAAAAATCCTTCCACCGCCGACCGATATCCTAGCTCACCTGCACACTGAGGCGGAAAAAGGTGACCTTGATGAAATTCTAAAAGAGGCCAAAAAACTCGAACAGCTAGAGAAGAAATTTATTCCCTTTGCTCAAGAGCTTAGCCGGCTCGCCGGAAGCTTTCAGGTTAAACAACTTCAGAGCTTTATCCAACAGTATATCGCTCCTTGACACTCTATTGAACAGCTATATTTATCCCAAATATAAGTTTTACTTATCTAAATTGCCAGTCAAGAGGGATTGACTGTGAAGCTAACTACAGCGCCTAGCCTGGATATGTACAGGATAAAAAACCGCCTTTCTATCTGAAAAGTAAATTTAGCAAAATGATTAACCATCCTTCTAACGATCCCAACTGGGAACTGGTCTTCAGCGACGAGTTCGATGGCACAGAACTTGACTTGAGTAAGTGGAACACCAAGTATTACAATGGCAGTCGCACCAACGCTAGCAATAACGAAGCCCAATACTACGTTGATGATGCCTTCGAGTTCTATACCGATCCCTCAGAGCCGAATGATGGCATCCTCAAGATCGTAGGCAAAGAAGAGACAATCCAAGCCTTTGAGCCTGTCGATGGCAACCAAACCTTTGACTATACCTCTGGCTTGATTTCCGGCCACGATAAATTTGCCTTCACCTACGGCTATATGGAGATTCGAGCCAAGGTGCCTGCCGGACAGGGGTTATGGCCTGCCTTCTGGATGCTTCCTGACTCGCAAGACAATCTCCCTGAAATTGACATTATGGAAATATTGGGTGACCGGACCGATACAGCTTATCAAACTCTTCACTATCAAGACCCTTCAAAAGATTCTGGTAGGGATATGCGAGGAGGTTATT
>JAAUXZ010051742.1_pt1 | contig 12038 bp, 11 predicted proteins | sample 7278131 | NCBI WGS metagenome assembly JAAUXZ01 (sample SAMN14350119, study PRJNA611818) | marine sediment metagenome | isolation source: surface marine sediment (3m) | place: French Polynesia: Moorea | collected 2018-08
CCCTGCTGTTCAGATGTTCCTTGAGCCGGTCACGGATGAAGACACCGATATCCCCGAGCTTCTTGTTACCTGAGGCATCAGTCTCCCGGTCCGGTTTTTCAAAGTAGTATTGCCCGGCACCTTCAGCAATAACGATGACTGCGTCGCCTTTTTCTTCGAGGCGTTTTTCGACCAGTTCAAACAGGCCGTTAGGGCCCTCAAGTGAGAACGGCACCTCGGGCACCAGGCAGAAGTTCGCATGACCGGAGGCGAGAGAGGCAGATGCAGCAATATAGCCGGCATGTCGTCCCATGAGTTTCACGATGCCGATCCCGTTTGGTGCACCCCAGGCCTCAACCTGTGCAGAGTTGATGGCATTCGCAGCAATGCTGACGGCGGTATCGAATCCAAAGGCCCTGCGCACGAACGGGATATCATTATCGATCGTCTTGGGTATACCGATGATACTGATATCAAGACCGCGCTTACGTACCTCGTCCCAGATAGCTTTAGCGCCACGCATGGTGCCATCGCCACCAATGGTGAACAGCATGTTGATACCTAGTTTCTGCAGGTTATCAACGATCTCTTCTGTAGGTGGTGTCCCGCGGGATGACCCCAGCATGGTGCCACCCTGACGATGGATGTCAGAGACATCATTGGGTGTCAGGGGGACGGTGTCCAGGTGCTCATTCCCCAGTCCATGATAACCAAAGCGTATACCGAGTATCTCTTTACAGTCGTAGATAAACCATAGCTGCAGTACCAGGCCCCTGATGACGGCATTCAGGCCAGGGCAGAGGCCGCCACAGGTGACAACCGCTGCTCGCGTCGTGGCAGGGTCAAAATAGATATTCTGTCTGGGGCCTGCCAGTTCAAAGCCTTCGGGCTGGCTGTCACCTTTGAGGTATTCATCCAGGGCACTGGAGTGAGGCTGGTAGAGTAGTTTTTCCTGATCATCGGCAAAACTGAATTCACCGATATTTGAGATGGGGTTGGGTCGAGTCGCCTTACCCAGATCTTCGATGGGGAATCTGCTCTTGGTCATAACGGGTCTGATATCTGCCTAAGTCACAGACATGTTATCAGCAGATGCTTCAGAACAGATTAAATATTTGTGAAATATAAAAAAAGAAACTTAGTGCAGGCAGGTGATCGTCTCGATCTTTGGAAACATAGGTGAATATTTTTCTATCCACTCCCGTGCTGCCTCCTGGTCACTCAGTGCTCGTCCGGCCTGAGCCTGCTGATTCTGGTAACTGGCGATATGACAGAGTTGCTCGGTCATCCGCGCCTTGAAGGCCTCTTCATGATCATCAAATACCACCAGGGCATCTGAAGGGTCTTCTTTGCTGGTCGCAAGTATTATGCCCCTGAAACAGAGTTCTTTTTCCTGAATCCTGGTGCAGACCTCTATGAGGGCTCCGGAAGGCAGGTTCTGTGTATTTCTAATACGGATGCCGTTGCCTGACAGGCTATTTATCTGGTTTGTTCCGTGAGAGGAGGAAATGCAGCGTGTGGTAAGCGGTTGATCAAAAGGGTGACCTATATGTTGCCAGGTTTTATTGCCCATATGTTTTACACCTCACGCATCTACGTCTGCAGAGATAAATGGATAACCCTGTTCCTAATGAGGATTAGAGTTTAGAGCGAAGTGTAGGACAATTAACCGAAAATACAACAAATTGATTAAATATTTTTACAATTGAATTAAGGAGTGTTTGATAACTTATTGATATTTAATTATTTATAAAAAAATTACATGTTGTCTTTTTTGTACTCTGAGGGCGAAACAAACGAGACAACGCTCTCCGGGACAAAGGATTTATCGAAGATCAGGTCAAAGGCAAGTTCCTGATCTTTCTGAATAATCTTGACCTGTTTCAGGTCTGGTAGACGAGAAGCCAGGTACGAGCAGGTGGCAGCTGATGTTGATTCATTACCCTCTATGATGGCGTTTGCCATGATCATGGCAACATACTGTGACTTTTCTTCCATACTCGGTTCGCGAATGAGCCTGTTTTCCAGGGTGATGCCCTGAGTGGACATGTCCTGGTCCATCTTGTCCAGGTAGGCAAGCTGGGTTTCACCCAGGGGTTTATTGCGATCATATTCGAGCTGTGATTCGCCATTGATATGTACGACGAGTAGTGAAGACATGGATTTCTATAACCTGGTGATTTTCAGAGTGTGGATGATAAGTGATTTTTTCAGGCAATAAAAAAAGCCGCGAGATACTCGCGGCTTTTCCGACGTAATGTCTTAAGCGAAAACGCTTACTGTGCAGCTGGAGCCGCTGGAGCCGCTGGAGCAGCAGGTGCAGCTGGAGCTACTGGCGCACCGTAACCATAAGGAGCTGGGCCGTAAGCAGGACCGTAGTAAGGGCGGCCGTAGTAGCCACGATCACCGTAGTAGTTGCCATAGCCGTCACCGTAGCCATAGCCGTCACCGTAGCCTTCGCCACGACCGTAACCACGACCGTAACCGCGGGTCTTAGACTTGGCGCTGAAGCTCATGTCGAAGTCGCCGTCACCCATCATGTCACCCCAGCCGTCGCCGTAACCACGACCGTCGCCGTAACCACGGTTGTAACCGTAACCACGGTTGTCATAACGGTTGCCGTAGTAGTCATCGTTGTCGAAAGGACCCCAGAAAGCGTTAGCAGACTGGAGAGTCATAACAGAAGCGCCAAGGATGGCAGCAGTCAGTGCGATTTTGTTCAGTTTCATAAAATTAAACCTCCGGGTTTAAACACAAGTTTTCGTGAACTCAAATTTATAGCTCATTCCAGCAGAGCTTGTTACCAGGGCTGTTGTTCATTGCTTGGTGTGCCAAGGTGTGAATAAGAATATTAGAGAAATATAATATAGTCAACAGCTTTTTGTGTCTTTAGGACAATGTTATTGATCCCGGTCATTTATTTAAGCTTGTCGCCAGGTTTCTGATATTATGCCGCCGGTCTCGTAAGTGTCTGTCAATAAAGATAAATTCACCCATCTTGATGTCAAATTAATCAGGCCCTCAAGGCCAATACTGAGGTAGTTATGACGTTTATTGCCCCCCTGGATCCAGACAGTGTTGACTATATTTTTGATGTTCAGCTCGAGGATTTTGATGCCCTGGTGCTGGAAAAATCCCACCAGAAGCCTGTGCTGGTCGACTTCTGGGCCGAGTGGTGTTCCCCCTGCCTGATGCTTGCACCGGTACTTTATCGCGTGCTTGGGGAGTATAGCGGTAATGTATTACTGGCTAAATGCGAGGTCGACGAGGGTGAGAATATGAAACTTGCAGGCCGGCACAAGGTACGTGGATTCCCTACCGTGGTGTTGTTTGAAAAGGGTGAACCCGTGGCTCATTTCAGTGGAGTCAGAACGCAACATCAGATTGAGGAATTCATTGAGCAGCACTGCAGCCTGCTTGCAGAATAGGCTCCTTCAGGACCATGTAAATAAAAAAAGTCTGCAAACACTTTATTAAGCGACTACATTTTGAGGCCGGCGTCACGTTAGTCGTGTACATTTCATACTAATCTCAGACACATTCAGGCTCTTAGCCGCAACCAATAAATATAAAGTGACAGGAAAGGAAGATGAGCGAATCTCAGGAACAATCCACCAGGGGCAAACCGACCGTACTGATTGTTGATGACTCGAGGGTCATCAGGGTGTCCATGAAGAAGATCCTTGGGGATGACTATAATGTCGTCGAGGCCATCGATGGTGAAGATGGCTGGGCACAGATCAGGGCCCATAAGGATGTCCGCTGTGTGTTCACGGATTATTCCATGCCTGAGCTGGATGGTTTTGGCCTGCTCAGCCGGATCAAAGGCTCATCCAACCCCCAGGTCAAGGAATTACCCGTCATCCTGGTGACTGGTAATGAAGATGATTACGAAATCCGAGCCCAGGCTAAGGATCATGGATTCTCCGATATTGTCCTTAAACCCTTTAAACCCGTTGAGATCAGGCAGGTTGTCGCAAAATACTTCCCCGAACTGCAAAAGGCAGAGGCTGCCAGCGATGGCGTGGATGCCCTTCAGGCCTTGCGTGGGGAAATTGCCGGGCTCAAGGAACAGAATGCCTCCCTGCTCAAACGTGCTGAGGTAGCCGAGAAGACTAAACTGGAGGCAGGTCAGGAACTGGTTCGACTCAAGAATGAACTGGAGGTCGCCAAGCTTGAGAGTGCAGCTTCCGGACGTAACGAGGCCGAAATCGAGAAGGCTCGCGAAGAGATCACCCGCATCCAGACCCAGTTATTGTCCATGACCAGTCGTGCAGAGTCTGCTGAGGCGGCTCATCGAAAGGCAGACCAGGAAATTTCAGACCTTCAGGATGAGATATCCAAGAGACAACATACCTTTGCCGAGCAACAGCTTGGTCGTGAAGAGCAGTTTGCAGAACTCCAGGAGGCACTCAGGAAGGCCTCTGCCAAGACTGATGCTGCTGAACAGGAACGCCAGAAGGCCAGGGATGAGGTCAAACAGCTCCGAACGGAACTGATGTTGCGCCAGCAGGGCGCAGAGGCAGAAAGCAATGAGCGCGTTGAAGGCCTCAGGGAAGAGATCAATAAATTACATGCCGATATCGAGAAGGCCAGAAAAGTATTCCTGGCAGAGAAAAAGGCCCATGACGCTTTGAAGGAGACGCACACTGCTCAGTCTGAAGAACTGGAACGTATGAAGAGCAGTACCGATGAGCAGGCTGATGAGTTTGAACGATCCAAGCGTATGGTTGAACGCCTGCGTCAGGATCGTGAGTCAGCAGTGGCCCGGGCAGAGTCTTCGGAAGAAAGCCTTAGCTCCGCAGAGGAGACCATAGAGAAATTACGAGCCGAACTGCAGAGTACGAAATCTCAGGATGACAAGACCCTGAAACTGAAGGAGTCCATGGTGAACCTTCAGGGTGAAGTCGATAGTCTGCGTATTGACAAAGAGGCTGCTGAGGCAGCCCAGGCAGAGGTTGAAAATGAACTGGTGACCATGGCCTCTGCTCTTGAGTCCATGGAAAAACTGAAAGATGCTGCCGAGGCCAAGGCCATTGAGTTACAGGCTGCCTTTAATGATCGCCGTGAACAGGAGCTTAAGGAAAGGCAGGAACGCGAGGCCCGCGAGGCCGAAGAGGCTGAACAGGCCGCGCAGAATAAGCGCACAGGTGATCCTATCGAGGATGAGGTAGATGATGCCCTTGAGTCACTCAGTGAGGCCGTATTAGAGGAGGGGGCTGCTCAGAAGAAGCCAAAGTCCCAGGATGACATCGGTGAAGTCATCGAGATGTCAGGGTTCTGGCCAGATGAAGAAGTTGAGGCCGATCTTGCCAAGGGACATCCTTCATTGCATCGCACAGTCCCTGAGCGTGAGCCAGAGGTGATACATGATGGCTCCGGACTCAAGGTCAAACTGGGGATCGCCGCAGGTGTCCTGGTTGTACTGCTGGCCGGCGGTTTCTTTATGTTCTCTGGTGGGGATGAGCCAACAGTCGCTGAAGTCGCTAAACCAAAGGCGGCTAATCCTGCCCCGGCTAAGGCAGCGGCTCCGGCCAAGAGTGCCCCGGCAGTGAAGACTGGCACGGTGAAACGAGAGACGCCTCCTGTAGTGAAAGAAGAGAAGGTGATTGATGCGGCGCCAAAAGAGGCACTTGTGAAGGCCGAGACATCAGAACCCTCTAAATCACAGCCTGCTCCTGTTCAGCAAGATGCAGCCGCGAATGAGGCGCCTGTTGTTGATGCTGGCGGCATTTCAGCGCAGCCTGAACCAAAGCCGAAGAAGCTTGTGCTGAGTGGTGTCGATGAGCCTGTTGCGGGGCTTGGTTCGCCGTTTAAAGAGCAGGAAGATAAAGTAAAGGCGGCTGCAGAGGCTGAGTTCAAGGAACTGATGGCCAGCCAGCAAGGGGGGGTGGTTCCACTCCCCTAAGGTATTTTTTCCGGATCAGTTCAGGGCTTAACGCGCTGGGTAATAGTAAAAAATACTGGCATGTAGCGGCCAGCCTTCCTGGTCTACGACCCAGACGGTGTATTTCCCAGTCATTGAAGGATCAAGGGCCTTTCTGGAATTAACGCGCCATCTTGGACCTGTGACCGCGTAAGGTACCTCAGAGACGACCTCTCCCTTGTAAGTCCACACATGCTTGATAGTACGACCCTCAAGATGTCTCAGGTCCGTGAAAAAGAAGATTTCTGTTCGATCATTGGCCAGCGCTACGATGCGATCAACGGGTTCCCGGTTATCAATGGCGGTGGTGAACACTGCCCTGGCGACACGTGCTTTTTCCGGAAGGGCAGGGGGTTCCGCGAAGGCAGAATTAAACACGAGCAGGGAACAGAACAGAACAATGCTGACGTTCACGATGTTGCGCATCGATGTGTATCCTTGTGAGTAGCTAATACCGATTCTAGAGTAGTCGCCAGTCTGATTCGAGTCTCATCACCAAATAGTGTGACCTGTAGCGATGCATTATCGCGTATTGCCACCCCTCCTGGTCTCACTCGGCACTCAACCCAGGGCTTTCCTGAAGGCCATGCTGAGTGATTTCGCTGCCTGGTTCTTATCACGCGCCCGGTCATCTCTGAGTATATCGGTCAGTGCCAGCAGCTCATGTAATACCGGGTCTTCGAGGGCTGCTTCTGCCGCAGAAGGATACAGTGGAGAAAAGGCATAGCCACGAACTGTACCTTTTGGGTGGGGCCATACGGGTGGAATCTCTTCAGCCTGCCAGGTTTCACCCATGGTGTGAGGGCCAGCATGCCCGGTTGGCACGCCACCGGTGAGTTCTCCACGATCAGGTGGGAAGGCGTACTTGATACCGTGCACCAGGAACTCTTCAAGGGCCATGATGATGGGTTGTGGGTTTTGCCCACGTTTTGCCGGGGGGCTTAGCAGGCGCGCACGAATGCCACGTTTGACGCCCGCATTGATTTCGGAGGCGCTCATATGCAGCGAGTTAGCCAGCTGCACATAGGTCCAGCCCTCTTTGCCCAGGGCAACGAGTTTGAGTGCGATAAAGATATCCTGTGGTTTTAAGACCATGTCTGCCCTGTGTATTGTTATGTTTGCCGGCTATTGTATGCACGCGCTGTATAGGATCAAGAAGCCTTCTTGTTTTTACCCTCGGCGCGTTTATTCAGTTCCAGTTCACACTGCCGTAATGCCTCGGCCATCTCGTCGCCTGTCTGGAAGCGGGCTTCCGGGTCTTTTTCCATCGCCTTGTTTACAACAAAGCTGAGACAGGGTGTGAGCTCGGGCCTGAGTTCAAGGATATCCTGCTGCCTGTTATTCGTGATCTGGTACATCAGGTTGGCCAGCGTGTCGCCAACGAACGGAAGGTGCCCCGTCAGCAACTGGTACATGGTGACACCGAGGGCATAGATATCAGCCCGACCATCAACCTTTTCACCGGCCACCTGTTCCGGAGACATATAAGACGGAGTGCCCAGCAGGGTGCCGGTACGTGTCTTGTTGTCGTCTACAAGCGAGGCGATACCGAAGTCAGTAATCTTGAGTGAGCCGGAGTCCTGGTCAAAGATGATATTTGCGGGTTTTACGTCCCTGTGCACGACATGCTTACGATGGGCATAGGCCAGGGCATTTGCAATCTTCTGGCCGAGTCTCGCAATCGTCACAAGTGGGAGCAGGCTGTCGTGTTCTGAGTACTTGTCCAGGCTCGCACCCTGGGCGTAATCCATGGCGATGTAGGCAAGGTCATGCTCTTCGCCAACATCATAAATGGTGATGATGTTGTTGTGGTCCAGGCGACCTGAGGCCTCGGCTTCGCGGTAGAAGCGCCATTTCACCTCTTCCAGGTCTTTGCCTTCGAACTCCTGGTTAAATGGCAGAGTTTTGATGGCCACCTTGCGACCGATCTTGGAGTCTCTGCCGAGATAGACCGTTCCCATGGCGCCCTTACCCAGTTGCTTCTCGACGATATACCTGCCAAGCATGGGTTTTTCGATGCCCTCACTATCGATCAGCAGGGTATCTTCATGCTTGGTGATATCACTGATCATGGTGCCCAGGGCGCTCGGACCCGAACCGGCATCCAGACGTCGCATGCGCTCAGGAATGTCCCGGTAGTCTTTATCAATCTCGGTCATGTACTGATAGACGGCAAGTGCCCGGGTGAATAAACGCTTGCGTTCAAAATCCAGACCCAGCTGATAGAGGGGATCGAGTATTACGTAATCGGGCGTACATTTCTTGAACTCACTGAAGGCCTGGTCCAGCAGTCCCTGGCTGTGATAATTCGCTGCCAGCTCGCGGAAGGCGTCCACAGCCTGCTGCTTGCTGTCCGATATGGCGACTGTGATATGGAATCGTGCAGACAGGAGGATGTGGCTAATAATCAGGAACAGGGCCGGGACCACCATGGGCAGCCATAACTGGCCCGCCAGGATCACGGCAATACCAAAGTTGAACATCAGTAGTGCCAGCACGGTGCTTACCAGCAGGCCGCCCGGTCGCTGATGCAGCCGTTTAGGCAGCAGGACGAGATAGACAGCGAGAAGCAGCATCAGTCCGCGCTGCAGCACATAGAAATAAGGTGGTTGCTCGACGGAATTACCTTCGATGATAGCTGCCGTGTTGTAGGCGTTCAGGATGACCGGCGGTGCATCCACCAGGATGGAGCCCTCCAGGCTGGTCAGTTCTGAGGTATGGCCTATCAGGATGGTGAAGTCCTTGAGGGTTTTCTTGCCAAGATCATCCTGTATGAGGTCCGCGATGGAGTAGACCGGAAACGCAGGTTTACCGTTTTCATCGAGGTGCAGTGGGCTCGGGAAATAGGTGTAATCCGTACTGGTCCTGATCAGGTGTTCACCGATCCTGATGCCCTGGCCCTTCTCGGCAGTGATGTCTTCAAAGGTATAACCAAGGGCATAGGCGGAAAGCAGTAAGGGGAATGAAGGGTAGAGCTTGTCATCTATGCGCAACAGCAGTGGCAGGCCCGCACCCAGCTTGTCACGCTGAGTATCCGGCAGGCCGCCTATGCCAGTGGCTACTTTCGATAAGGGACCATAGGGCGGTTCAAGGCGAAGGAAGTCATATTGATCAGGCTGCCCGGAGAATAGATGTAGCCACGGGCTCAGATACCAGGGTGTAGCCTCGGTGGATTCAGGGACAACAAAGTTCTCGAGACTGGGGGGTAACGGCTGGAAAGACAGGCTCTTGGCATAATAACTGGGCAGGATGATGTTTCTACCTTTGGAGAGTTCCAGTGCCAGTTTTCTGTCTGAGTCGAGCCGATTGATCCAGTAGGTCGTGGTCTCGAGTTGTTCGAGACCCGTCTTCATTTTGTCTTCAGACTTTTTACGCGCCTTCAGCGTGGACTTGTTCTTGGTTTTGGGACGGTTCTTTATCTCTGTGAGCTTGGTCTTGAGTTTTTCCTTGCCGATCTCGATCTCCTCTTTGAGATCAGCCAGCGCGGGTGGGGTTTGAGAACGATCCAGCGGCAAAGAAATGCCGATGGCATTCACATCATGATTCTGGAGATTTCGGACCGCTCGGCCGATGCGATCCCTGGGCCATGGCCAGGGGCCATAGGCCTTGATCGAGGGCTCATCAATCGCCATGACGGCAATTTTACTGCGCAGTGCACTTTCGGGCATCCAGCCCAGTGCAAGTCTGAGACCTGCTCTTTCAAGTCCCTGTACAGAATCGCTATGGGTGAAGAACAGCCCAATCAGAAACAGGGCAAAAATGAACAGGAAATTGCCTGTCCATTTACGCAGTGATTTCGGGTATTTAATCATTTTGATTTTATGCTTTTATGGTCTCCCCCGGCGGTTATTTATGTCATGGATAGAGTGTCGTATCAACCCAGAACGCAATAAAAAAGCGCACCCGAAGGTGCGCTTGATTGTGCTCGCCCTGAGTAAGGATCAGGCAGCCTTGTAACGTTCCTTGGCCTCACGTGCTGCCCTGGCCTGATCGGCTGAGTAAGCTGCTCCCGACCAGAGCATTTCGTAGGCAATTTCCTCGTTACCGTTCTCACATAGTTCCAGCACATTCTGGAATAAAGGCTGGAAGGTCTGGGACTTATGAGACTCCTCATGTTCTTCAAAGCTGTTCCAGAAGGTGATGATCAGGGCCTCTTTGCCCTTGAGGGGGCTCTGTACGGCCTGTCCAACGGTGGAACCTTCATTTGAGACAGCACCGCTGTTCAGGGATACAAATCCACCGACAAATCCGGTTTCAGAATGATAGGTCTTGACGTTTTCACATAGCTCAGCAACGCGCTCCTGGAGGTCATCCACGGAATATTCGGGCTTCAGGATAACGCGGTTGATGGTCACGATACCGTCATGGGGGAAGTTGTTAATAAGGCTCATTGTTTTTCTCCGGCTTTATAAATTAGACATATCTAATATATATACCCGAGTAAAATAATCAAGTATTAGAAAATTGTGGTTTTATATATTCCAGGAATGGTACGCAAACCACAATTTATAGGGGATAACGAGATCGAAACCACAATATAAAGCGTGCTACACTCCTGACGCGTGCTTAACATGGAGTCCATCTGATGAAAAAAATCCTGGTTTCTGGTCTGTTGGGCCTGTTTGTTGCGACCTCTGCACAGGCTGGTGATCTTGAGGCCTATCTCAGTGCCAAAAGTATCAATGCCCAGTATGCAATGGACGTTGGCGAGATGGCTTATGGTGGCGGCCGGTTTGTTTTTGGCGGCTACTACAACACGGAAAGTGACCTGCAGGGTAATATTGGCCTGATGGTGACCGGAACCCCAACCTCAGGAAAACCTTTTACCTATGGTCTCGGCCTGATGGGCTATCTCACCAAGATTGATGAACCCTCCAGTAATGTCCAGGCAGCAACTCTTGGGGGGCTGTTCAAATATCACATTCCCTCCAGTACCCCTATGGCAGTCGGTGCCCGACTATTTTACGCGCCAGAGATTGTCACCTTTGGTGATGGTGAAAACTTCATGGACTTCTGGCTGGATTACGAAGTCGAGGTGATCCCAGCTGCTGCTGCGTTCGTCGGTTACCGAAAGACGCGTACCAAGATCAAGGACTTTGGTAATTATGATGTGGAAGACCGTTTCCATGTCGGTATTCGAATGACCTTCTAAGGCCGTGGCCGATATCGATTCTCTGCTGGAGATCATGGCCCGTCTCAGAGATCCTGAGACGGGCTGTCCATGGGATCGAAAACAGACCTATGCCACGATCGTGCCGCATACGATTGAAGAGGCCTACGAGGTTGCTGATTCAATACAGCGGCAGGACTTCAATGAATTACGTGATGAACTGGGTGACCTGCTTTTGCAGGTCGTTTTTTATGCGCAGATCGCACGTGAAGAGCAACGCTTTGATTTTCAGGATGTCGTTGAGGCCATTGTCGATAAATTAGTCAGGCGCCACCCGCATGTCTTTGGCGAGGCACAGTTTGATAACGAGGCGGAACAGAAAGAAGCCTGGGAAGCTCAGAAGGCCAGCGAACGTCACCAGAAACATGAGAAACCACCCGGTCGGCTTGATGGTGTGGCACAGGCGCTACCCGCGCTGATACGTGCGGTCAAGCTACAGAAACGTGCAGCCAGGGCAGGTTTTGACTGGGATGATTACAGGCCGGTCTTCGACAAGATTCATGAAGAGCTCGATGAGCTTCAGCTGGAGATAGACCAGCAATCACCCAGGGAGCGCATGCAGGATGAACTTGGCGATATCCTGTTTGCGGTCAGCAACCTGGCCAGGCATCTGAATATTGATCCTGAAGAGGCCCTGCGCGGTACCAACCTGAAGTTTGAGACGCGGTTCAGGTATATGGAGCATGCCCTGGATCAGGAAGGGCGAGCCATGGAGGACTGTAGCCTGGAAGAACTTGAAACGCTCTGGGTATCTGCCAAGTCAGTCGACTAGATCGATACGCATAGACAGGTCTATGGCCTGTATGTTCTTGGTCAGGGCGCCAATAGAAATATAATCCACGCCAGTCTCTGCGAGTTCATGAATATTTTCCAGCACGACGTTACCTGATACCTCCAGTTTGGATCTGCCATCATTCACGGCAACTGCCTGGTTAATCATGTCCAGGTCAAAGTTATCCAGCA
>JAAUXZ010072752.1_pt1 | contig 12038 bp, 9 predicted proteins | sample 7278131 | NCBI WGS metagenome assembly JAAUXZ01 (sample SAMN14350119, study PRJNA611818) | marine sediment metagenome | isolation source: surface marine sediment (3m) | place: French Polynesia: Moorea | collected 2018-08
CAGCCGATGAAAGAATGGTATTGATGGCGGCGTTTCTCTTGCGAATAACGCCTGTACAATCGCAGTATTTGACAAGCCCAAAGTCAAACCACGCTCCTCCGATTTGTTTTTTGTTATGTTTTATTTTTCGTACAAGATATAAGATTTTTAAAGAGATAGAAAGAATTAACATTTGGCTGGCCAATAATTGCGGCTGATTTCTGCAGCCGCTGGTCTGATCGGGATTGGGCTCCATTAAAATGAGACTCGATAGTCTCCCCGGTCTCAATTTTGCCACTGATTGTTTGTGAGCATAGATAACACAGGAAAACTGAATGACCGATTTCGATCTGGCTGAACATCCGCATCGACGCTGGAATCCGCTGACCGCAGAATGGGTGCTGGTATCGCCTCACCGCAACAAACGTCCCTGGCAGGGTCAGACGGAGGGCAGCTCGTCCGAGACACGGCCGCAATATGACCCTGAGTGTTATCTCTGCCCGGGCAATAACCGGGCTGGCGGTCAGCAAAATCCTGACTACAGCGATACCTTCGTATTCCAGAACGATTTCAGTGCCTTACTACCAGACGGCGATGATGCCGCTTTTGAACAGGGATTGATGCGCGCCGAGCGCGAAACCGGACTCTGTCGTGTTATCTGTTTTTCCCCTCGCCATGATTTGACCTTGCCGCGTATGACGGTCGCTGCGATCAGGCGCGTGGTTGATCTTTGGACCGAACAAACCATCGAGCTGGCGGCAATGGAAGGCATTAACCACGTACAGATTTTTGAAAACAAGGGCGCGGTGATGGGCTGCAGTAATCCGCATCCACATGGACAGATCTGGGCGCAGCGCTCACTGCCCAATGAGACTGAGACAGAGCTGAGACAAATGCGCGATCACTACAGCAAACATGGCAATGGTCTGTTGGCAGATTACCTGCAACAGGAACTGACTGAAGAGCGTCGTATTGTTTGCAGCAATGACAGCTTTGTCGCAGTGGTGCCTTTCTGGGCTACCTGGCCCTTCGAGACACTTGTTTTACCTCGCCGTCGGCTCAAGTCTCTGGTAGATCTTACAGAAACCGAGCGCGACGGGCTGGCAGATATCATCAAACGATTGACTACCCGCTACGACAACCTGTTTCAAACTTCCTTCCCTTATTCGGCGGGTTTACACCAGGCGCCTACCGATGGTTTTGACTACCCCGAATGGGATTTTCATATGCATTTTTATCCGCCGCTGCTGCGCTCCGCGACCGTGAAAAAGTTCATGGTGGGTTATGAAATGCTTGCCAGTCCGCAGCGCGACATTACCCCCGAAACCAGTGCCGAAATGCTGGCATCTCTGTCCGAAACTCATTACCTGGAAGCGACTGCCAATGACTAATACGGTGACTCGTTTAACAGAATCCTTCGCCTCACAGTTCGGTGCTCAGCAACCAGCGGTGCGAGCGCTAGGCCCCGGTCGCGTCAACCTGATTGGTGATCATACCGATTACAACGAGGGTTTCGTTTTGCCAATGACGGTCGACAGCGGTGTCTACTGGGCTATGTCGCCCGAGACGTCCAGGCAGTTTCGTTTTTACTCGGTCAATTTCGACGAATGGCTGGAGTTCGGTCTGGACGACATTCCTGCCACGAAACCTGGCCACTGGTCCTGTTATGTAGTCGGCGTGATCGCCGAGTTGGCCGATGCCGGACTCATCGATCGGGGTGCATCAGGTGTAGTGATCGGTGATTTGACCCTGGGAGCCGGGCTCAGCTCTTCCGCGGCCTTATGTGTATCAACCTCGATGGCACTGCAGAAGCTGTTTGAGTTCGAGCTTGATGCGGTGGCCATGATCAAGTTGTGCCAGCGTGTTGAGCACCAGTATGCCAGGGTGATGTGCGGCATCATGGATCAGTTTGTTTCGCGCCTCGGTGAGCACGGACATGCTCTGTTGCTTGATTGTCAAAATCTGCATCATGAGCAGGTGCCCATCGATTTCGAGCAACTGCGCATTGTTATTGTCGTTAGCGGTGTTAAACGATCGCTTACCGAGTCCCGATACAATGAGCGACGTCAGCAATGCGATGAAGCCGTGGCATTTTTCGCCGGCCATCAAGCCGATATCAAAAGCCTGCGCGACGTCGGTCGCGAATTATTTGAAGCCGAGGCATCCGCTCTCGATCCGCTGATTGCCCGTCGTGCAAAACACGTGCTTGATGAAAACCAGGCGGTACTCGATATGGTAACTGCGCTGCGCCGGGGGGACCTGTCTGCAGCCGGCGAGATCATGTTTGAGTCGCATCAGTCGTTGCGTCATCAGTTCGAAACTTCGGTTGCCGAAATGGATAGCCTGGTTGATATCGCCAGCTCCTGTGATGGCGTTTATGGCGCCCGAATGACCGGTGGCGGATTTGGTGGCTGCACCGTCAACCTGATGCAGGTTGGTGCCGAGTCCGATTTTGCAGAGAAAATTCAGGCCGAGTACCAGCAACGTCACGGATTGCAAGCCACGATCCAGGTGCTCACCGGAAACCTGCAGGCGCATTGTTTCTGAATGCCTTTTATTCCTGGTGTGAAGCCACTGGTTCTCGGCTTTATTCAGATCGGTTAATTCTGGCGCCCAGCTTGACAAAGCTCGCGGCAGAGAAGAACCTATAAGCGTTGCCGTAAGCCCGTTTTTACTGGTGCTCGTGGTTGCCGTGCAGGCAGCCTGAAACACGGCGTTAACAGTTGCCCCTTGGCACCTTAAAAGAGGGTGCCGATCATAATAAAAAGGAGGAGTGATTTTGGCCGGACTACAACTGTCCGCGGTGAAGAAGTCGTTTGGCGATGTCGCGATTATTCACGGCGTTGATCTCACTATTACACCGGGCGAATTTATCGTTTTTGTTGGCCCTTCGGGTTGCGGCAAGTCTACCCTGTTGCGATTGATTGCCGGCCTCGAAACTACCACCGCTGGTAGTATTTCTATTGGTTCTCGTGACGTCACCGCGGTTGATCCCGGTGACCGTGGTGTCGCCATGGTATTCCAGACCTACGCCCTTTACCCGCACATGAGCGTGCGCGACAACATGGGATTCGGCCTGAAGATGAATGGTGCCGATCCGGCAGATATACGCACGCGTGTAGATCGAGCAGCTGAAATCCTGCATCTCGAACCCTTACTGGATCGTAAACCGAAGGAACTGTCCGGCGGGCAACGCCAACGTGTTGCCATTGGTCGTTCGATCGTGCGCGAGCCGCTGGTCTTTTTGTTTGACGAACCTCTTTCCAACCTCGATGCTGAACTTCGCGTGCGCATGCGACTGGAAATTGCCAACCTGCACAAGCAGCTTGATGCCACCATGATCTACGTTACCCACGACCAGGTTGAAGCGATGACGCTGGCTGATCGTATCGTGGTGTTGCGCGATGGTCTCATTGAACAGGTCGGCTCGCCTATGGATTTATACGATGATCCGGACAATGCTTTCGTTGCTGGTTTTATTGGCTCACCGCGCATGAATTTTCTGGATGGTGAAGTCGCTTCGGTCGACGGCCAATCTGTTACTGTAAAGCTCGAGGGATTCACTGACACCCAGGTGCCGTTTGAATTGTCGGAGGTTTTGCCGGTTGGTAAAAAGGTTCAACTCGGTATACGGCCGGAGCATTTCTCCGCTGACGGTAACTACTCGCTGTCAGTGCCCATCGATGTTATCGAAAACCTTGGTGGTACCGCCTACGGTTATTCGCACACGCAGGACGGCAGGCCGCTAACCATCGATCTTGGTGGCGATCGCAGTGTTAAAGAGGGCAGTCAGTACGAGGCGCGATTCGCATCCGCACATGCCTACCTGTTTGATCCGGACAGCGGATTGCGGCTACGTTAACAATGACCGCGTCCCCGACCGGCCAACAACGTTCACTCGGATGTTGTTATTATCCCGAGCACTGGTCTCCCGATAACTGGTCAGTTGACGCCAAACGCATGGCCGAGGCAGGGCTGTCCTGGGTTCGTATTGGTGAATTTGCCTGGTCACGCATCGAACCAGAGTCCGGTCAGTTTGACTGGGGGTGGCTCGACAGGGCAATCGATACGCTGGCCGAAGCCGGCCTCAAAGTTGTGCTGGGTACGCCCACCGCTACCCCACCTCGCTGGCTAGTAGATAAGTACCCGGATATGCTCGCTGTTGATGCCGAGGGTCGGCCGCGAGGATTTGGTTCCCGCCGCCACTATTGTTTCAGTCACCTCGGTTACCGCGTTGAGTGCGATCGCATTGTCACCGAGATCGCCAAACGTTATGGCCGGCATACTGCAGTCGCGGCCTGGCAAACCGATAATGAATTTGGCTGCCACGACACGACACTGTCCTACAGTCAATCGGCCGAACAGGCTTTCCGGCTCTGGTTACAGCAACGCTATGGCGATATCGGGCGGCTCAACGAAGCCTGGGGTAACGTTTTCTGGTCGATGGAGTATGACCGTTTCGAGCAGATCGAATTACCTAATCTGGCGGTGACCGAAACCAATCCGGCGCATCGTCTGGCCTTCCGTCGTTTCAGTTCAGACCAGGTCGTCAGTTTTAATCGACGTCAGGTCGATATCATTCGCGCTCACAGTGACTCACCGATTGCGCATAATTACATGGGCCGCGTTACCGATTTTGATCATTTTGAGGTCGGTAACGATCTCGATATTGCCAGCTGGGATTCCTATCCACTGGGATTTCTGGCAGAACGCGCAGGCGCGGATGACGAGACCCGTATGCGCTTTGCCCGTCAGGGCGAACCCGATTTCCAGGCCTTTCACCATGACCTGTACCGTGCCGTCGGCAAGGGCCGCTGGTGGATCATGGAACAGCAGCCGGGTCCGGTGAACTGGGCTCCCTACAATCCTGCGCCCTTACCCGGCATGGTTCGTTTATGGACCTGGGAGGCTTTCGCCCACGGCGCCGAGACGGTCTGTTATTTTCGCTGGCGTCAGGCTCCCTTTGCGCAGGAACAATTACACGCCGGTCTGCAGAGACCCGACGGCAAGGATGCGCCGGCGATGGCAGAAGCCGAAACCGTTGCCAGGGAAATTAACGAAGCGCCTGCGGTTAGGCAATCGGTTGCGCCGGTCGCTTTACTGTTTGATTACGAGGCGGACTATGCCTGGCAGATTCAGCCCCATGCCGCGGGACGCAGTTATTTTGAGCTGGTGTTTGACTGCTATCGGTCGCTACGCAGCCTTGGGTTATCGATTGATATCGTACCGCCGGGCACACGAGACTTCAGCGCCTGGTCGCTGGTGGTAGCTCCAGGAATAATGACCATGTCCGACGAACTAAAAGCCGCGCTTGATGACAGCGCAGCCAATTTATTATTCGGCCCGCGCACCGCAGCTCGCAATGCTGATATGGTAATCCCCAATCCCCTGCCACCCAATTGGCCCGGCCTGAACTTTTGTGTGTCGCGCGTTGAAAGCCTGGATCCCAATATGTGGATTGAACTGAAGGGAGGCGGCTGTTTGCAGCATTACCGCGAATTCGTCGAGGGCAAGGCTACGGTGTTTGAGCAGTCGGCCGATGGCGAGGCGGTATTGATTGGCGATGACCGCAGGCAGTATTTGACTGGCTGGCCTGACCAGGTGGCCTGGACACGATTGCTTAAACAGGCGGCAGAGCGCGCCAATATAACAACCCTGGAGTTACCCGAGGGCTTGCGCCGTCGTGAAACCGATGGCGAGACGTTCTGGATTAATTACAACGACCATGAAGTCGAAGTCGATGGAAAACGTTTTGCGCCTGTGTCGGTGACTCGAATTGACCATAATGATTCAGTCGAGCAGGCAATCAATGCATAAGCGGAGAGGGCTAACTACGGTGAAAAAGTTGAGCAGGGAAAGCGGTCCAGAATTTTTTACTGGAAGCCTGCCGCTGGGTACTGTCAAGTGACCAAAACCTGGCGCCTGGATGACGGGCACCAGACGCTGGTCTTCGCCTCTGATAATGGCTATATCCCCGCCTGTATTTACTGGGGACAGACTCTTCTGCCGACCGAAAACCTGGAAGCACTTGCCGCCGCAACTCGACTCGATGTGACTGGCGGTATGCTGGATGACAATCCACCGCTCAATCTTTGTCCGTTATCCTACGATAGCTTCCCGGGCCAGCCTGGGCTGCAATTGAGAAATCAAAATGGCCAGCCTGTCATCTGTCAATTAAGACTGACCGATGCCGAGGCCATTGACGGCCATTTTAACGTCAGCGCGAGCGATGAAACCAACGGACTCAGCTGGCAAGCCCACTTCGAAGTATGTCCAGATACCGGAGTCATTAGCTGCCACAGCAGTCTGTCATCTCTGTCCCCGGTATTTGTTGAGTGGTTGTCTGCCCCGGTTTTGCCTGCGCCGCAGCAGGCCGACGAGTTTATCGAATTCTCCGGGCGCTGGTGTGGAGAGTTTCAAACCAGCAGGCTGCCCTGGTCGGCGGGCAGAAGAGTTCGCAACAATACCACCGGCAGAAGCGGACATGAACATTTCCCCGGGCTGTACCTGCCATGTCTCGGTGCCAGTAATACCTGCGGTGAGGTCTATGCCATGCATTACGGCTGGTCTGGTGGACACGGTATGGTGGCCGAGGAAATGCCCGACGGTCGTCGCCAGATTCAGTTTGCCCACGCCGCGGGTAGCGAAACGGAAGCGGTTACCGAAGCAAGCAGCGCCAGACTTTATCTAAGCCGGTCAGATCTGGGTCTGAACGGTTGCGCACTGGCTTTCCAGCGCCACCTGCGAGAGCAAATTGTCAGCTGGCCAGCCGCCTCATTGCCCCGACCGGTGCATTACAACTGCTGGGAGGCGGTGTATTTTGACCACAATATTGAGGAACTCACAGAGATAGCCGCCATTGCGGCAGAACTGGGTGCCGAGCGTTTCGTGCTTGATGATGGCTGGTTTGGTCGACGTGATGATGATACCTCCTCGCTGGGTGACTGGCAGGTCGATGCGCGCAAGTATCCCCAGGGTCTCGGACCGTTGATTGATAGTGTTACATCGTTAGGCATGGGATTTGGGCTGTGGTTTGAACCGGAAATGGTGAACCTTGATTCCGAACTGGCGCGTGCGCATCCCGACTGGATTCTAGGGCCTGCCGATCAAATTGAAGGTCGGCAGCAGCGAGTGCTCGATATCAGTAAATCGGCGGTAAGCAATTACCTGTTTGAAAAATTACATGGTTTGTTATCGGAATACGATATTGGATATATCAAATGGGATCATAACCGCGTTCTGCCTTCAGCCGATGCAGCGCAGGCAAGAGCCCATATTCAACTGCTGAAACGTCTTCGCGATGCGCATCCACAGGTCGAGATCGAATCCTGTGCCAGTGGTGGCGGCCGTATCGACTTCGGTGTTCTGCAGCAAACCCAGCGCGTCTGGTTGAGTGACAGCAATGATGCGCTGGAGCGCTTGCGCATCCAGCATGATGCTGCACTGTTCCTGCCGGCTGCGGTAACCGGCAGTCACGTTGGGCCCCGCCATTGCCATACCTCGGGACGGGTGCTGGACATCAATCTGCGGGCGTGGACGGCAGCGCAGCGGCATTTTGGCTTTGAGATGGACCCCCGGGAGTTAACCAGTGAAGAAGCCGGCGTGCTGAAAAAAGTGTGCGCCTGGTGGAAACAAAATCGCGACTGGTTATTTGACGCCGATATCCTGCGCCTTGATGGCGTCGATAAATCCATCATCGCCGAGATACAGGTAGCGCGAGATGCCAGTCGTTTTGTTGCATTCGTTGCTCAGGTTTCGACTTCATCACAAATCCTGCCGCGGCCGCAGCGTCTGAGCGGCCTCGATCCTGATGCCAGCTATGAGATCGAATTATTAACTCGCGAATCCAGCCCGCGGTTGTCGCGCCGCGACCTGTTACTCAAATCGGATTCGTTCACTGCCAGCGGCAGCTGGCTGATGCAGGCTGGACTCAACCTGCCCTGGGCATTTCCAGCCACTATTCATGTAATCGAAGGCAGGCGGCTGGATTAATTGCCCCTGGTCAATTGAGCGGAGCCATCACTGGTTTTTAATCCACTATACTTGTCTTAAAAGAAACCGCTTAAAAACCCCGAGTTTATGGCAAACCAGTCTGCACCTCTTTACCAGCTCTTTGACGCCCTGTCGCCGTTACGCGGTCTGATCATTGATGACTTTCCGCAGTTTAGAACCACCCTGAAAACCATGTTATTCAGGCTCGGACTGCAGTCGGTCGACCAGGCGGCTACCGGTATCGAAGCGGTCCGCATGTGTATGGAGAATGATTACGACATTATTTTCTGTGATTACAACCTGGGTGAAGGCCAGGATGGCCAGCAGATTCTGGAAGAATTACACGAGCGGGACATCATGCACAAAGGCATGATGTTTTTAATGGTAACTGCCGAAAGCGCCAGCATTCAGGTAATGGCGGCAATTGAATATCGGCCTGATGCCTATCTCACCAAACCGTTTACCGGCGAACAACTGGGCCAGCGTTTGAAACGCCTGCTGGATAAACAAACCGTGCTGAAGCCGCTTTACGAGGCAATTAACAAGCTTGATTACAAGAAGGCACTGGAACTCTGTGACAGCATCATGGAGTCACATCCGAGCAGTCGATTCTCCTGTTTGCGCCTCAAATCCGAGATGCTTGAAACCTTGAAGCGTTACGATGAAGCGCTCGGCCTGTATCACTCGGTAATTGAGCAACAGCCACTGTTGTGGGCAGTGCTCGGCATCGGACGCGTTCACTATTTGCAGGGGCAAGTCGATCAGGCATTGCAGCACTTTATCGATATGAAGGTGGATTTTCCTCAACAGGTCAGCGTGCTCGACTGGATTGCCAAATGTCAGCAAGACAAAGACCAGAAAGAAGCGGCGAAGAATACCCTGCAGGAGGCCATCGCTATTTCGCCCAAGTCGGTTCGACGACAGCAAACCTACGCGGAAGCGTCGTTGGAGCTGGGTGAAGTAGATGAAGCGCAAAAAGCCTTCGAGCAAACGGTGCTGATCGGCAAGGGCTCCTGCCTCGCGACGGCTGATCACTACCAAAAATACTTCAACTTAACCCATCAGGTGGCAAGTGGTTTAACCGGCCGAGACAAGAATCGATTGCTTACTCATACCGAAAACATCGGTAAGCAAATGGAGCGCAGCTTTAAAAAAGATCCAGGTGCCATCGCGGCTAATTTTGGCGCGCTGGCGCGCTTGTTTTCCGACGCTGGCAGAAAAGACCAGGCGCAAAGCAGTCTTAGCAAGTTAAACAAGACCTTGCAGGATCCAGAGAGCAGAATATCGCAGCAGGATTTCGAGCAAATCCAGGCCAATCTGGCGGATTTGAATACCGAGATATTCAATAGTAAAACCATAGAACGATTGAACGCCCAAATGGCGGATCGCCAGCAGCAGATCGCCAACATTGAGAATCAGGATCATGATGCTCAGACGATCAATTCTGAAGGATTGCAATTGGCTAAGCAGCAACGCCCGGTAGAAGCGCTGAAAAAATTTCGCGAAGCCCACCAGGTTGCCCCGCATAACCATAATTACGCACTCAATGCGGCGCAGATTATCCTGGCCACCGATGAGTTGAAAGACAAGGCTCACCTCGTTGATGAGGCACGCGATTTGTTATCAGGCCTCAACCTCGATAGCACCGGTAATCGTTGGCGAGTTTACAAAAATCTAATGGAATCGTTGCCGGATGAGTGATTCGCAAAGCATGTTCGAAACCTTGCTCGCGTCTACCATTCACGATATGAAAAACTCGTTGAGTCTGGTGCTCAGTGAGCTCGACAACATCAGTAATCGACTGGATCCAGAGGGTGAAAACAAGGAATCGTTGACTAATTTGCGGTATGAAGCCGGCAGGATCAACGTGACCCTGATGAAGTTGCTGAGCCTTTACAAGCTAGAGAAAAAACATCTCTCCGTACAAATATCAGAAGTCTTACTGGTGGACCTGATAGAGGACAGTATTGCCGGTCATGTCTCACTGGCGCAGAGTCGTGGCATCAATCTGAACCACAACTGCGACGATGAGCTGATCTGGTTTGTCGATCCGAATCTGATCAGCATTGTGCTGGACAATGTCATTGGCAACAGTATTCGCTACTCACAGTCGCAGGTGCTGGTCAGTGTTGGATTTAACGATGGCATGCTACAGCTGGATATTGAGGATGACGGAAACGGGTATCCGGAGGCCATGATGCTCGATCCCGAGGATTACGTACGCAGGGTTGATTATGCTACCGGCAGTACCGGGCTGGGACTCTATTTTGCGGCGAAAATCGCTGACAGCCATCAGCGTCAGGGACGTCAAGGCAGTATCCAGTTAATGAATCAAAACAAGCTGGCGGGCGGTTGTTTCCGTTTGTTGTTACCCTGAGGGGCGATAGCAATAATGAAAGGAGGTTTGAGATGAGCGCCGTGTTAAACATGCCAACAGAGCAACATAGTCGTGAAAATCTGGCCGCACTGTATCGCCTGTTAGACCGATACGGTATGTCCGATCTCGCCAACCAGGAAGTGGGAGCGCGAGTTGCCGATCAGCCTGATTGTTACCTCGTGCATCCTTACGGTCATTTTTACGAGGAGATCACCGCGTCTTCACTGGTGAAGATCGATGCGACGGGTCAACCAGTTGATACAAATAGCCCCTGGTTAAATGACGGTGGGCAGAATCTGGCGCGCTGGATTTTCGGTGCCCGAAAGGATGTTAACTATTTTGTCCATGGTCACTGTGAAAGCGTCATGGCGGTATCGTCAACCACCGACGGTGTTCTGCCATTGTCGCAGCCCGCTATTTACCTGGGGCACCTGATTGGATACATCGATTATGCCTTTACCGAAGACGAGGAGTTCGGTAACCGATTCATGGCTTCAGTTCACAAACATGACATCCTGATCAGCCACAACCATGGGTATTACTGTCTGGGGCGCACTGCGGAAGAAGCGTTTTTCCGCGCCTATTATTTACGCCAGGCCTGCGAAGTGCAGATCAAGGCCATGTCCCTGGTCGGTGGCGATATCAGCAGGTTACGACTGGTGAATGCGGAACGAGAGTCCGGCTACCGGGATGCCATGTATGCATCCGAAGACTACAACTATGACGGGCAGACCGAGTGGCAAGGATTACTGCGATGGCTGGACAAACATCAACCCGATTACAAGTCCTGACATGTCCCAGGAGGATTCTCTGCCGTGGACACCGGATTACGATCGTTATCCCTGTGAGGTTGCGCTAGCGGTCGCTGAAACGGGTGATGGATTTGTCAGGTTGATTTGGCAAGACGGGCGTAGCAATTCATACGATGTTTTCCTGCTGCGCGAGAATAGCCCCGATAACCTGACGATACATCAGCAATCGAGGGAGTTGCTGATTTCACCACTCGATATTCCCGATGATTTACAGGCAGTCGACGCCAACATTGACCGTGCCGGGGCCCTGGTTGTGGACTGGTCGACCGGTGAACAGAGTCGCTACCATCCCGGCTGGTTGAGAACGCACGCCTTTTTTGAGGATGGTGACAACAGTGAGGCTCTGCCGCCAGTTACCTCTCCACAACTGTGGAAGGCCGCTGATTTACCGGAACCGCCCTCGTATTCGGGTCCGCAAGTGTTGCAGGAAGATGCTGCACTGCTGGCATGGCTTGAATCGTTATCGAGTTATGGTATCTCGCGCCTGCGCGGATTACCCGATCAGGCCGGTTTGCTGGAACAGGTAGTCAAACGAATCGGGCCCATTCGCGAGTCCAATTTTGGCCGTCAGTACGTACTGGAAATCAAGGATGAACCGGACTCCAACGCTTTCACCTCTGACGCCTTGCTGCAACACATCGACATGCCTACGCGCGAAACTCCTCACGGTCTGCAGTTCCTGTTTTGTCGAACCAATACCACCACCGGTGGAGAAGGTGTTTATGTGGATGGATTTCGGATTGCCGAGGCCATTCGTGACGAGGCGCCCGATGATTTTCAGGCACTAACGCAGATTCCCTGGATTCACAATAACAGGGCAAAAGAGCACTGATGAGCGAACCACACTCGATCTCCCCGGATCGGCTGGAGCGGCGCTG
>JAAUXZ010182323.1_pt1 | contig 12029 bp, 7 predicted proteins | sample 7278131 | NCBI WGS metagenome assembly JAAUXZ01 (sample SAMN14350119, study PRJNA611818) | marine sediment metagenome | isolation source: surface marine sediment (3m) | place: French Polynesia: Moorea | collected 2018-08
CAGAGATCAGCCAGCCAAGACATGGGTGATCTCTGAGATTTTCCGTTTCATTCAGAAACACAGGCATCAAGTCGAATTCGCTGATGAAATTGTGAGCGATCTCTCTCGATCGGAGTACTACTGGCGGTTGACATCAATCCGGGCCGTCGCCACGGAATACGAAGCCTGGCCTTAGTCTGCTTGGCCCCAAGCTGTCTTCATTTTCAACAGAAGTTGCATGTGCATTGGCTTTACTCCGGAAATCGCTAGAACGAATTGACTGCAGCAACAGCAATTGCGGCCTGGTACAGAATCTGCGTGACATTTGCCCATAACGTCAGTGGCCTCATTCGATCCGCATCCAATGGAACGACGATGGTATCGCCGGGTCGAATCTCGGTTCTACCTCCACGGCCGATCCACCTCGACCCACTACCTGCGACTACAGCGCCATTCGCACGGACGACGTAGATGTGCCTCTTGTCCGCGCGACGCGTCAACCCACCACTCATGCTTATATAATCGTCGCGCGACATGTCATCCTGGTACAGGTGTGACGTGTTCCGTTGAATCTCACCCATCACAGTAACGACCTGTGGATGCTGCGGCACCAACAAGCGATCGCCATCGCGCAGTTCGATATCTATGTCTTGTTGCATGTCAATTACCAGCCGACCGACAGCCTCCGTGGCCCGCAACTGCTCCAACAGTACTTGGCCTGTCGCCAGCGTATTCGAGCCGCCAGAATCGGCGTCTTGCAGTGATAGTGCGGCAATGTCTGCTTCCATGCGGCGCGCGAGCAGGTCGATTTGCTCCTGTTCCTGCTCCCGCAGGCTTTCACGGAGAAAGACGGCACCTTCCGGGAATGCCTTGCCGGTCAATCCGCCGGCTCGTTGCAAGACCTGGCTGAGCGTCTCTGCCTTGCGTACGCGGTAGTCGCCAGGGAACTGCACTTCGCCCTCCAGGGTTACCGTCCACGTTGCATCCCACTCAGGCACGCGATTTATGATCAGGTAGTCGTGCTCGCGAAGAACAAGATCATCGGACGTGTCGCCACGTCGAATAGCATCGAGATCCACCTTGACGACCTCAACGGTCCGCTCACTGCTTCCGACTACGGCGTATCGAGTTAACTCGGCCTCCAGGGCGAAGGCGCCCTCCGCGAGGTTCCCGCCGGCTCGAATCAAGTCACTGATTCGCATCTCGCCTTCAAGCGGATACACGCCGGGCGCACGCACATCGCCCGAAATCTGCACTTCACGTGCGGGCAAATCGATCGTGGACTGCAGGCGCATTTCCTCGAGCAGTGGCTCGACGATCCGCTGCCGGCCCAGCGCAAGACTGAATACGTGCACGGTGTCCGATGCCTCGAGCTGAATGTCTTCCGGGCCGCCGGGTACCTGCAACGCCTTCCTTAGATTGGCGGATACGACCTCGATTGGCTGGCCCCGCATTTCTTCGCGCCGGATCAGCACGTACTCCATGTCGACGCCTGGCTTCAGAACATCGGCGGACCGAATCAGGTCGGTAAGACGCATCCCCGAACGCCATTGGACGTTGCCGGGCCGAAATACGTGACCCGCCAGCACGACCGTGTTCTCAAGGGTTGGCAAGACCTCCGGAACGACAAGTATGTCCCCAGAGCGAACGGCCAACACGGATCCACCCGGGTCGGTCAGATCTACAGAGATTGTCCTGCGTTCGCCGTCGATGCGTTCCAGCACCGCACCGGTACCGTCAGCATCGGAACTGAGGCCGCCGGCGAGACTTACGGCATCAGCAATCGACGTATTGCTCTTGACCTCGTAGATCGCGGGCCGCTTCACGGCACCACCGATACTGATCGTGTCGCCGACCGGTGGAACGAAGATCACGTCACCCGGCTGCAGCCGAGTGACCGAAGTGGTGTCACCTCTCAATAGCAAATCATAGAGATCGAGCGTCTCAACGACACGACCATTGCGTTTCAGTTGGATGTTCCGAAGCGTGCCCACCTCGCTGACACCTCCGCCCCGGTACAACGCGCCGCCGATCGAGTCGAGACCACTGACGACGTAAGAGCCCGGCTGATTGACGTCTCCCAAGACGAACACGCGGATCGTGCGCAACTGTCCCATCGTGACGCTGACCTGCGTGCCGATCAGCATTTGCTTGACACGTTCGTTCAGGTCCCGTCGAAACTCGGAAAAAGGAATGCCGGCGACCGTGATCGGCCCGATTTCCGGCAGATTGAGAATACCGTCACGCGTCACCTCGTACTCGTAGATTCCGTTGACGTTGCCGAACAGCTGTACCCGAACCGAATCACCCGGACCCAGGACGTAATCGCTCGGCACGGGACCAGACGATGGCGACTCGAACATGGACTCCCGCGGCTCGAAGACGTCATAACCGAACGGCTCGAGCGCTTCGACTCCGATCGGCTCCTGTCCGAGTATTCTCGCCTCGATCACTAAACCAGACAGATACGGCTCCGCCTCGAGACGACGCACTATATCCTCCTCGGTCAGGCCGAGCAGCGGGATCATTTCGAGCCCCTGCAACGACAGCACGCCAAGATTGTCGAGGACAAACAAGTGGCTCCCCATCAGGCGCAACATGATGGGGTCTTCCTGCATCTCGCGCAGTTCCACCGGAGTCAGTTCTTCATCTGGCTCGAAGCCTATGATGATTCGACTCCGACTCTCGGCTCGCAGTTCCTCGTCGTCTTGCGCTGCGTCGTCCGCTGGCAATGGCCCGGGACGCGACAGCACCTCGTTGATCGACTGCTGCGTAGGTACCGCCTGCTGTGACTGCAAGCCTCGCAGCGCGTCCATCGCCTGCTGACGCTGTGCCGATGGCAGCCGGTCGAGCATTCGCTGCTGTTCAGGGGAGAGCTGGATCATCTGGGCTGACGCGATCCCCGCGATCAGCAGCAATGTCGCGAGCGACGCCCACTCGACCAGGTGCTTCGCCAGACCCCTCATCGCGAGCTCCACTGCAGAAACGCCGAGACATCCGAGTCTGAATCACCGGTGACCTCGTCCTCGAGGCGGCTGTAACCGAGCCCGGCATGGAACCGTCCGAAGCGGGTCTCCCGCTCGTGCGAGATTTGCAGGTCCGTCAGGTCTTGAGGTGTGGGCGTCAGCGTGTGCCGGGGTTGCGGCGCACCATCCCGGTTGATTTCCATGTAGCGCAACGAGAAGCTCCAGATATGTCCGGCGGATTGTACCAGCGTTGAGCCTAATGAGTAGGCCAGCGTGTCGCCATCGGCGGGGTGCCCGATAGCGCGCCCCTCGTACCGGTAGCCCGTGTTGTAGATCGGATGCTCATAGGCACAACCGGGCTTGCGGTCACCGAACCCGATTCCGCCCTCGCGACACATGGATTCCGATACTTCGATGTGGGTTCGGTGGCTGAGCCCGGCGACCGTACCCCAATGCTCAAGACCAATCTGTCGGAGCCAGGAACCTATAGGAAGACCCGGGAAGCTTCGCTCACTGCCATCTTCGCCGATCCATTGCATGTAGAGCGCTACCGGGATTCTTTTCGGTAAGACCCAGCGAATATCGAATCCACCGAGCTGGTTACCCGGCTCATCGTCCGGATCGATATTGACGCCCTGGTTGTCGTTGCCGAGCAGCAAATCGATGAAGGCTTCGCCATCGCAGGGCCGGTCGTCGCCGCACCACTGAGCCGTCCTCGACAGGCCGATCTCGAGGCCGGTTCCGGGCGGTCGAAAACTGCCGCGGATGCCAAACAGCAACGCGTCATTGACAGCTCTTTTGTCGTCGAGTTCGGTCATGAAGCTCGTTAGCGTCCAGGGCCCAATCCAGCTCAGCCACTTCGTTTCGAATGGTCTGCTGGCATTTCGCTGGACGGCAATGCCTGGTGTTGGCCTCGCGTTCGTCGACAGGATCAGGCTTCCGTCGCGGCTCGGGCCCCACCAGCGTTCCTGCCATCCCGCTGTCACGATCCAGTTACCGATCGCGGCGCCGACGTAGGTACCATCCGGCCGGAACTCTTCGTCATCGAACGGATTGGCCGTGTATCGGGCACGCAGATTCAAGGTGAAACGGTCGCCGAGCCAGCTCAGGCCCGCCATGACCTCGCCTTCTTCACGCGGCGCGTATTCGAACGAGCGGATCGTCCTTGGGTTCTCCGATGCGGACAAGGAAGTCTCGTAGCGTAACGAACCCGTCTCGAGTTCCCAGCCGACGCGGTGCCCTACCCGGTCCCAGGCGTCCCGCAACGAGTCATCGATCCCGGCATGATCTGCATCTGCCAACGCGCTGTGGAGGTCACCATAAGACAACGGCCATGCGGTCAACGGTACGTCGATGACGCCGGTATCGTTCAGCAGCTGCAGGTCATGGCGCAGTCGCAGGTCGCCGGGTGCAGCGAGCGGTTCACCGAGCACCTGCAACGGCGCTGCCAGTAGCAGGATTAGTAAGAGCTTCGCCATTGCAGGTAAAACCGCCCATCGCTAAACGTCTCGCCGCTGGCACCGTCGTCGAGCTCCTCGTAGCCGGCACCGATCTCGACGGCGCCGAAGGAGAATACCCGACTGTGGGCCAGGTCGATGCTGACGATGTCCTGCGGCGTCGGCGTCAGGCTGTGAAACGGGTCCGGCGAGCCGCCGCGATTGAGTTCGCCGACCCGTAAACGACCGCGCCACTGGGTGTCTTCGCGGTCCACCAGAACGGCACCCGCAGAGATCAAGCGGGCGTCAGCGTCAGCCCCATGCCCGATGGCGCGGCTCCTGTATCGGTAACCGGATCGATAGATACCGTGGGTATAGGCGCAGTTGAATCGCTCGCTGGACTCGTAAAACTGGCAGGTCGTAGCCGCGAATTCGGCGAAAGCCTTCGTCGACCAGCGCTCCGCGAAATATCCGGACCACTCAACGCCGAATTGCCCCAGGAAACGGCTCGGGAAACCACCCGCCTCGTCCTCGCCGATAAACTGCGTATAGAGCGAAACAGGCGCACCGATAAAGCCAGGGGACCAGCGGATGTCGATGCCTGCCAGTTGATTGCCCGGTTCGTTCTCATCCCCGATATCATCGTCGCCACGATTGTCCTTGCCCAGCAGCAGGTCGATGAAGGTATCGAGATCGCACGGCCGGTCCTTGCCACACCACTGCGCGGACCGCGACAGTCCGATTTCCAGTGACGGAAACGGCCGGAAGTTGAAGCGCGCCCCCCAGAACTGCGCGTCGGGGACGACTCGATCGTGCTCCAGCAGCCCGAACATCACGCTGAGATCCCAGGGCCCCAGCCAACTCAGCCACTTCGTTTCGAACGCGTCGGTGAAGACCCGATCGAAAGTCACCGACGGGATCGGCCGCGCGTTGTTGCTCAATATCAGGCTGCCGTCCCAACCCGGACCCCACCACCGCTGCTGCGTACTGGCGGCCACCGACCAGTTACCCACGACGACCCCGATCATGCTGTCGTCGGCCCTGAGATCCTGGCTGTCCTGATCCGAATCCACGCCCTGCATATTCAGATCCAGGCTGAACCAGTCGGCGGTCCAGCTGACGCCGACGGAGCCCTCGATATCACCCCGGGGTGTGTCCTGGAAGCCGCGGATCGGAACAGGATTTTCGGCAACGGCCAACTCGGTGCTGAATGTCAGCTGATTGCTGCGCGTCTCCCAGCTCGCGCGGTTGCGAACCCGCGCCAGCGAGTCGGCAAGCGCCGGCGACAGGTTGGTTTCGTTGGTGTCGTCCAGATCCTCGAGAATAGGCCCCCATGCGAGCGGCCAGGTCGAGGTCGGACCTGTGATGACGCCGGCGTCCGCAAGCCGCTGGATGTCGTGGCGCAGCGCCATATCGCCGGCTGGAATGGTCGGCCCGGCAATGGTAACCGATGCACAGAATATTATTAGTATTGGCAGGCGGTGCATCGGGCGAATGGTAGCAGATGAGTGGTTCTGTCGCCTGAACACAAGGCTATGCGGGGTATCAGGCGCGTGCGAGCTTCTTGCCCAGCTCGACGCCCCACTGGTCGAACGAATCGATACCCCAGATAACGCCCTCGACGAAGACCTTGTGCTCGTAGAGCGCGATGAGCTGGCCGAGCGTCTCGGGGGTCAGCTGCTCGAAGTGAATCGTGCTGCTCGGGCGATTGCCCTCGTGCACGCGCCAGGGCTCGATACCCTCTTGCGTCGTCCCTTCCATCAGTGCCCTCGCCTGCGCCCTGCAATTGGCGATCGCGAGGTCGTGTTGCGACTGCGCGTTACCCGACGACTTCGCCGGCAGGATGAAATCGACGGGCGCGAGCCGCGTACCCTGGTGCATCAGCTGCATAAAGGAATGCTGTGCATTGTTGCCTGCTTCACCCCAGATGATCATGCCGGTCTTGCAGCGCACCGGCTTACCGTCCATGCGCACGCGCTTCCCGCTGGACTCCATCTGCAGCTGCTGCAGGTAGGCCGGGAAACGTTCGAGGCGATTATCGTACGGCAGGATCGCATGGCTCTCGGCGCCGAAGAAGTTGTTGTACCAGGTGCCGATCAGCGCCAGCAACACCGGCATGTTTTCGTCGAACGGCGCCTGCCGGAAATGCAGGTCCATGCGCCGCCCGCCGGCGAGCATCGCCTTGAACGCGTCCATCCCGACAACCAGCGCCAGAGACAACCCGACGGCCGACCACAGGGAGTAGCGCCCGCCGACCCAGTCCCAGAAACCGAAGCGGAAGTCGGACCGGATACCGAATTCGTCCATCGCCGCATGGTTGGTCGACGCTGCGACGAAGTGATACTGCACCGCGAGTTCGTCCAGCTGTTCGATCACCCAGGCGCGCGCAGCTTCAGCGTTGGTCATGGTTTCGATCGTCGTGAACGTCTTCGAGCAGACGACGAACAACGTGGTCTCGGGATCGAGTTCCTGCTTGAGGTCGGCCAGCTGGGTGCCGTCGATGTTCGACACGCTGTGAAAGCGCATGCCCTCCTTCCAGTAGGGCTTTAGCGCTCGGCTGGCCATAACGGGACCGAGGTCGGAACCGCCGATACCGATGTTCACGATGTCGGTCAGATGCTTACCGGTGCTCCCCTTGATCCTGCCGCTGTGCACATCGTCGACGAAGGCCTCCATGCGCGCGAGTACTTCCCAGACCTCAGGGACGCCCGGCGTCTCGAGCGCCACGGTGTCCGACATCTTCGCCCTGAGCGCGCCGTGCAGTGCCGCGCGATCCTCGGTCTTGTTGATGTGCTCGCCGGAAAACATGGCCTCGATTGCGGCGGCCACGTCCGCCTGCTTGGCGAGGCTTATGAGTAGCTTGCGCGTCGTCGCATTGACGTGATTCCTGGAATAGTCGAGAACCAGGTCGCATGCCTCGACGCTATAGCGCCCGGCACGCTCCTTGTCGCGCACGAACAGCTCCTGCAACGTCCGCTTGCGCATGACCTCCCGGTAGTGTTTCGCTAGCGCCTTCCAGGCGGCGAGATCGGTCGGGTAACGGGCGGTGAGTTTTCGATCCGTGTAGGCGTTGGCCACGCGCTTCGCTCTTAGGTGTTATCCAGGTCAACCTCGTAGAACTCAAGATACCACTCGACGAAGTTCCTGACACCGACTTCGATGGGCGTGGCGGGCTGGTAGCCCACATCCGCGGCCAGGTCTTCCGTATCGGCCCAGGTGTCCGGCACGTCCCCGGGCTGTAGTGGCAACAGGTTCATCTCGGCTTTCCTGCCCAGGCAGTTCTCGATGGCAGCGATGTAGTCCATGAGTTCAACAGGCTGCTGGTTGCCGATGTTGTAGATGCGGTACGGCGCCCGGCTGGTGCCCGGATCCGGAGTCGCGGCATCCCAGTCGTCGTTCGGCGTAGCCGTGTTATCCATCGTCCGGATCACGCCCTCGACGATGTCGTCGATGTAGGTGAAATCGCGCCTGTGCTTGCCGTAGTTGAATACGTCGATCGGCCTTCCCTCGATGATGTTCTTCGTGAACAGGAACAAGGCCATGTCGGGCCGGCCGTATGGGCCGTACACGGTGAAGAACCGCAGCCCCGTCGTCGGCAGGTCGTAGAGGTTCGAGTAGGTATGTGCCATCAGCTCATTGGCCTTCTTGGTCGCACCGTAAAGTGCCAGCGGATGATCGACATTCTGGTGGATCGAGAACGGCATCGTCGTATTCGCACCGTAGACGGAGCTCGACGACGCGTACACAAGGTGCTCGACCCCGCTGTGCCGGCATCCCTCGAGTACGTGCAGCGTGCCGACGACATTGCTGTCGATGTAGGCATGCGGGTTCTCGAGGGAGTAACGTACGCCGGCCTGGGCTGCCAGGTGCACGACCTTGTCGAACTTCTCGTTCGCGAACAGCGCGTCCATCGCTTTGCGATCCGCGAGGTCGATACGATGCATCGAGAACGCATCAAACCCGTCGAGGACCCCGGCGCGCGCTTCCTTCAGCGATACGTCATAGTAATCGTTGAAGTTGTCGAGGCCGACGACGGTGTCGCCACGCTCGAGCAGATTTTTCGCGGTGCCGAAGCCGATAAAGCCGGCCGCACCGGTCACGAGAATCTTCATTGCAGGTTCCAGGAACTATAGACGATCATCGACTTCGTCCGGAGATAGAACGTACTTGATGTCGTAGAGCACTGAGTTTTCTTTGCAGAAGGCGCGAACGCCGTCTGCACCGAGTGCCCGGAACTGCTCGTGTGCCACGGCGATGATAACAACGTCGTAGGCATCCCTATCCGGCGCTGTTACGAGATCGATCTTGTACTCATCCCTCGCTTCTTCTTCGTTCACCCAGGGGTCGTGTACATCTACCTCGGCGCCATAAGACACCAGCTCCGTAACGATATCCACGACCTTGGTGTTGCGCAGGTCCGGGCAATTCTCCTTGAATGTAAGACCGAGGATCAGCACGCGCGCACCGTGCGGCTGTATCTCCTTGGTAAGCATCTGCTTCACCACTTGTGACGCAACGTACAGCGACATATTGTCGTTGATGCGCCGACCCGCAAGGATCATCTGCGGGTGATAGCCTAGCTGCTGCGCCTTGTACGTCAGGTAGTACGGATCGACGCCGATGCAGTGGCCGCCGACGAGTCCCGGACGGAATGGCAGGAAATTCCACTTCGTACCGGCCGCCTCGAGTACTTCCTCGGTATCGATGCCCACCCGCTCGAAGATCATCGCCAGCTCGTTGATCAGTGCAATGTTCACGTCGCGCTGAGTATTCTCGATGACCTTCGCGGCCTCTGCGACCTTGATGCTCGACGCCTTGTGCGTGCCGGCCGTTATGATCGACTGGTAAACCCTGTCGACGAAATCGGCGACCGCCGGCGTAGACCCGGACGTCACCTTGAGGATCGAAGTCAGACGGTGCTGCTTGTCGCCGGGATTGATGCGTTCCGGGCTGTAGCCGACGAAGAAATCGTCGTTCAGCTTCAGGCCAGAACCCTTCTCGAGCAGCGGCACGCAGAACTCCTCGGTCGCGCCCGGGTAGACAGTGGACTCGTAAACGACGATGTCGCCCTCCTTCAGGACGCTGCTCAGCGTGGTGCTGGCTGCGCGCAGCGGCGTCAGCAATGGCCGATTGCCGTCGCCGATCGGGGTCGGCACCGTGACGATGTAGAAGTTGCACTCCGCGATCGCGTCCGTGCTCGACGAGTATTCGAGATGTGTCGCCGCCGCCAATTCCTCGCTGGAGCACTCCAGTGTCGAATCGCTGCCGCCTTCGAGTTCGGCGACACGATCGGTGTTGATGTCGAAGCCGATCGTCGGGTATTTGCGGCCGAATTCGACGGCGAGCGGCAGGCCGACGTAGCCCAGGCCTATGATTCCGATGCGCAGATTGTCGAGGTCGAAAGACATGCGGTTTCTCGCCGAAAAATCAGGGCTTTAATAGCACACTTGGCGCCGGGATGCGCGGCCCTGCATCAAATTGACTGGTAGACCTCCCGGTAGGCCTCCGCCATCGCGTTCGGCGTGTAGCGGCGGGCCTTCTCCGTGTTCTGCTTTGCCATCTCGTCCCGCAGCGCCTTATCGTCGACCAGCCGCTCGAGTGCATCATACAGTGCACCGGCATCCTCTGGCTCGACGAGCAGGCCGTTGACCCCGTCTGCGATGATGCCCGGAATCCCGCCGACGTTCGACGCGACGACGGGCAGGCCGAACTGCAGCACGTCCAGCAGCACTGAACCCAGCGCCTCGTGCAGCGACGGGAACAGGAAGACGTCGAAACTCGCGAGGTAGTCGCCGACGTTGTCGACCCAGCCGACCAGCTCGATATTCGTGAGCTCGCCGATCTCGTCAAGGAATCGCTGCTCGTCCCGGCCGTCGCCGCACAACAGGAAGTGCCAGTCCGGCCGCGTCTCCGCCGCCCGATGCGCTACTTCGATAATCGTCGACTGCCCCTTGTGGGAATGATCCAGCGCGCCGACGTTGCCGATGAGGACCTTTCCCGGGCGCTCTGCGCGAATCGCGGCGACCGCTTCATCATCTGCCCCGAATCCTGCGTTCGCGCTCGGGATCGTTACGGTTTCCAGTTCCGGCGCCCAGCGATGCAGCGCATCGACCACGGCCTGCGAGATCGCGACCACTTTCGCCGCACGCCGGTAGGCCAGCGAGCGCAGCATCGAGTTCGACTGCTGGGGCACGACGCGACGCGTGATGACGTACGGTGTCCGGAACAGCAGGTTCGCGAGCAGCGCACTGTAGACGGTGCGGCCATCGTGCGCGTGGACGATGCGGCTGCCCTTCGCGGCCAGGCCGAAGGCGACGGGGTTGGAAGCGGCCTCCCTGACTTCCAGCCGCTCGACGCCTGCGAGACGCTCGACGAGCACGTGATCCCTGCGGACGACGAGGCGCTGCTCGATACCGCGCTCGGCCAGTGCCCGGACGAGGAGCTCGGTCTGGCGTTCACCGCCGCGAAAGGTCGGTGCCAGGTTCAGGTGACAGATGTCAGGCATGTCTCATCCCGCTCGACGGGCGTCGCGGGCAGCGCCCGCGCCTTATGTCTGCGATTCGATCAGCCGAGGTACCAGAGCGCCGCCAGGCCCGTGATGCTCATCGTGATCGTGTACGGCACCGCCATGATGACCATCCTCATGTACGACAAGCGGATCAGCGGCGCCAGTGCCGACGTCAGCAGGAACAGGAAAGCTGCCTGGCCGTTTGGCGTTGCCACACTCGGGATGTTGGTGCCGGTGTTGATCGCGATGGCGAGGTTATCGAACTGCTCGCGGCCGAAGTTGCCGGCCTGATACATCTCTTCGACCTCACCGATGTAGACGGTGGCGACGAAGACGTTGTCGCTGATCATCGACAGTACGCCGTTGGCTATGTAGAACAGCGCCATCTGCACCTTGCCGTCGTAGGTCATGACCCACTCGATAACCGGCGCAAACAGTCCCTGGTGATCGATAACTGCGACGATCGCGAAAAACACGGTCAGCAGCGCCGTAAACGGCAGTGCTTCCTCGAAGGCGTGACCGATCCGGTGTTCCTCCGTGATACCCGTGAACGCGGTGGCCAGGACGATGACCATCAGGCCGACGACGCCGGGTTCCGCGAGGTGAAAGCCCAGCGCGATAACCAGGAGGAGCGCCACGATCGCCTGCACGATGATCGCCGATGTTTCCTCCTTCGTGCGCTTCTCGGTCATCTCGCGGTCGTAGTCCTCGAGTACCTCGCGCACCTTGGGTGAGAGCTTCGCCCCGTAACCAAACCAGCCCGTGAATTCGAGGAACATGCAGGTGAGCAAACCGACAACCAGCACCGGCATCGAGATATGGGCCATCTTGAGGAAGAACTCCACGAACTCCCAGTCCATGATCTCGGCGATCAGCAGGTTCTGCGGTTCGCCGACGAGCGTCGTGACACCGCCAAGTGCCGTGCCGACGGCACCGTGCATCATGATGCTGCGCAGGAAGGCTCTGAATTGCTCGAGATCGGCGCGCTGCAATTCGTGCACTTCGTGGTCCGAGTTGGGGTCGTGGTCATGATGAAATTTCTTGCCGGATGCAACCTTGTGGTAAACGCCGTAGAAACCCACGGCGACCGTGATGATCACGGCGGTCACCGTCAGCGCGTCGAGAAACGCGGACAGGAAG
>JAAUXZ010005338.1_pt1 | contig 12028 bp, 10 predicted proteins | sample 7278131 | NCBI WGS metagenome assembly JAAUXZ01 (sample SAMN14350119, study PRJNA611818) | marine sediment metagenome | isolation source: surface marine sediment (3m) | place: French Polynesia: Moorea | collected 2018-08
CATCGAGGCAAGCCCTCAACCGTTCAGCTGTGACCTGTAAATTCTCTGTGTATAAGGTTTTGTGGGTTGTTCCTGGAACCACCTGAATTTCTAACCCTCCAGCAGCCAGGTCGGCCCAGCCCAAGGTTGGGTTGTGGTGATCCGTTTGCTCATCAACTAGCAAGACGAGCCGGCTCGGATAGGTTTGCGGTCTGTAGCGTAATATGGTTGTTCCTACATAGCGGAATACGGTTTCTATGTCGCGATTGTCACTATTTGGACGATTGTCACTATTTGGATTGGACATGGAGGTAATCTTCCCCATGGCTTTTCTCGCCTGAACTCTAATGTAGGGTAATCGTTCCCCTGCTCCGATTTGCGGAAGTTTAGTTAAGTGATAGATGATTTTATGAATCAGTCTTACTAGAAAGTTTTTTTGTATGTTCCGGCGTACTCTTCCTAAAAGATGACGTAGATATTTAGTATTGGTTGGACGCCCAGTATCCAGTAAGACCAATAGAGCCATTTCCTGACCTTGTGCGACTAGCTGCTGAGCCATTTCAAAGGCCACTACTCCTCCTGAGCACTCGCCTCCTAGAAGGTAGGGACCTTCAGGTTGGACAGACCGCATTGCTTTAACATAGTCAGCGGCCATAGCCTCAACTTGGGTGTTAAGGTTGTGCTCCCAACCTACACCATGTGCCTTGAGCGCGTAAAATGGTTGCTCTGAGCCTAAGTGAGGTGCCAAACTAGCACAAATTAATAAGTCTGCCGGTCCTCCCGAGGCAACTAAAAAGAACGGTCTTTTGCCGCCGCTAGACCGAATTGCCACCAGAGGTGAGCCGGATTGATGTTGGGAGGTAGTGGTAATTGATTCTTCCTGGCGGAGAAGGCTGGCCAGTTGCTCAACTGTCGGTGTCTGGAAGAGGGTAGCCAGGGGAAGATTTTTGCCGAATTTCTTCTCAATTTGCGCGAACAGGCGCACGGCTAGCAGGGAGTGCCCTCCCAAGTCAAAGAAGTCGTTCCTCACGCCTACTGGGTGAGTGCCCAAAACTTGTTCCCAAATTTTTGCGAGCTGGAGTTCTAACTCATCGCGGGGAGCGACAAAGGTTTCTTCCGGCTCTTGCCTGATTTGGTCGGGCGCGGGCAGGGCACGACGGTCTACTTTTCCGTTGGGGGTTCGAGGCAAAACCGACAGTTGAACAAATACTGCCGGAATCATGTATTCGGGCAGGCTATCCGCCAGTCCGCGTCGCAGCTCGGAGATCGCCAGCGCCGGCTCCTGCTGCGCCGTGAAATAGGCGACCAGACGTTTGTCGCCGGTTTCATCATCGTGTGCAACGACGACTGCTTCGACAACTCCGTCGAGATGCTGCAGAGTCGCTTCAATCTCGGCAGGTTCGACCTTCTGGCCTCGTATCTTGTATTGCCAGTCCTTGCGCCCACAATGCACAAGGATGCCGCCAGGAAGCCAATAGCCAAGATCTCCGGTGTGGTACTGCGCCTCACCGTCGGGTGTTTCGCCAGACCGGAATCGCTCCTGGGTCAGTTCGGGCCTATTCCAATACCCCGGCGACAAGTCTCGGGTCGTGACAACGATCTCACCAATTTGGCCAACCCCGACTTCACTCCCTCCCTCTCCAACAACTCGGACGGTCTTGCCGCAGAGCGGCCGCCCCACTGGCACAATGTTGGTGGAGATATCCGTTGCACCATCGATCAGGAACTGGGCATAGGTCTTGGTTTCGTTACTACCCAGTTCATTCACAATTACGCAATCGGGAGACAAATGGGTCCGAAAGGACTCCACGTCTTTACGATACAGTGTCTCCCCCGTCAGGATGACTTTTCGCAGCGAGGGGAGCCTCGCAGTCTTCTGCAAAGTGGCGACGAAGTTCCGAAACACACTCGGCACGGAAAGAAATACGGTGATCTCATTGGCTTGAAGCCAATCCGCCAGTTTCGAAAATCCCTCCTGCATGGCCAACCATGGATAAACTGAGGCGCCATTCAGCAAGGTGCGATTGAAGGCTAGTGTTGAGCCGACCGCAGCAACTCGAGCGTGCCGAGTAAAGTTGGAGTTTCCGGCGGCCATCCCCAGGGATATCGTAGACCGATGGGTCTGAATGATTCCTTTTGGAGTGCCAGTTGAGCCCGACGAATAGTTAATACTAGCGTAGGTGTCGGGAGTAATCGCTCGCGGTCCGATGTTACTTGGTGACGACTGATCGATTTCGTCGAGATTGATGATGGCAATCTGTTCTTTCGCCAATGCCATCGCCAATTCAACGTTGCGCTTATCAGTTATGAGCAGCGCCGCCTGCGAATCTGCGAGTATGTATTCGTTCCGCCGCAATGGGTGCGAGGCCTTGAGAGACACGTAGCATTCACCAGCCTTCAGGATTCCCAGAATTCCCAGCGCGTGCGTGGTTGTCACTTCCGTCAGCAGAGCAATCGGCAACCTCGCTCCATAGCCCTTCTGCAGGATGATACTCGCGATTTGAGTTGACTTGCGGTCGAGTTCTGCGAACGACAGTTCTTCGTACGGCGTCTTCACCGCTACCCGCTCCGGCTCCGCCGTGGCAAACGCCGCTATGCGATCGGGAATAGTGGCGTGAAGCTCAGCTGGCAGCAAATCGGGCGGCTGACCGTCCGTTAACGGTATGTGGACTTCACCAAAGGCTGTTCTAAACTCTGGAGTCATGCTCAATCTTCCCGGTTCGTTGAGGGTTTCCTTTATCAGTCGAGAGCGGTGATGATGTCGCAGGTGCGTTCCGCGCCATCCAGGGCAAAAGTATGCGCAGGCATGGGACGCGACAGGGCTGACTGGATGCGATCGGCCAATTCGTCGACAGAAATTGACTCTGGATCGATCATGTCCACCAAACCTTGTTCAGCCAGCAGCCGGGAACGGCAGAGCTGATCCGTCATTCGGTGGTTCGGAGCCAAGATTGCACTAGTGCGTGTCTGTAGCACATTCATGGTCGTGTTGTATCCTCCCTGGCTGATGGAAAGTGCCGCCGTTTGCATCCACGGCAGGAAATCACCGCTGAAACGCTTCAGAAGAAATGGCCCATCAAGCAACGATTTTTCTAACGCCTCATACTGGGCTGGCGTAACCTGAAGACCTGTAATAACGACCATATGACGTCCTCCTGTCGCATTTTGAAGGTGAAGCTTTCGCCACGCTGCGCTTGAGATCATAGCGAGCCTTTCACTATCCCCAAGCCCACCACTGCTAACTAGCACACAATTCTCAAGCGGCGTCTCAGAGTCTGGTCCCGCCCCTTGGCTAACTGGTTCAATTGCCTGACAAACAAAACCGGTATATAGAATGGGAATTGCAATATCAGACACGCTTGAGAACTGCGATTCGAGACGAACGACCTGCGGATCAGCATGCACCAGCAGCGCGTCGAATGATTGATTGAGCGTGTCCACAACCTCACCCCAAAATTCGGATATCCTTCCCACAATCTCGTGACCAGCCGGGTAGTCCCGGACTGAGCAAAGAACCTTCAACTTAGGATTGACCGCTCGAGCAGTCTCGAGCGCTGCAGTCAGTTCCCCCCGCATAACCCACTTGCTGAAGGGAAAATGTTCGATCATCAGTACCTCGGGCTGGACCTGGCGCAGTAGCTCCAGTAGGTCTTGCCGTCGTTCCGCGAAGACTTCTGCGAGAGTTGTACCAGAGTCGCATGGAATGATCCCCTCGGGGGTCCGTCGAATGGAGGAAAGCTGCACCACATGCACAGAGTCGCACAGAGCAACGCTCGGAACCGGCGCTCCACCCACCACGAACCATACCTCATGGTGCCGCGACAAAGCACGCACGATCTCGCGGCTGCGAACGAAATGCCCAACCCCACTCAGATGCTGACAGTATACCACGATCCGCTTGCGCGGGCCGACATTACGCTGACTACCCATCTATCGCTCCCAGCAATTCGAGAATCTGCTGTTTCAGCGGACTGTAGCGGGCATGGCCCATCGCCAGCGACTCAGCTAAAAACTTCGCTCCGCGACCGTACTTGTTGGTTTCCTGCGGCAGTTCGATGAGCTGATTTTCATCGGAGTTACGAATAACGCCAAGGGGATCTTGTCCATTCTTTACTCGCTCAATTTCCTCGAACAAAAGCCGACGCAGCAACACAATTCCCTGATCGGAGCTTGCCAATATTTCACGGGTGCGATCGGCGACAGCACCCTGGGTGACCCAAGCCATGATGTCCTGACCATCGACGAAATCGACCAGGTGTTGGCCGTGCTCATCGCGCCAGGGAACGTCGTAAAGCGGAATTTCGGACTGCTCTACCTTCCGGGCCGGGTCGGCCGGGCGATAACAGGCGTACCACAAGTGCCAGGTGTGCGTGTCATCAACCGGAACCCGAATCTGCATGCGGTGCTGTCCTCCTGACCCTACACGCAGCATGCAGGGAAACACCAGTGGATGGCCAATCTGCCAGTCGTCGTCATTCTCGGTGTTCCCGGCAAGCACACGGCGTTTGATGATTCCGTACGGAAACCGATCGAAGCCAATCTTTTCGTGGCGCCGCTTGTAATGTGTTGGCACGGACTCACCGCGCTGCTGACGCATGGCAGTCAGGTGGTGGCCGTGCAACGCCTCGAGATGATACGGGTCCACGCTGTTCTCCATGATCTGCAGCCAATGGCACGGCACCATGGCCTGCCCGATGTCACGCAGACAATTATCCCAAACGAACAAATCAAACCGTGGTAATAGTGGGGCTGGTTCTGGCCCCAGATAGGCAAAAATAAGCCCACCGAGTTCCTGCACCGGATACGCACGGGCCTGAACGCATTGTTTGAGTTTCGTGTCGGTCGGTTCGGCAGGTAGATCGAGGCAGCGCCCGGCGGAGTTGAATTTCCAGCCGTGATACGCACACCGCAGTCCTTCGTTGTCTACCAATCCGTAGGCCAGCGACGTACCCCGATGGGGACAACGTTCCTCAAGCAAGCCGAGGCGTCCCATCGAGTCCCGGTACAACACGAGGCGTTCACCCAATAATTGGACAGCTTTGATGGGCCGACTGCGCAGCTCGGAGGTCGCCGCCACCGGGAACCAGTACCGGCGCAGCAACTCCCCCATCGGGGTTCCCCGTGAGACCTGAGTCAACAGTTGCTGTTTTTCTGGGCTAAGCATTTGGGTATGGTCTGAGAGAGTTGAACCTTGAATATCGTCTGCGCAAGGGGAACTTAAGAGATCATTCCCATGCCCCGCGAGGTTTTCCGCCCGGCCAGCCACTGCAGCACGCGAGGAGGATAGAAATTGAATGTTACGCGATCGTAAAGCAATCGCCCGGTATCACTGAGTCTGAGCAGGTTTCCGTCTTGTTCGATCAGCCCTCCAGCCAGCAGTCGGTCCAGGGGTTCGCCGAAATCGGTGGTGAACGGGTTGCCAAAGGTCGATTCGTACTCCGCCTTGTCGAGTGGTTTGCCGTCTCCCAGGGAAGAAGTGACGAACTGCGTCCGCCGGTCGTCTTCCTGCAGTTCGATCACCTGTTCCACGGGACTGCGGTTCGACTCGATGCGTTCGATGTAGTTGGGGCTGCGTTCATGATTGCGGTACACGGTGGTTCCGAGGTGCGATCGGGCGCTCATGCCGATTCCCAATTGGTAACCCCGTCCAGACTTGTCGTGGTGCGGCGCATGAGTGTGCCGTGCGGCGATTGTGTCAAGTCGTTTGAAAGTGTGCCAGCGAGTCTGGGTGAAGCCCAGGTCCGCAGCAGTCTGCCGCACGAACAATCGCCATTCCACAAGCCGCTTGAGTTCCAGTCGTTCGGCTTCGGTGAGATGGCGGGACACCGGTGTCTGCTCGTTGAGCCGCAAATCGTACACGGTCAATGACTGTACGCCCTGTTCGGCAATGGCGGTGAAATCGCGTCGGAAACTCTCGTGGGTCTGGCCAGGCAGGCCATAAATCAGATCGATGTTCAGCAGCAGGCCACTGTTCACGACCAACCGGCAGGCATCAAGGGTCTGCTGCGCCGTGTGTTTGCGGCGAATTTCGCCCAGCACATCCTCCTCAAGGCTTTGAGTCCCCATACTCACACGCCCCATACCCCGTCGCTTCAGCACATCAATATGTTCCGGCGTGATCGAGTCCGGTGATGCTTCGACAACGTGCAGATTGTCTCCGCGGGAGGGCAGACGGTCGAAGATCGACGTCAGCAGCTCATCGAGCAGATCGGGGGGTAGCGCAGTGGGCGTTCCACCTCCTACGAACATCTGCACAAGGGGCGTCCCGGGCTGGGCCCATTCGAGTTCCTGCCGCAACGCCCGCACGTAACGCTCCATCTCGGCACGCTGGGCTCTTACCCGCACCGCAAAAAAACAGAAGGAACAACGGTAGTTGCAGTAGGGAATGTGAACATACAACCGCAAGGCATCACCCGCTGGGCGTTCCCGCTCGGCACACTCCCGGGTCTCGTAGGCCGGGGCCGATGCTGGGTAGGCGTGCGCCGCCGCGTAGGCGACCGGGGGAGGTGGTCCCAAGGCTGCGGCGATGCGCGGAAAGTCAAAATCTGCAAGCTGAACTTGTGGGGTCATCATCTGCATAAGGCACTCGAAAGTCAAGTAATTTTCTTAGTCTGGGATTGCTCAAATCCACAACATACGGATTTGAATTGTCGGTGCTTGTTCCGACTTGGGGCGCGATCATTCACTTTGGTAAACTGTTTGAAGACGGGTATAAAACTCAACATCTGCCACACCGTGTTCCGGTGGACCGATTCCAGAAGCTTTCCAGCCTCCGAAAGGCGCCTCCCCTGCTGCTCCGGCAGTTGACGCATTGATCTTGAGGAGTCCGGCGCAAGCCTCATTCAGAAATTGCTGCTGCAGTTCGGGCGACTGAGTGAAGACCGCAGCTGCTAGCCCCTGCTTCACTCCGTTGCACAGATGCAGTGCCTGTCGCCAACTCTTGGCCGACTGCACCACGACCACAGGGCCAAAGGTCTCTTCCTGGACAATCTCGGCTGAGAGGTCGGGACAGCAAATCAGTGTCGGAGGATAGTAACACCCCCTTCCCAGACTCGAATTCTCGTCGCTCGTTCGTGCCTGTTCGACGTAGACCACAGCGCCAGCGCGACGTGCACGATCGACAGTCGCAGCAATCCTGTTCATTGCCTCCTGTGACACCACCGGACCGACCACCGTCGCTTCGTCCAGTGGATCACCAAACGGCAACTGTCCTATGGCAGTGCGCAACTGTTCAACGAATTCACCGTAAACCGACTCTGCGACAATCACCCGCCGGTTAGCAGTGCACCGCTGACCGGCCGATCCAAACCCTCCCCAAGCAATCTGCTGTGCTGCCTCTTCAAGGTTGGCATCGGACCACACGATCGCAGCGTTATTCCCCCCAAGTTCTGCTTGCAAGGGAATGCCACGCCGTGCACAGACGACCTGGGCCACGCAACCAGCCAATGACGATCCAGTCAAAGACACGGCGTTAACATCCGGGTCGCTCATAACGGCTTCGGCTGTAGAGCGGTCTCCCTGAACGATATTGACCAAGCCGGGAGGCAGACCAATCTCGCGTAACAGGTCAAATACTCGAGCTGCCACAGATGCGCCGGGAATTGCAGGTTTCCAGACAACCGTGTTGCCAAATAATAACGCTGGTGCCAGTTTTCCTAGTGGAATTGCCAGGGGATTGTTCCAGGGAGTGATGATCGCCACAACTCCGATCGGCCTACGTCGCAGTCGCCACCCGCGTCCTTTAACCATCCCATTGGAGGAAGTCGCAGTCTGCGCGGCTACGCGAAGCAGATCGGCAGCAAAGGTCACCTCAAGCCGCGCTTCACGAACAGGCTTGCCGGTTTCCAGTGCTATCTGCACGGCCCAATCCGCCATTTCATCCGTCAGTCGATCGGCCACTTGGCAAAGCTGTTCCACCCGCTGCGACAGTGGAACGGTCTGCCAGTCGGACCAAGCGCTTCGGGCGGCGCGGGTGGCCACACAGACGTGCTCATGCGTGCCGATCGGCACTCGCCATAAGATGTCCGCTGCGTCGCGCGGCGATACATGATCGCGTAATTTTGCACCAGTCGCTTCCGTCACCTGGTTTTGCACTAACAAGCCGGAAAGTATGGGCGGGGCCGGGCTGGATCGGTTGTTATGCAGAAGCGAGGGCTGCGTTACGGCCTGACACAGGTCGGCGATCGGTACAAAGTGAGCAATCCGGCCAGACAGGTACTGACGCGTTACGACGCTGTGCACAGGGTCGTCATCGGCGACGGCATCCTCGCCGATGACGACCGTAAAGCCGTTTTGGTAAGCGTCGATTGCCGTGGTCCTCACACAGGCCCGCAAATAGACCCCTACCAGCAGCAGGGTATCGACCCCGGATTTCCGCAATTGCACGGCAAGTGTGCTGTCGGTGAACGCGCTGTAGAATCGCTTGTGAATGATGCTTTCACCTGGTAGCGGCCGCAGCAACTCGGGCGTTTCATGTCCGGGCGTTTTCACTACACAGCGAGAAATTCCCAAAGAGCTCCAATGGGGCATCCGCTCGACCGGATTGCGAATGGTCGTCCAGACATGGAAGACGGGAATATCCGCCGTACGACATGCCATTAGCAATTGCGCCATCGATTCACAAACGCTTTCCCGGGGCGGTTTCAGAGCTGGAGTACGCAGATAGTCGTTCTGGACATCGATCAACAGCAGGGCTGGCAGCATATCAGGCTCCATCGAGAGAGAGTTTGCGGACCGCATCGGCGACGAGTTCCCCCATTTCGCGAGTGCCCACCGAGCGGCAACCTGGTTCGGCCAAGTCGTCGGTGCGAATCCCGCTCTGCCACACCCAGGTCACCGCCGTGTGGATCAGGTTTGCCTCGCGCTGCAATCCGAAACTCTCACGCAGCAGCATTGCCAGTGAATACATCTGGCCAACCGGATTTGCCCGATCCGTGCCAGCCAAATCATACGCCGCGCCGTGATTGGTTTGGTAGATCGCAGCATTCGTGGCCGAGAAACTTCCCCCATAACACAAGCCGCGGGAACCCAGCAGTACACCTCCCACATCAGCAAGAATGTCGCCGAACAGATTCGGGGTCACCACGACATCGAATTGTTGCGGCTCCTGGATCAGGCTGAACGTCGCGTAATCGATTTCAAGCACCTGCAGCTTTAAGGCGTATTGAGATGCCAGTTCACGAGCGCATTCCACCCACAACGCGCTAATTGTGGGTACGCCGTTCGGCTTGACCACGACCGTCAGTTCTCCTCGCCGCTTTAACGCAAAATCCACCGCGACAAGCAGGATGCTGCGGATCTGCTCTTCGCTGTACCAAAAACGCTGCGCAGCCATCCGACCAGTACCCGTGGAAGTCTTTTCTTCCCACGTTCCCTGGTAGACGCCGCCCAGGTTCTCCCGGAGCACTAGAATATCGACGTTCTTCGTGTACTCCGGCCGCATGCGACTTGCTCGCAACGGCACCGTCGCCGGAACTAGCGGATTCAATTTGTAAAAGAGTGCAAACTGGCGCCGCGCCTGGTATACGAATCGATTGCCGCCGGGCCCCGCCAAAACAGCCCCGCTGTCCGCGAAAATCTCAGCGCAGAACTCACACACCTGCGGGCTGAGGGGCTGACCACAATCCTGAATCGCAGCCTCGCCGATCTCTCCACCGAAACGCAGACGGAACCGAAGTTCCCCGCTACAGGACTCGATCGCCTGAAGAACCCTCAGCGTGGCATCGATGACCTCGGGACCAATACCCTCGCCGCGAAGAACCCCGAGCGTGAGAAACGTGCGTTTTTCAGCTGCCTGCTTAGATGCTGATTTCTGCGTTAAAGCACTGCGGGAGTAATTCGTAAAAGTTAACATGTGGTATATCGAGACCTTTGGCAATAATTGAGCCATATTCTTCGGCTCTAGTTTACCCGATTCGTGACAAGTTAAGCAAAATGTTCACTTGTCAAGCCGGATGAAAAGATAAAGAATCGACGGAGGGAAAACCAACAGGATAAGGAGACAAATCTAGCTTGGGTAGGGGTTTGCCTTTCCGCTTGCGCACCGCCTTAACCACCCCCAAATCCTGATTTTCTGGAGCCGCTAAATACTTAACTGGGTCAGTGGCTTGACCCTGAGAGTAAGCGACATGAAAGTGATAGAGTCCCCGAAATACCATCGACAAAGAGATGCGGTCAAAGGGTAGGGATAGCTCTTGGGCAACAGCATCCCCTAAATCTAACAACACAGCATAGACTAGCCAAGTGCCCCAGACTTGGAGCTTTACCCCATTAATCGACCCCGTCCACAAATAGCCCAATCCCAGCAGCCGTTTGACCAGGTAGAAAGCCTCTTCAATCCGCCAACGCCGTCGCACTTAGGTCAGCGACTACATAGGGGGGTAACACCTCCGGATTGAGAACGGAGGTTAGATCGGAGTACCAGACCTTACCCACACGAATTTCTACCAATCTGAGCTTGAGGAGGGGATTTCCCTTCTCGTCGGTGCCCAGACTAATCAAGCGATCGCGGAGCCGGTAGCTCTCACCACGGATTTTCATGGCACGGAAATGACCCCTAAAATTGCAGTAATTCTCATTTGAGATGAGGGATTTAAACGATTAAAAAAAGACGGATGGGATCAAGTAAGAATGCGTGGAAGTCATAGAATTTTAGCTCATCCTCAAAAATCAGGTATTGTAGTAGTTCCAGGTAAGTTAAGTGATGACATTCCTATCGGAACATTAGGGGCAATTTGGAAACAAGCACAGTTAGGAGATTAAGGATGAAACAATATGCAGTAATTTATGAAAAAGGCGATACCAATTGGGGGGCAATTGTTCCAGATTTACCTGGTTGCGTTAGTATTGGCAACACTTTGGAAGAAGTCCAAGAAAATGTTAAAGAGGCGATCGCACTTTATCTCGAAGTTTTGAAAGAAAGAGGAGAAAAAATTCCTCAACCTCAAACCCACGTTGGATTTGTAGAAATAGCAACTTAATCCATATAGGCTCAAAATGAGTCGGGTGGAGAGATCGCACTACCCAACAAAAGACCGAGCGCAATCGCCCTACAATGCTTATCAATGTTGGGTTTCCTGCGTCAACCCAACCTACGGCGATGGCGATCGCGCTTAATCTCATTCTCAATAGAACTGCGGGCGTTGCTGTGAGCAGTTACAAAAAATCTTAATTCTTTTGGTAACAGAGGATTTAAACCCCCCAATAAATGATGATAGCGATCGCGGTTTTCGTTGTCGGGATACATCCACAACATTACTCCGTAGGGGCGCAAGGCTTGCGCCCTGATGGTTATTGTTTTTTAGGTTAACATCGCTATTTTTGGCGCACTGGGAAGAGAACGCTACAATTCCATGTAGATGATTGGGCATAATTATCCATTCATCTAATTCAATTTCTTGACGAATTTGAGCAGATTTTACCCATTCCTCTTCAACTATCTTGCCGATTTGATTAAGGTACATTTCCCCCTTGTTAATGTCACCAAATAAGCATTGTTTTTGGTGGGTACAAATAGTGACAAAATAAATCCCCGAGCCCGAATAATCCCATTTTGGTAGTCGTTTTCTTGTTGGATATGAACCACAAATAAGAGGTAATTGCCTTTATCCATGCCAATGATGGCATCTCTGGGTTCATAATTACGGCTGGCATCTACTACTACTAAAAAGGGGTCAAAAAATGCTTCAGCCGCTTGTTCAAAGGTAATGCCTTCATGCTTGAGCGGGTTTTGCCTTGCTTTTTCCTGATTCCAAATAAAGGTAATCTCATGGAGAATGAATTGTCGATCCATTAGTTCTATTATAAGGAATCTCGTATTTACATTGTCAATATATCATTCTAGTGCGATCACACTTGAAATTTAGGAAGGTGGGTTGGGTGGGGACTTACAGGAAAATAATCATCCAGCCTTCACCCAGTAGATCCCTGTAGTAACTAACCCTTAACCCAACCAAGGCTGGATGATTATTTTCCTGTAAGTCCCCACCCAACCCACCTTCCTAAATTTCAAGTGTGATCGCACTAGAATGATATATTGACAATGTAAATA
>JAAUXZ010005237.1_pt1 | contig 12015 bp, 14 predicted proteins | sample 7278131 | NCBI WGS metagenome assembly JAAUXZ01 (sample SAMN14350119, study PRJNA611818) | marine sediment metagenome | isolation source: surface marine sediment (3m) | place: French Polynesia: Moorea | collected 2018-08
ATATCGTGTTGAAATCAATGGTCGGGAACTGTAACAGTTAACGCATGTCGAGCATAGAGGTGATATGAACGATCTGATCAAGATCTATCAGCAAGGTAGCGGGGACAACCTGAGCCTGTTGCATGGCTGGGCGATGAATGCCGCGGTGTTTGAAGCTTTCGGTCAACGCCTGGCCGGCCATTACCGGGTCAATCGGGTGGATTTGCCCGGTTACGGCCTGTCTGCCGGAGTCCCGGCGCAGGATTTCGAACTGCAGCTGGAGCAACTGGCAGAGGCCCTACCGGCCTCTACCCTGATCGGCTGGTCGATGGGCGGTTTGTATGCGATTGGCTTATGCAAGCGCTATCCTGCCAAGTTCAGCCGGTTGATTTTGCTCGCGAGTAATCCCTGTTTCGTGCATCGCGAAGACTGGCCAAGCGCTGTGCCGGCCGCGGTATTCAATGAATTTTCCGAATCGCTGCTGCATGACTGGCAGGCGACCATCCGCCGGTTCATTGGCTTGCAGATGCACGGGGTGGCGCAGGCGCGGAATCTGATCCGGAATCTCAGCGAGTTGTTGGGCCAGGGTGGGGAACCCGATGTCGAGGTGCTGCGGTTTGGCCTGCAATTATTGCTGGAGCGGGACATGCGGGATGATTTGCGTGGATTAGAGATTCCGGTGCTGGCGATACTTGGTGAGCGCGATCAATTGGTGCCGGCCAGCCTGGCCCAACAATTGCCGCAACTCAATCCATCGATTCGTGTAGAATGCCTCGCGCGCTCGGCACATGCGCCTTTTTTATCGGACAGTGAAAACGTTGAAAAACTCATCGATCGATTTATTGCATCCACCGCGCCTGGATAAAGCCGCGGTCAGGAAATCCTTCAACCGCAGTGCCGCACAGTATGAACAATACGCGGTGTTACAGGCGGAGATCCTGTCGCGTCTGCTCGAGCGTCTCGATTATATCAAGCTACAGCCCGAACTGATTGTCGACCTGGGATGTGGCACCGGGCAGGCGGTCAGGCCACTGCGCAAGCGCTATCGCAAGGCCTCGGTATTGGGCCTGGACCTGGCTGAGCGGATGCTGCTGCAAGCGCGCAAGAAATATGGTCTGCTCGACCGTAAATGGCTGGTCAACGCCGACATGGAACACTTGCCGCTCAAGAACCACTGCGCGGATTTGATTTTTTCCAGCCTGGCGCTGCAATGGAGTAACGATCTGCAGACCGCGTTCAGGGAATTCAAGCGGGTCGGGCGCCCCGGCGGTTTGTTGATGTTCACCAGCTTCGGGGTCGGCACTCTGCAGGAGTTACGTGACAGCTGGGGTGAGATCGACAGCAAGCCGCGGGTTCATCAATTCGAGGATATGCATGATATCGGCGACCTGCTGTTGGCGGCCGGTCTGGCCGAGCCGGTCATGGACATGGAAAACATCGTCCTTGAATATACTGATTTCAAAGACCTGCTGAAGGATTTGAAATCGATCGGCGCCACCAATGCCGAGAAGTCACGCAGCCGCGGCTTGATGACGGCAAGCAGGCTGAAGGCCTTGCAAAAAGCCTATGAGCAGATAGCTTTTGTCGATGGTCGTTACCAGGCGACCTATGAGGTGGTTTACGGGCATGCCTGGTTCTGATCCAGGCTGCCTGATGACTGACTACTGGGGCGCCGGCGGCAGCAGACCGTGGGGTTGGATCCAGCCCATGAAGAACGAAACAGCCAGCAACACGAACAGGCTGACCGATAGCACAATGCGGAAGGTCAGAAATTTAACCGTACGGTCGGTTTTATTGCGGTCCTTGATCAGGGTGATCATCCCGGCGGCGAGGCTGATGATGATCAGCAGTAGCAGTAACAGAATAATGGTTTTAATCATTGCGAAGAAGGTAGACTCTGGAGATGGAGATAATCTGTGGACGTTTCATCATACATCAAGTCTAAACTGAATGCGCATTAGATTCGGTCAATGGGAATTTGCCCCCAATCTGTCGATGGCTTTTGTCACTGCACTGGGCGTCGCTTTTTTCACCCTGCTTGGCTCATGGCAACTGCAACGGGCGGAGTTAAAGCGCGATATCGAGCAGCGTTATCTCGACCAGTTAGCGCAACCCTACCAGTACCTGATTCTGGATGACCAGGTGAACCAGGATTTCAGCTTTCGCAAGGTCAGGTACCGGGGGCGTTACCACGAGGATGTATTGATCCTGCTCGACAACCAGGTGCACCAGGGCCAGGTCGGTTACCACGTGCTGGTACCCTTTGTGATCGGGCCGGGCTCCAAGGCGGTGCTGGTCAATCGCGGTTGGGTGGCGGCGGGATTTGATCGTTCCGTGTTGCCGGATATTCGGCCACCGCAGCAGCCGGATGAGGTGATGGGGATCCTGACCATTCCATCGACCGCGGGTTTTAGGATGGGGGAGGTCGAGATAACGGGTGCCTGGCCGCAACGGGTCCCCTATCTCGACCTGCAAGAGTTCCAACAGGGACTGGCGTTCGACCTCTATCCCTACGTGATCTGGCTGGCGCCGGAGACCGAGGATTACTATGTGCGTAACTGGCAACCGATATGGTCCGCGCCGGAAAAAAGTGAGGCTTATGCCGTGCAGTGGTTCAGTTTTGGGGTTATCGCAGTTATCTTGTTTATCGTTTTGAATACCAGAAAAGTGGATATGGGAGATTAAATGTCCGAGCAACAGGAAAAATCATTGGCAGTGCATCGATTAAAATTTCTCGCGCTGATTTCTATCTTCATCCTGCCCTTCATTGCCGCCTGGGTGGCTTTGTACGTGTTCGATTATCGACCGGGCAGCAAGAATTATGGGGAGTTGGTGCAGCCGGTACGAACCCTCGAATTTCCGGCGTTAATGGCGCGCGACAATCGACAGCTGGATGATGAATTCTGGACCAAGTGGACATTTGTCATTCTGGATAATGGCGAATGCGCCAAGTTGTGCCGCGATAACCTCTACTACCTGCGGCAGATGCGGGTGGCGCTGGGACGCGATGTGAATCGGGTACAAAACCTGCTGATCATGAAACAAGCGGTCAACTCTGAGCTGGATACGTTCCTGGCCGAGTATCCTGAGTTGACGGTCATCGAGCAGGCCGAGCAGTCATTGCTGGAAAAATTCAGGCTGCCCGAGCGGGAACCCGGTGAGGCCTCCATCCTGTACCTGGTCGATCCGGCCGGTAACCTGATGATGACTTATCCCGCGGTCAATGACCCGTCATCGATACTGTCGGATATGCGTCGTTTGCTGAAGGTTTCACAGATAGGCTAGGGCCTGGTAACACTACTGAGCCTGTTAACCTTAATCGCCTCATGTCAACGTTTTTGATGAGGGTATAGATCGGAAAACATTGACTCAAGTCAAGTTGCCGGTATAAATTAAACGCCCTGTCGATTACAAGACCACTCTATATCTTCATTTTCCTGGGGGGGAGTTAATGAACACGCTGACGATTGCGCCGTGGACGCAGTACTGGAATCTGACCAAGCCAAAGGTCGTGTTCCTGATCGTATTTACCGCGCTGGTTGGCATGTTGCTGGCTGCTCAGGGTGCGGTGCCCCTCGATGTATTATTCTTCGGTCTGATCGGTATTGGCCTGGCCGCCGCCTCCGGTGCCGCGATCAATCATGTGGTCGATCAGCATATCGATTCCATCATGGAACGCACCCAGGGACGTCCGTTGCCAACCGGCAACCTGGACCAGCGTGAAGCCCTGATCTTCGCCATCTCGATCGGGGTGCTGGGAATTTCGATGCTGTTCATATTCATCAATGCCCTGACCGCGGTATTGACCTTCTTTTCGCTGGTCGGTTATGCCCTGATCTACACCATGTACCTGAAACGGGCGACACCGCAGAATATCGTACTCGGTGGTGCCGCCGGAGCCGCGCCGCCGTTATTGGGCTGGACCGCGGTGACCGGGCAAGTGGATACCGAGGCATTGTTGTTATTCCTGATCATCTTCATCTGGACACCTCCGCATTTCTGGGCGCTGGCGATCCGGCGCAAGGATGAATATGCCAAGGCGGAGATTCCGATGCTGCCGGTGACCCATGGGGTCGATTTCACCAAGGTGCAGATATTGCTGTACACGATCCTGCTGTTTATCGTGACCTTGATGCCGTTCCTGATTCAGATGAGTGGTTTGATCTACCTGGCCGGGGCGGTGTCGCTGGGGATCGGATTTCTGTACTACGCGATCAAGCTGTATCGGGATAAATCACCGAATCGGATCGCGATGAAAACCTTTGGCTATTCGATCTTCTATCTCAGCCTGCTGTTTGCCTTTCTGTTGGCTGACCATTACGCGAGATTATTCTTCCGCGCAATTTTCTAGCGCCCGCGCTGCCGTCGTTTTTTAGGCACCGGCAAGGTGCATCACCAGGTTGACCACGCCGACCACCACGAGGATGAAGATCAGTCCGAACAGCAGGCCGATGATGATGAAGTGCGATAGTCTGCCCTTGGAGAAATCGCGTTCCCGGTTGGCGTTACTCTGAACGCCTAAAAATGCTGATAACACACTCAGCATCAGCGCGCCGAACGAGAGCTTGTCGTCGTTTGTGTTTTCCTTGTCAGTCATATGGTAATCCGATGTGAATTTGCGTCTATTTTAACTGTCAGTAAGGTTATTGAAACACCCCAACCTGAAAAACATGATTTTTTACGACAGCGATCAGAAAAACCATATTTACCGCATAGTTTTAATACCTAACCGTTCGATCAGCTGGCCTATATTAGTACGTTTTTATATATTTACTTGCTTCATTTCGTTTTCCATCGCATCGGTATTTGCTGTTCTGGGTTACTGGATGGTATTGCCGTTCTCCGGCCTCGAGATGGTGGCCCTGGGCATTGGCCTATACCTGGTCAGTCGCAAGATCTACGCCCAGGAGGTGGTCACATTCCAGGGCGACAAGATAACGATAGAGAAGGGTTTTCATCGACCTGACGAGCATTGGGAGTTCGATAAGCACTGGGCCCGGGTTTCAGTGGAAAAGCAGGATGCTCATCCCAAACGGCAAAAAATATTCATTGGTTCCCACGGTACCCAGGTCGAGTTGGGATCATTTCTGCATGACTCGGAGAAAGAGTCGTTGGCCTTTGAATTGAATGCGGGTATACTTTCGCGGAATTTTGTCCGCCAAACAGGGTGAGAGCGGTTTGGCGATAATTTTTTTTAATGTATTCATAACTTTACATCATCAATGAACTTACTTTTATTGATGATGTAAACGCTACATTCCAGGGGGAATTACATGATCTTTCGCAGATTATCCAAGCACAGTTACGTGCTGTTTACGGCCCTAATGTCGTCACTCTTCGCCACCACTGCCCAGGCAGATTACGAACTCAATATGACTGAGGGCGTGACGCCCATCAGTCAGCAAATTTATGACCTGCACATGATCGTATTGTGGATCTGTGTAATCATCGGTATCGGCGTGTTCGGTGCCATGGCTTACTCGATCATTTACCATCGCAAGTCCAAGGGCGCCAAGGCTGCTACCTTCCATGAGAGCACAACTATCGAGATCATCTGGACCCTGGTCCCACTGGCGGTGTTGATCGCGATCGCGGTCCCGGCTACTGCCACCCTGCTGGATTTGGAAGATACTTCCGAGGCTGACGTCAATATCCAGGTTACTGGTATCCAGTGGAAATGGCGCTATAAGTATCTCGATGAAGACGTTGAGTTCATCTCCTCCCTGTCGGAAGAAAGCCGTAACGCGATCCCTGATCCAACCGGCGTGGATAACTACCTGCTGGATGTTGACAAGCCTATCGTGGTGCCAGTCAATAAGAAGATTCGTTTTCTGTTTACCGCCGACGACGTGATTCATGCCTGGTGGGTACCGGAGCTGGCGGTCAAGCAGGACGCGGTTCCCGGCTTTATCAACGATTCCTGGGCGACCATCGAGGAACCCGGTATCTACCGTGGTCAATGCGCTGAACTCTGCGGCAAGGACCATGGTTTCATGCCGATCGTGGTCAACGCGGTGTCTGAACCGGAATACCAGGAATGGCTGGTCGCGATGCGCGCCGAAGCGGCCGCCGTTGCCGCAGCCGCGGATCAAGAATTCAGTATGGATGAGCTGGTAGCCAAGGGTGAGTCGGTTTATGCCGCCAACTGCTCGGCCTGCCACGGTCCGACCGGTGCCGGCGTACCGCCGGTGTTCCCGGCCATTACCGGCAGCTCGGTGGCCACTGGCGATATCGGCGCGCATATCGACATCATCATGAATGGTAAAACCGGCACCGCGATGCAGGCGTTCAAAACCCAGATCAGCGACGTCGATATCGCAGCGGTTGTCACCTTCCAGAGAAACAGTCTCGGCAACACCGTGGGTGACCTGGTTCAGCCATCAACGATTAAAAGCCTTCGTTAAGGGGAGAAAGAAATATGTCTACTGCAACAACACATGACGAGCATCATGATCATGGTCCGGCCAGCGGCCTCATGCGCTGGGTCACGACGACCAATCACAAGGATATAGGCACCCTGTATCTGTGGCTGAGCTTTATCATGCTGCTGACCGGCGGCGCGATGGCCATGGTTATCCGGGCCGAATTGTTTCAACCCGGTTTGCAGCTGGTAGAACCCAACTTTTTTAACTCCATGACCACCATGCATGGTCTGATCATGGTATTCGGCGCGATCATGCCGGCCTTCGTCGGTCTCGCCAACTGGTTAATCCCGATGATGATCGGTGCCCCGGACATGGCCCTGCCAAGAATGAACAACTGGTCATTCTGGATTCTGCCGTTCGCCTTCACCATGTTGGCATCAACCCTGTTGATGGAAGGTGGAGCCCCGGCATTCGGCTGGACCTTTTACGCGCCGTTATCGACCACCTATGCCCCTGACAGCACCGATTTCTTCATCTTTGCGGTGCACCTGATGGGTATCTCATCGGTCATGGGTGCGATTAACATCATCGCGACCATTTTGAACATGCGTGCGCCGGGGATGACCCTGATGAAGATGCCGCTGTTCGTGTGGACCTGGCTGATCACTGCTTACCTGTTAATCGCGGTTATGCCGGTTCTGGCGGGCGCGGTCACCATGATGCTGACCGATCGCCATTTCGGTACCTCGTTCTTCGATGCTGCCGGCGGTGGCGACCCGGTCATGTTCCAGCATATCTTCTGGTTCTTCGGTCACCCCGAGGTATATATCATGATCCTGCCGGCGTTCGGTATCATCTCCGCGATCATCCCGACCTTCGCCCGCAAGCCTTTGTTCGGTTACAGCTCGATGGTTTACGCCAGTGCCTCGATCGCGATCCTGTCGTTCATGGTATGGGCCCACCACATGTTCACCACCGGTATGCCGGTGGCCGGTGAGCTTTACTTCATGTATGCGACCATCCTGATCGCGGTACCAACCGGGGTTAAGATCTTCAACTGGGTTTCCACCATGTGGAAAGGATCTATGACCTTCGAGACCCCGATGCTGTGGGCCCTCGGTTTTGTCGTGATGTTCACCATCGGCGGCTTCTCCGGCCTGATGCTTGGGGTGGCACCGGTCGATACCCAATATCACGATACCTATTTCGTGGTAGCCCACTTCCACTATGTACTGGTAACCGGCGCGCTGTACTCGATTATCGCAGCGTTCTATTACTGGGTACCGAAGTGGACGGGCAATATGTATGACGAAAAGCTGGGCAAGATTCATTTCTGGTGGTCGACGATCTCGGTCAACCTGCTGTTCTTCCCGCAGCATTTCATCGGTCTTGCCGGTATGCCACGCCGGATCCCCGATTACGCGCTGCAATTTGCCGAGTTCAACATGATCTCGAGTATCGGCGGATTTGCCTTTGGTCTGGCCCAGGTGTTCTTCCTGTACATCGTGGTCAAGACCATCAAGGGTGGCGAAAAAGCCACCGATGAAGTCTGGGAAGGTGCTACCGGTCTGGAGTTTGAACAACTGCCATCACCCGCGCCTTATCACAGCTTCAATACAGCGCCTGAAGTTAAATAAATCAATCGCCACCGGGCAAGACCTGTCCGGTGGCTGTTGGATTGATCAAAAAAGGTATAAGACATCATGTCGGAAAATTCTGTAGCCAACAACAATCAGCAGAACAAGGTATCTAACAAACAGTTACTGAAACTGGTAATGATACCGGTACTGATGTTCGGTTTTGGTTTTGCTCTGGTACCTTTGTACGATGTGTTTTGTGAAGTGACCGGCTTGAACGGCAAGACCGGTCGGGTCGAGGCTTCCGAGATTAACCAGAAACAGGTTGATACCTCGCGTACGGTCAAGGTCAAATTCATTGCGAATACCGGTAACGGTCTGCCCTGGCGCTTCGAGCCGGTGGTCACCGATATGGAGATCCACCCGGGTGAGATCTACGAGGCCATGTATCGCGTCACCAGTCGCACCGACAAGCCATCGGTTGGACAGGCGGTGCCGAGCGTGTCTCCGGTACCGGCATCCTTGCACTTCAATAAAACCGAGTGTTTCTGTTTTCTCAACCAGGAGCTGGCTCCTGGTGAAACCCGGGATATGCCGATACGTTTTGTGATCAACCATGATTTACCAGAGGATATTGTCGAGGTGACCCTGTCTTATACCTTCTTCAATATTGAGCAGAAACAGGGCTAATCAATTCAAATATTATTATCACTATTATTAAAGGGTAAGAGAGTAATTAAATGAGTGCATCTGCAGAAGAATATTACGTACCGCATGGTACCAATTGGCCAATCATTGGCTCCATCGGCCTGGCAACGACTGTGATTGGTTTCGCCAATTACCTGCATGGTTCCAGCATATGGATGACGTTTGTCGGGCTAGCCATCCTGATCTTCATGATGTGGGGCTGGTTCGGCCAGGTTATCAAGGAAAGCATGGAGGGCAAGTACAGCGCCCAGGTCGATATGTCATTCCGTTGGAGCATGGGCTGGTTCATCTTTTCCGAGGTGATGTTTTTCGCCGCCTTTTTCGGTGCCCTGTTCTATGCGCGGATGTTTTCCATCCCCTGGCTTGACGGCGCCTCGAATAATGCGGCAACCGCGGAACTGTTATGGCCGGAGTTTGAGGCAGCCTGGCCGTTGTTAGAGGTGCCGCTGGCGGAAAAATTCGAACAAGCCAAAATGGCGATGGGTGCCTGGGGCCTGCCCGCGATCAATACCGTCATCCTGCTGACCTCCGGCGTAACCGTCACCTGGGCTCACCATGCGTTGAAAAAGAACCAGCGCAGCCAGCTGGTATGGGGCCTGGCCCTGACCGTGGCCCTGGGCTTCCTGTTCGTCGGTTTGCAGGCCTGGGAATATGTCCATGCCTACAATGATCTGGGCCTGAAGATGACTTCCGGTATCTATGGCAGCACCTTTTTCATGCTGACCGGTTTCCACGGCTTTCATGTAACGATGGGGGCCACGATGCTGTTGATCATCCTGTTCCGGGCGATGAAAGGTCATTTCTCGCCGGACAATCACTTCGCGTTCGAGGCGGTGGCCTGGTACTGGCACTTCGTCGACGTAGTCTGGCTGGGTCTGTTTATCTTCGTTTACTGGATCTAATCAAGACCTGTCAGCCCAAACAAAAAGCCCGGTGATTGCTCACCGGGCTTTTTTTGTTGCGGTTATCGATCAGTGATCAGGCAGTAAAATGAGCCTTGATCTTCTTGAATGCATTATTCTCTATCTGGCGGATGCGTTCCGCGGACACGCCAAACTCGTCGGCCAGTTCATGCAGGGTCGATTTGGTCTCACCCAACCAGCGCTTGGTTACGATCTGGCGGCTTCGATCGTCCAGTTCCTGCAGCGCCAGGCTCAGGGTCTGCATGTTGTGTTGCTGATTGTCAGATTGCTCCAACAGCAACTCCGGCGACGGGCTTTCAGAGGCCAGGGTCAGGGCCGGCGCCTGGTAAGCATTGTCTTCATCGTCATCATTGCTCAGATCGAAGGCCATGTCGTGGCTGTTCAGACGGCTTTCCATCTCCAGCACATTCTCCGGGGTCACCCCGAGGGTTTCCGCCACGTCGAGCACTTCCTCGTGCTTGAACCAGCCCAGGCGTTTTTTCTGGCTGCGCAGTTTGAAGAATAACTTGCGCTGCGCCTTGGTGGTAGCAACCTTGACGATACGCCAGTTCTTCAGGATAAATTCATGGATTTCGGCCTTGATCCAGTGCACGGCAAAGGACACCAGGCGTACACCGACGCTGGGATCGAAGCGTTTGACCGCTTTCATCAGGCCGATATTACCTTCCTGGATCAGGTCGGCAATCGCCAGGCCGTAACCGGCATAATTGTTAGCAATCTTGATCACAAAACGCAGATGCGGCAGGATCAGACGTTGCGCAGCGGTGATGTCACCGTTGTCATACAGTCGGGTTGCCAGCTCATGCTCTTCTTCTGCGCTCAGGATCGGAATACTGTGGGCGTAAGAAATGTACGCTTCCAGGCTCGACGACGAGTCTTTTATGACCGGAAGGTTGTTCATTGAAGCTACTAATTGTGTTCCCATAATGTCCTCGGTATCTGATTTAGCACTCAGCCATTCAGAGTGCCAAACATTAGAGCACAGTTATAGTGGAAAGTTCAACCGTTTGCTGTTATTCGGGGGCCAGGGCTTCGCTTTGGCGTTTAACGTTAAGCAGGTTCATAATGCGCTCGATCAGATCCTCCTCGGTGACCGGGCGGGAGATGAAATCATTGGTACCGGCACCGAACATGGCGGTGAAATCGGTATTTTCGTTGTCCCCGGGGCCCTGCGTGATCAGCAGGATCGGCAGCATCTGGAAATCGAAATCAAGCTCATTCCTGATTTTTTGTATCAGTTCGAACCCGGTCATCTCCTGGGTCAGATGCATATCCGTGATCAGCACGTCATAACTGCAACGTTGATGAGCCCTGAAATCCTTTTCCAGCTCCCTGATTGCTGACTGCCCCTGTTTGACATGCAGATACTTGAAATGGTTCTTGTTGAGGATCGAGGTCGTGACCGCACTGGACGAGTCATCGTGATCGACATACAGCACCTTGGCGTTGAGGGTGCTTTCCTTGCTCAGATAATCACTGATGAACTTGACCAGCGCATGATGGCCCTCGGCCTTGTCGAAATAGGCGGTAACCATGTTGGCGTCATCGTTTTCGGGATCGACTATGTGGGTATGGGTATCACCGGAAACCACAAACACCGGCGTGTTGCGGTTCTTGATCTGTTTGCGGATTTCGTCGAGCATCGCGAACGCATCCATATCGGGCAGGGCCAGACCGGTGGTGATAATTTCGAATTGAAAGCGCCGACAGGCGGTAATGGCCTCCTTGGCGCTGCCGCAGGCGATGATGTCGAGGTCGGGCAGGGTCGAGCTCAACTCCTTGAACAGGATGGTCCGGGTAGAATCAGAACCGTCGATGATCAATACTCTTTTGTTGTAAAGCATAGGCTACCTGGGTTCTATCTCGCTTAAATGCCGGGCCACCGCCAGCCAGGACCCGGCCAGCCCTAGTACCGTACTGGCTGTGATAAGAATCATAAAGTCGCTGAAGCTAAAAGTCATTAAATCAAACTCGGCCTGATACAACAGGTTAAGGCGGGCAAAGGGTCCGGACAGCGCGATCGCGCTGAGTTCGACAATCAACCACGACAGCAAACCACCGAACAGGCCATACCAGACCCCGCCATACAGAAACGGCCGCCGGATGAAAGCATCGGTAGCACCGATCAGCTTGGTGACGACAATTTCCTGGTAGCGGTTCTGGATATCCAGGCGGATCGTATTACCGATGATCAGCAGCACCGCAAAGCTGAATAACAGGCTGATGATGATGACGCCGCGTTTGGCCAGATCGAGCAGGGTGAATAGCCGTTCCAGCCACTCGGTATCCAGTTTGGCGATATCGACACTAGGCAGCGCCTGCAGCTTGGCGAGCAGGGTTTTAATCGTCAGGGTATCGATATCGGCCACCGGTTGCACGATCAGGGTATGCGGCAGCGGGTTGCTTTGCAGATTTTCCAGGCTCTGGCCAAAACCGGAGTACTGCTTGAAATCCTCCAGTGCC
>JAAUXZ010171437.1_pt1 | contig 12012 bp, 10 predicted proteins | sample 7278131 | NCBI WGS metagenome assembly JAAUXZ01 (sample SAMN14350119, study PRJNA611818) | marine sediment metagenome | isolation source: surface marine sediment (3m) | place: French Polynesia: Moorea | collected 2018-08
CATTCTTTATCCCTTCTGCGGAACAGAAGCGGTCCTGAGCGAAGGGTAGATCGGCAGAGATGACCGGGGCCACTGTATTGTCTTTGGACTCGATGGCTTCGTTGAATTTAGTGGTTGAGGTGGCACAGACACCGGTATCCAGACTCGGGACAATATTCAGCAGTTTCTTCTGTCCGGAATAGTCATCCAATGATACATCTGAGAGGTCGGCAGCTACCAGACTAAAGTCTGGTGCTGTAGAACCTACCGCAGGTAGATCGCCATTAGTGTGGATGGGATTGCCTTCAAGGGTAATTTCAGCCATTTAATGATGCTCCTCAATTTTGATGGTTTTTGATCGATCGGTGTTGGATTTCGATTTTATCTGTAACTCTATACCAGACGAACCAGATAAATAGTGGTGGAATTTCAGTTTAATTTTTCCGTGTTCAATCAGTTTGCAAAGACTATCAAAGCCAACCTGTGGGGTAGGTTAAGCTTTATCCATATGAATTGCCATACTGCATGACTTGCCTGGATACACTATCCAAGTGGTAGGGCACAAGTAACAGCTTCATAGTATCGGTAAAGAGTTTTCAACCCAGGATATCCCGTAAAAAACGCCAGCTTACTTGTCGGCCGAGTTCACCTATGGCTGTGGTGAGCGGAATCTCTTTGGGGCAGACCTGAACACAATTCTGGGCATTACCGCAATCGCTCAGGCCACCATTGTCCATAATTGCATGTAATCTTTCTGCTTGATTATAGCGTCCGGTTGGATGGTTATTCATGAGTCGTACTTGGGCAAAGACTGCAGGTCCGAGGAATGCCTTATCCTGTCCAAACTGAGGACAGACCTCCATACAGCACCCGCAGCTCATACAGCGACTGAACAGATAGTTGTCAGCCCACTCCTGGGGTGAAATCCGGGGAGCAGCTTCATGTATGTCCCAGGCACCATCAATCTCGATCCAAGCCTTGGTTTTTTTAAGACCTTCGAAAAGACAAGAGCGATCTATCAGCAGGTCCCTGATAACCGGAAACTTTGAAAGAGGTTGCAATACGATGGGTTGCTCCAAATCATCAATCAGGGTGGAGCAGGCTTGGCGCGGCAGGCCGTTGATCAGCATAGTGCAGGCACCACAGACCTCTTCCATACAATTGTATTCCCAGACCACGGGCGTAACCTGCTCACCATTGGTAGTTACAGGATTTTCCCGGATGGCGATTAACGCAGAGACCACATTGTATCCGGGCTTGTACGGGGTTCGGAATTCCTGCCAATAGGGCTGACTATCGGAACGGTCCTGTCTGAGAATGTGAAAATGAATGGGCTCATTCATCAACGATAGTCTCTTGGATGTTCGGGTGGCACAAGCGTAGTATCCACCGGTTCGTAGGTGATGGCAGGCCCGTCTTCGGTGTATTCAGCGAGGGTGGTTTTCAGCCATCGTTCATTCTTGGTCTTCCATTTACTCAGGTAGTCTGCGTACTCGGGATCACCCGGAAATTTCCCTTCAGGGATAGGTAGATCATATGCAGGTTTGTAGTGGGCACCCCGGCACTCGTCTCTCGCACGGGCGCTTCGGGCTATGACCGCCCCCAGCTGAATCATCTCCTGCACCTGACGTGCGTAAGCCAATGACTGATTACTCCAACTGCTGCTATCCCCCAAGCCGATACGCTGGGAGCGTTCTTCCAGTTCCCGTAGTTGCTTGCAAGCAAGGTCCAGTGTGGTGTTGTCTCGTACCACCCCAACCTTGGTGGTCATGAGGTTTCCGAGATTTTCATGCAGCCGATAGGGATTCTCTTTGCCAGTTGAGCTCAATAACCTGTCATTGATTTCACGTTCCCGCTCTGCCTCTCTTGCATAGAGCGCCGGTGGCAGTTCTTCGCAACAGGACTCCAATCCTTGTAGATAGGCCACCACCGATTCTCCGGCGACTCTACCACTGAATGATGCGGAAAGCAGCGAATTGGCACCGAGTCGATTGGCACCATGATACCCATAGTCACATTCACCACTGGCATAAAGCCCGGGTATGTTAGTGGCATGATTTCTGGAACTGGCATAGTTGATGCCACCGGTTTGCGGATCCTTCTCATAGTCGATCCACAAACCACCCATGGCGTAGTGAGCGGAAGGGAAGATCTCCATAGGCCGGTGCAGTGGATCGGTACCGTGAAATTTCCTGTATATATCCAGGATCGCCCCCAAACGGGTGACGACATGCTTCTTATCCAAGTGGGTCAGATCCAGATAGACCTTGTCCATGCCGCCCACACCCAGTTCCAATTCCCGCACTGCCTTCCAGATGGCTCGACAGGCAATGTCCCGCGGTACTGTATTTCCATAGCTTGGATACCAATCCTCAAGAAAATAGAAACGCTCGCTTTCAGGAATCGTCAGTGGATCCCGGGTGTCTCTTGGGTTCTTGGGGACCCAAATGCGTCCACCTTCCCCCCGCGCAGCCTCGCTCATCAAGCGGGTCTTGTCGTCACCCAGCATGGCAGTTGGATGGAATTGAAAGAATTCCGTATTGGCAAGTCTTGCCCCCTGGCGAAAACACCGCATTGCAGCAGCACCGGTCGAACTGGTTGAGTTGGTGGTGCGTCGCCCGTAGACCTGTCCCATGCCGCCTGTTGCAATCACCACGGCATCTGCACGGAAACCCTTTACTTCCAAACTACGCAGATCGAAAGCCACAATTCCTTTGCAATATTGCTTACTGTCAAATATGAGTGAAAGAAACTCCCACCACTCATGTTTTTGAACCTTCCCCAGGGCTTCGTAGCGTCGTACTTGTTCGTCTACACCGTACATCAATTGTTGCCCTGTGCTCGCTCCCGCAAAACAGGTTCGCTTATTTTTTACTCCGCCAAACAAACGCAGGTCCATCAAGCCTTCAGCGGTTCTGGAAAAGGTGACACCCATCCGCTCAAAGGTACGGATCAGACCGGGGGCTTCCTCACACATGGAAAGTATCGGTGGTTGATTGGCCAGATAGGAACCACCCTTGACGGTATCGATCACATGCTGTCGAACGGAATCCCGTTGCCCCTTGCTATCGAGTACCGCATTGATACCCCCTTGGGCGCACACAGAGTGAGAGCGTTTCACCTCAAACAGGGAGAAAAGTTCGACATTGAATCCGGCCTCGACAATTTTCAGGGTGGTCCAAAGTCCGCCCAGGCCACCCCCAATGACGATGACTCGAGGATACTTATTCAAGACACGAAACCCCAAAGGCCATGAATTCCCATTGCTGATAGCATGAGTGTGAACAAGGTGCAGAATATGAAACTGAGCCGTTGTGCCTTGACTGACACAGTGATGCCCCAGGTAATACCCATGCTCCAGAGTCCATTCCCCAAGTGAAAGACCGACAACAGCAATCCAAGCAGATAGATCATGAAAATGGTTGGATTACTGAGCATTTGTTGCATATGGGTGAATAGATCTGCACTGATCGAGGGTTCCCAGAGTCCCCAAATACGTGTCATACCAACATGCATCAGTAGAAAGAGTAGGATGCCAACACCTGAAATCCTTTGTAGCCAGTACAAGCGATAATGCAGCCAGGGATAACGTCTGAGTTCCAGAGCACCTGACCTCAGCACGACCAAACCGTAACCGGCATGCAACAACAGTGGAAATGCGATTACCAGAATTTCCAATATTGTTAGATAGTTAATTGCCCGAAGCGATGCGACCACCTGCCCGTTATAGTGATCCATGCCAAACCGGGATTGGGAGTTTTCCCAGAGATGGAATACCAGGAAAACACCCACAGGCAACAGACCGAATAGTGAATGTAGACGACGAAAAAGAAAATGCGGGCTCAGGCTGAAACTATTCATGCGGTATTCGTGAAACCAACACGTATACAGTAAGTTAGCGACATGACGAAAAAGATAAACTGATCTGTCTCATAAAAGTATGAAATCGTATTGAGACCTGTGAAATTGAGAACCGTCTCAGCAGATACCCCAATTACTATCTATTAGTCGCGTGAACCAGGGAGTATAGCAATGGGTGTGGCGTCTTGTGATACCCAATAAACTGATAATTCACATGAAAATAATAAATCAATCTATTATTTTAACTTGTTTTTATTTTTTTAATCCAAATACCACTCAGCAGCCAGGAATAGGCCCAGGTGCCGAAAATGACTAATATGAAGACGATAAGGATATCCCTGGCACTCCCGTTTAATGAAAATTCAGGGACATAACCAAACAGAAATGGTCCCAGATACAGAAACTTGGCAAATTTAAATGAGGTAAAGGCAGTCTTCCACATATTTGCCTTGGCGATAGTTGCACCAGCGAAGGCTGCGATACAGACCGGCGGTGTGATATTGGAGTCTTGAGAAAGCCAATAAACAATCATATGTGCGGCAATCTCATTGACACCCAGATGGGTGAGGGCAGGTACCGCCACCACGGCGGTAATCAGATAAGCGGCGGTAACCGGAACCCCCATACCCAAGACCAGTGACGCTAGTGCAATGAGAAGGATGGTCAGAAACAATCGGCCATCGGCGAGTTCGATGACAATATCAGCGAATGTGAGCACCAACCCACTATAGGTGAGTACGCCAATAATGATGCCAATGACACCAACTGTGGCACCGATCTTAAGACTGTTTTCCGCCCCCGCTCTCGAGGCTTCAATAAAACCCTTGACGCCAATTCGAGTGTCTTTTCTAAACCAACTGATGATGATGCAGGTGACTATACCCAAGATAGCTGAATAGCCTGGCGAGTAACCCATCAGCATCAAGATAGTAATAACGATCAACGGCAGGGTATAAAACCATTGTTTTTTCAAGATATCCAATGCGCTTTTATCTGATTTTTCACCTACGATATTGTGCATCTTGGCCTCGTAGTGAACCATTACGAAGACACTGAAGAAATACATGAAGGCAGGAAATAGGGCAACCAGCATGATCTGAGAGTAGGGCACCCCAGTCAACTCGGCCATGATAAACCCACCTGCACCCATGATTGGTGGCATGAACATGCCACCGATAGATGCTGCCGGCTCGATACCGCCGGCGATATGCGGGCGGAAGCCGGCACGTTTCATCATTGGAATGGTAAACGCTCCTGTAGAGACGGTATTCGCGATAGCGCTACCTGATATAGAACCGAACAGACCACTGGCAATGACGGAAACTTTACCCGGTCCGCCGATCTTGTGTCCGACAGCTGCGAGTGGAAAGTCGATAAAAAAACGCTGTGCTCCGCTTTTCTCTAGAAAGGCCCCGAAAATTACGAACAGCAGGATATATGTGGCCAATACATTGGCCATGATGCCGAATACGCCATCGCTTTTATAGAAGATACTGGTACAGAGCTCCGGAAATGTGTCTCCTGCATGCGAGATAAGCTCAGGGGCATATTCCCCAAATACACCGTAGATCAACATCAGTGCCCCGATGATTACGAAAACGTTGCCCACGACACGTCTGGCAAGTTCGACACCAATCAAAACACCGATCATGGCAATAATTTGGTCAACTTCGGTTTCTGCACCTGCTCGATAATTGATGGCTTCGAAATTATAAATCCAATAACCAATTGTTATAATGGATAAAACCAGTAGGAGATAGTCGAAAATCCGACCCCAGATAGACTTGGATCGATAAACCAGCAAGACTAGGACGTAGGTGATAACGATATAAATACCTCGGTGATATTGGGTGGCTGCTGGTTCAAGGACCGCCGAATATGAATAGAAAAGAACTAGAGATACCGCAAGAAAATCAAATAGATATTTTTCTATTTTATGAAGTTTTTCGTAAAGCATTTAGCTGATCAACACACTGGAAAAAGCCAGGCAGGCGTAAGCAGATGTCTGGACACCTGCATATCGACTGTAAGAGGCTTATCAGAGAAGACCTTTTTCCTTCCAGAACCTGATCGCACCAGGATGCAATGGCGTAACGATTCCTTTAGTACCGGTTTTGATCGACATTTCCTTGAATGTCTTTTTCTGGGATCGCATGTGAGCCAGCCCTTCATCTGTATAAATCAGTGACAACATTTCGTAAACGACGTCATTTGCTACCTTTGAGTTTGCGACCCAAAGCGCGGAATCCTGGAATGATGGCGTATCTGTCTGCACACCTTTGTAGGTGCCGGCTGGTACGGACAATTTGGAAAAATAAGGGTATTTGTCATAGAACCCGCTTTCATCTGCATCCTTGCCCACATTGACAAGCTCGATGTCATTGGTCTGGGCTGCCATAATGACCGCACCGCTGGGGTATGCGGTGAAGAGCCAAAAAGCATCCAGTTGTTTGTTGCCAAAGGCAGCCGCTGCGTCGTTATACCCCATGGCATTTCGCTCGATCTTGTCCCAAACACCCATATGGGTAAAAAACAGTTCGCAATTTGCGAATGCACCGGAACCGGCATTCCCGACACCAACTTTCTTACCGACTAAATCTTTAACACTGAGGATTCCTGATCCCTTGCGGGTGACCAGCTGAGCAGGGGCACCATAAAGATAGGAGACAGCCAGTACATCTTCATACTTTTTAGTATCGTTCTTCAGCAATCCGTTACGCCCAAGATACACATGGCCAGAATAAACCACCCCGAAATGAGCACGCCCTTTGTTGACTTTCCGCAGATTCTCAACTGATCCGGCTGATGATTGTGCCTTGATTTTAAAGTTTTCAGCGGCCTTGATGGGCTCGAAAACCTGTATTGCATTTGCAACAACCTGAAAAGTGCCGCCAGCTGGTCCGCCGCTGAATACGAGACGCTTGGCTCCAAGCGTGGTGGTTGTTATGAGTAGCAGGAGGAGTGAAATAATACCAAGAAGTGTAGCTTTATAATTTTTGTTCATAGATGAACTCCGGATTCGATCGAACCAGATACTTTTTTCTACTTACCAACTAAACATAGTTTATAGCGTCAGTGCAAACAAGCTGATCAGATTTGCTTGTCAGAAACCTGATTGTCATCTTGGACGAGTAAGATCAGTCGAATGCTTCCTGATGATCGTCGGTTTTTTTAACAACATCACGTATTTTTTACCATGCAGCATCCATAAAATATTGAAACGACACTACTAAATTTGAATGGCCTATTGTTTGCACCTATCTCTATACGAACAATGACGAGGGCAGGACTATGTTAATACTCGACCTGAGTACTGGTAAGTATTCTCAAAACGACGACACGGCTCCAAGTGAACATTATCCAGACGAGGTACTCGATTCGGCATGGAATCCCGTACTGGCTGAGATTTGCTCAATTCATTCAACAGACCACACTCAGTCAAAAACACCGCTCCCAGTCATTGAGGCTTCTTTGACACATTTAAAAAACAAATGAAGTAGTGATCGGCGTAAATAGCCAGTGTGGCATGACATTTATATTTAACATAATATACATTATGCATCTTATAGGAAGGGAAATTAAATGAGGTAATCTGCCCGTATGATCTGCGCATTCCGTGGATGACCGCTTTGCAAAGGACATCTTGACTAAGACTTACGACATTGTGAGAACAAAGGCGGTGTTGTTAAAACGTCCCTGGTCGTGAAACTGGGCGGCATGCTTAGCCAGCCCAACCGGCTCTATTTCACAGACGGCCATCGAGAATCTCGATATCGTGCTGTAGGTCGATCTGAGTGAAAGCTTAATGAAGACTTGATGATGACTACGACTACATCTTCATACACTCCCAGGGTGCCCGGAGGCTTCCTGCAACTGAGTATCATCCTAGCTAGCAACCCCTACTCAGCCCGATCATCCCGGACGTCCTGGAATTACACGAATTCATGCCTGGACACACGTACCTTTATACGGTTCATAAGTGCACAGATTTATCGGTCCAGACTATTTCAGGAAGGAGCTGGGGGTGCGTTTCATGGCGCATTGTAAGATTCAATGATCGTAGACAGCAGGCCGTACTTTAACAAACGATGGTTTGTAGACACAAAGATCACATTGACCAGTCAAAAAAACCTGCCCAAGTGATTGGCGGGCTTTCTCCACGCCCTGCCCCGTAACTGGTTACGAGAAAGCGTATGTTTTGATTCTCTATGTTCACCGCCATCAGTGTCACTCTGGTGTGAACCCTGTGGATTGATTGATGTTCACCAGGTCTGTTATCAGGTCTTTTACCCTGCACATAAACGGTTGTTGCTCTTGCGCTCTGTCAGAAAGCCTGGGGTATCGATAAATGATGTATCTGAGCGATAGATCTGGTACCAATTTTCCAATGAGTAAACAATACATGGAATTCAAAATATCTAAACCAACAACTGAAGAATTATATGAAGCAAGAATCAATACCAGGTTATCTTAAGAAGAGGCGGCAGAACTATATGGCCTGCATCGAGAGAGCTGTTAAGGCCAGGACTCTGGTATTAACCGGGTACAATGTCAGTCTATCGACTCCCGCTCTACAAAAGTGGTCTGATAATGGATTTAGAGTGGGAAGGAGAGCAGTTTCACGCAAACCGCCTGTGGAGTCTGGAAGATTTTGGCTTTAATCCCGGTGATCCGAGAGCACTACACTGGATGGACGATTTAGGTCACTTCTTACGAGCGGAACTCCATAAAGTAACGGGTGAATACTATGCTCAAGCCTGGTTTCACGGCTACCGTTTTCGGAAAATAACCGGTTCATACTTGAGAAGTAGCAACCATTTGTTCTGAGTCGAGCTGGAGGGAATCTGCGGTGGTCAGGTGCACACATGGGAATTTGCTTTGCCATGCTCTATGCACAGTAAGTAGAGTTTCACCCTCAATGACGAATTAAGTTCTTTATGGTGAGTCATCAATTTTGGGAAAGGTCAACAATTTTATTCACATCGATTACGCTTGAATAAATATATAATACCTTAACGGCAATTAATTAGTAGTTAAGTTAATATAATTCCATAACATATTGTATTTATTAATATTATAGGTATTGTGCAAAAAAACTACAATTTAAGGTAAAGGCCTATTTTGTAAGGCTTGTGTGGCAATACAAGCAACTTACACACAAAGATATCCACAAGATCTGTGGAAAGATTTCTGATAAATGACAAAAGAATGACGTTCCTTTAATAGATCGTCAAAATTACATACCGGCTAATGAACAAAATGGTCGGAATATTGACGCTTTAATTTTGCTCAAGGAGGATATTGTTCTTAAGATACGATTTATCCATGTGTGGCGTAGTAATGAGATAAAGTCTAATCAAAGTAAACTAAGTACCGTTTTCTAACAGCACCCTCCTCTGGCATGGGCCCTTTTAAAACTATCTCGACCCTCCTTAATCCAGTCGATTCTTACCATCAAACCGGCTGCGTCAGTGGGTTGAAAAAGCAGCGCCATTGGTGTTTATCTGAACATTCTGCGCGGCTTTACTTTACGGATAGTGGCATTGCTCGTACTGTAACAAAGCCTGGCAGGATAAAGATCAAGGGAAGAACTCCCACCAATGAGGAGATACAGCTCACATTCAAGTGACCGATCTAAACAATCTTTGCTCTGGATTACATCTTTGCAGCGTCATTCTTACTCGGCGGATACCAATAAGAGGAAACTACACTGACTTTTTCCTCAGAGTGAGCAAGTCTGAACCACTTACCAGCCTTCATGAATCCCGAGCGGCCTCCTTCGGTGATGTCACCGTAGGTTTGTGTAACATTCGAAACATCATATCCGTCGGCCTTGAGTTTGGATACAAGGCTTGTGGAAGGCAAAGTTGCAGCAGTAAAGGAAATGCCAGTAACTTCGATTCCCGAATATCCAATCGCGCCCATTACGCCAGCAACGCGCTCGACAGAACTCATTATTTTATTTCCATTCTCTTTTGACGTCTCTGCAGAATAACAAAGATTGAGATTGATTGTTGTCACGCCTTTGGATGCTTTGCTGTGAAAATACTTATGAACCGGTTTCTTCAGTCCGTTGATAAATAGCCATCGCGCAAATGCACCTGCATAGATCATCTGGTAGGTCTTATTTGGGTCCTCGGATTCCGACATGTAGATCTTGCCACCTGCGAGGCCATGTGCGTTCAATCGGATCTTCCCGACATGATCTGTGCTGGATACCCACTCAACCATTTCCTTGTATTCATCATTGCACACTTCTCCAGCGAGATCTGTAATTTTGATTGCTGTTGCGATGACTCCTCCCGTAGTGCCAGCGTGAGTTTTCGATGCGCCAGAACTGGACATTGGAGTGATTATTGCCTTCTGTACACAATTGGCCGGGACGGAGACGTAGTTCTTTGAGTTCCTTAGCTTATCTTTGTGCGCATTCGTCTGGTAGTTGATTTGATCTTGTATCTGGCCGGCGAAGTCGTAAAAACCATTTCCGGCCGACATGTGAATGTCCCAGTATCTTTCGTAATTTGGCATGCACCAACTCCTGTAACATTAAATCAACCTTCAAAACGGTATTCGGTAACTGTATATCTTCCCATATTAACAGCTCCCATCAATCATCTCCAAGCAACCGATCCTTAACAAGATTCAGATCATTCAGCGTATCGATCCTCACTCAAACTTTGCCATGCTCGATTCTTCTGATCGGGATTTCGTCAGGCCTATACGCAAAAAGTTCTATACGGTTAGATGTTCGGCAGTCTGCTTAGAATAGCCGGCCAGTTCATCCACGTTAGCATCCAGATAGAAGCGTCCACATATCAGCGATGTCTTCACGCTTTACTCTGAAGAGTTGGATATTCAAAACCTCCATAAAGGATATCCGATTGACGACTACCGCCAAGCCTCTTTCGATTGAGCCTTGCCAGGCGGTGCGCCTGGGCATTACCTGGTGGTAGCCTTTCACAATATTGTATGGCGAGATTCAGATCCTTGCTGATGTGCTCATGATACTTGGCTAAGTGAAGCATTGAGTCCTGACAACCCGTGTCAGCCAGTGCTTCCCACAATCTGATTGCCCTCTCCCACTCCCCTGCCCTTCTGGATAGTTTGGCCAATAGTTGCTTTCCATCCTGACATAGATTCTCCTCCTGCAACAGCAGAAGCTCCATGGCTCTGTGTTCATCGGTCACTGCCAACCAACGGGCAATAGCAGTGATATCCGCCTCAAAGGCTCTTGGCAGTTCGATTGTCTGGGACAGTGCCGTATGAGCTACGACCAACGACAGAATATCCTGCCGATTATGCTTGACGATGCGGATCAAACGTTCGGCCTTTCCTTGCCTTACATAGTCGAACCAGGCCTCGGGTGCCTGGGAGCCCGGTAGATCGTCTATGCGTTCAAAACCCAGCAACCGGCTCTCCAGGGTAGTAAGGCGACAATCGTCCCACTGCTTACCAAACAGGCGACGAATGGGATGCAAGAGATCCAGATGCGGAAGCCCCTTGAAGGGATGAGTCAATCCCTGCATCCGGAAGCGGCTGATCAGCAACGGCAGATCGTAGCTCTTGCCGTTGTAGCTGAACAGGTGGTCCTGGGTTTCCAGTGACTCGGCGAAGTTTCCGAGCAATGCGGCTTCTCCACCAAAACGACTGAGCAACCACTGCTCGAGTTTGATGCTGTTTTGTTCTAGGGTGGCCATACCCAGCAGGAAGATGATCGTCCCGCTTCCTCCCGACAGACCGGTGGTCTCGGTGTCGAGATAGACGAAGCGTTCATCCTGTGTGTAGATTTCACCCGGTAGCTGCGGTAGCTGTTGGCAGTCTTGCAGCTCTATCCGACCGAGTTTTCCACTCAGGGGAATCCGTTCTTCAATCTTGATCACTCCCTCCTGGATCAGAAGTCCCTGTAGTCGCTTGGCCAAGTCTTGCTCAGAATGTGTTTTACACTGAACGGCCTGTCGGTTGTGTAACCGCTCCGACTTGAGCTTTGCCAGTCGGTCCCGTAGATCACTCGTGGGGTTCGTCCTTGTCCTGGTGGGCAAGTTTGATCCCGTCTGCTGCTGCAGGCGTCCCAGTCGTTCCTTAAGGCTCATGATCGGAGAACAGTTCCAAGACCTGCAGTGCGACCTGCTTGGGTGAGTAGCCCCGCACCTCGTCACTGGCCAGGATGGGTCC
>JAAUXZ010067645.1_pt1 | contig 12010 bp, 10 predicted proteins | sample 7278131 | NCBI WGS metagenome assembly JAAUXZ01 (sample SAMN14350119, study PRJNA611818) | marine sediment metagenome | isolation source: surface marine sediment (3m) | place: French Polynesia: Moorea | collected 2018-08
TATCGGCCTCGAGCTCCGGAAGACACCGGGCCATATTTCCAAACAACGCGAACACGCCAATATCGGCGAAACTCACAGGTTCTTGGCCGATCGAGCCACGCTTCAGTGACTCCTCGAAAATCTGCAGCCAACGGGGAAAGCGCTGCGATCGAAATTGAATCCATTCCTCACGGTCCCACATCGTGGAACCGTTGTATCGACAGATCTCCATCAGCACATCGTTGCAGTCCATGAGGATCTTCATACACATCGCCACATCAAATGGATCGTCAGGCATGAAGTCGAGCTCGCGCGACACATGCAAGACAATCGCCGGCATCTGGCTGAGAGTGCGATCCGCTTCAAGATCACGAAGCACCGGCGGACCCATGAAAGGGATGTCTTGCTCGCTGGGGTGACGGCTCTTCAGGTCGCTGTTCGTTTCGAAACCTGTCTCCTCGAGCAGGGGAACGTTGCGGTAGGCAAAAAGATAGCTGATGAAACAGCCTCTGAACGGGATCGGCCAGTAGTAGAGTTGGAACCTGGGTTGGGGCATGTTCGATGACATTCTTTGCCCTCCATAAACGTCTGTGTATTCACGCGCCCAGTCAACATGATACGTGAACGTCCACCTCCGGTCTGAAGCAGCCCCTGGAATGATTTGGGGTAGAATGACCGCTTCGTATCCAAAGCGGCCCGTCCCGGCGAAATGAAGAAAACGAGAGTCATCACTCTCGAAATCACCAATCCTGAAGCCATAGTGAATCAGCATACGAGCTGGTTTACCGGTCTCGCGGGTAGCGTCGCGTCCCGCCTCGGGATAATAGACCTGGCAGAAAAAGTTCAGGACACTATCGTCGAACGCTTAACTGAGGAGCTTGGACAGGAGAACGTCCGCATTTCGGTGAACGGTCTCTAGTGGACAGTTGTCGAAGCCGGGTCAGTCCTCGGTAGCAACAGACTTGAAGTCGACGCCCAGCGATCTCAGCTTCCGATACAGGTGCGTACGCTCCATGCCGACACGTTTCGCGAGCTGCCCGACCTTGCCGTGACAAAGCACCAGTTGCTGCTGCAGGTACGCGCGCTCGAATTGCTCGCGTGCCTCGCGGAGCGGTAGCGCGAGGAGGTCCTGCTTCACGAGTGGCTCGTCCACCGGGGCCGTCGCCATGATCTCCGCCTCGACTTCGTCGAGCGCGATATCGTCACTGCTGCCGCTTAACAGCAGGCGGCGTACCAGGTTCTTCAGCTCGCGGACGTTGTCGGGCCACGGGTAGTTACGCAGCCGGTTCTGTGCGGCAACGCTGAAGCGGCGGAAGGTCAGGCCCTCGGAATCGACCAGCTTGTCGACGTAGTACGTAAGGAGCTCCGGCACGTCTTCCGCGTAGTCCCGGAGCGGCGGTACACGCAGCGTCAGTTCGCTCAGGTGCGCCACCACGTCGCGACGCAGATCGCCGCTTTCGATCCTGGCCTCATAGTCGGCGCCGACCGTTGCGACGATACGGGCATCGACTTTCACCGGCGACGTCCCGTGCACGCGCGTGAAATGTCCGTTGTCGAGCACGCCGATGAGCACCTTTTGTGCCGCCTCGTTGAGATCTGCCAGCTCGTCGATGACGAGCGTGCCACCGGAAGCGCGCTCGAAAGCGCCCGCGATGACCTCGCCGCTCAGTTCGCTCCCCAAGAGCTGCTCCTCGAAGTCCGCTTCGGTCACTGAGGCTGCCGCCAGGCTCGTCAGCGGCTCATCGGCACGGCTACTCAGTGCGTGCATGTAGCGTGCGAACGCACCGCGACCGCTGCCCGGCTCGCCGCTGATCAGCACGCTGCCGTCGTGCCGCGCATACTGCTGCACGCGTTCTCTCAGTCCCTGCATGAGCTTGCTGCGCCCGACCGGCGCGAGTAACGACGGCAACAGGCGTCGCGCCGAGCGCGCGGTCGCCCCCGCCGCCTCGAGCGCCGCCTCGACAGTGCGCAGCAATTTCGCGAGCGACAGTGGCTTCTCGACGAAATCGAAGGCGCCGAGTCGCGTGGCCTCGACTGCCGTGTCGACGGTGCCGTGCCCGGACATGATCACCACCGGGCAGCTCAGATCGCCATTCTCCGACCACTCGCGCAGCAGCGTGATGCCGTCAGTATCGGGCATCCAGATATCGAGCAGAATCAGGTCGAAGCGCTCCTGCTCACGCGCGGCTCGTGCCTCCGCTGCATCTGCGGCCACGGTGACACCGTAGCTCTCGTCAGAAAGTATGTCCTTGATCAAAGCGCGAATATCGGCTTCGTCATCGACGACCAGTACATGAGGATTGCTCATGCGTGTTCCCTCCTCTGTTCGGCGCGGCCTGGCGCCCTGGCAATCATCTGTTCCCGCGCCGCCTCATTGATCGGCAGGCGAATACTGATCATTGCCCCTCCCTCACTCCTGTTACGCGCCCGGATCGACCCGACGTGTTCCTCGACGAGTTTCTTTACGATCGCGAGCCCAAGACCCGTACCCTTCGGTTTTGTTGTGACGTACGGGTCGAAAATCTGGTTGACGGCGCTCATGTTGAAGCCGGGTCCGTTGTCTTCGACCTTGATCTGTATCATCTCGACTTCTTCGATCTCTGCGGCACCGACGTGAATATCGATGCGCCCCTCGCTGCTGCCTTCCAGCGCCTCGACGGCATTGCGAATCAGGTTGTGCAGGATCTGCCGGATGCGACCCATGTCGGCCTCGAGCAACGGCATTGTCGGATCCGAGGTCAGCACGATCTCGACGTCGCTCGCCTGCGCACGGTACAGATCGACGATCTCGTGGACCAGCTTGTCGAGATCGAACAGGCTCATCTCCATGTCCGGCGCTCGCGCATAGTCGCTGAACGCGTTGACCATCTCCTTCATCGCCTCGACCTGCTGCACGATGGTGTGCGTCGCACGATCGAGCACCTGCGCCTCTTCGTCTTCCATCGTCTGCAGGTACTTGCGGCGCATGCGTTCCGCCGATAGCTGGATCGGCGTCAGCGGGTTCTTGATCTCGTGCGCGAGACGGCGTGCCACCTCACCCCACGCGGCGTCGCGCTGCGCCTGCAGCAACGCCGTAATGTCATCGAAGACGATCACGTAGCCCGCCGGCGTATCTTCGTCGCCCGGTAAGGTCGTGCACGCGCAGGTCAGAACGCGGCGGCCGACCTCGCCGCGCAGCACGATCTGTTCACGCCACTCGGTCTCGCCAGCATCGAGATGCACACACGCGACGTCGACAAACTGTCCAAGCAACGGGTTCGACTCGGCGAGGTCCGTCAGGCGTTCGCCGTGCCGCTGGCCGAAGTCGGTACCGAGGATAGCCCCGGCAGCGCGGTTGGCATTTCGTATCGCGAGATCCGCTTCCAACGCGAGTACGCCCGTCGACAGGCGCGCAAGGATAACCTCGAGGTTGGCGCGTTCAGCCTCGACCAGTGCCTGGCTGAGGCTTGCCTCGCGCCGCGCGGTCGCCAGTCGCTGCGTCATATCGTTGAACGAGCTGATCAGGAAACCGATCTCATCACGCGTTGGCGTCGGCAGGCGCGTATCGAAATCGCCCATCGCGACGGCGCGGGTGCCGGCGACGAGGTCCTGAATCGGCGCCACCAGGCGACGCGACAGGACGAACGCGCCGTAGATCGCCGCGAGCAAGCTCAGCAACAGTACGAACGCCAGCGTCAGCGACAGCAGCGCCTTCAGATCCTCGCGGAAGAACACCAGCTGCTGGTACTCCTGGTACGAGCGCTCGACGCTGTTGATCATGCGGCCGAGCCGTTCCGTCACCGGAAAGTGCGCCTGCACGACGCGCGGGCGCTGCATGGTGCCGCCGCGGTGCGTGAACAGGACCGCCGTGCGAACTTCCACGTGACCCTCGCCCAAGGACTCGAGACTGACGAACGGCCGACGCTGCTGCATCTGCAGCACGACTTCCTCGGTGAGCGGTTTCGGCAGGCTCGCCGCCGGACTATCGCTGCTGGTCGCGAGCACCGTGTTGTTGTCACCGTATAACGTCATCTCGCTGGCGCCGCTCTCGCGCCGCAGCATGGAGAGTTCGAAGATGATCTGGCGATCGTTGACCTGCGACAGCCGCTGCGCCGCCTGCTGTGTCGCATAGAGGTTCTGCCGCTTTTGCATTTCGAGCGCAGCGCGGCTCAGCGTCAGCGCATTCTCCAGGCCTTCCTCAACCTGCACGTTGAACCAGCTGTCGATACCCTGGTTGATGAACTGCATCGAGAAATAGAACACGACGAGCAACGGCAACACGGCAAGCCCAACGAACATGCCGACCATCCGGGCCTTGAGCTTGGCGCCCGGCACGTTGCGGCGGTAGTCGCGCGCGAGCCGCGCGAGATTGCCTATCAGGAAAGCGACCAGCAGGACACCGCCGGCGAGGTTGATCGCGAGGATCACGTCCTGCAGGCGATCGAAGTCGTCGGACTTCTGCACGGTCTGCGTGAGCAGGAACAGCGCGACGACAGCGAGCCCGACGCCCGACGCCGCCAGTAATACGTAGAGTGCGCGCTTCAGCGTTCGAGCAACCATTCGAACCACTCACTCTGCAATTGCCATTCGCCGCGCCAGAAGAACAATAGTCTCAGGGTCGCCGGGTAGCGCTGTGTATTGAGCATCGCCCGCAGGCGAAGACGGTATGGCCGATCCGGCACCAGCACCGCGTCGTCGATCATGGGCAGTCCCTGCACGCGGCCCAGGCTGTTCAGCGCCGAATAGAGCGTCGCGAACGAGTCCTGATCACCACTGTTCAGGTTGCGCACGATGTAGCGCTGGCTGATCGGGAGATACTCGAGCTCGTAGCGGACCGCCAGTTCCGCCTCGACGTCGTCGGGCACCCAGCGGCGCACGCGAATAACCTGCATCTGCAGCTCGATGGTCAGCGTCACGCCGCTTTCGAGGGCGGCGAGCGCTTCGCTGCTCAGGACCAGCTGCAGGCGGGCGTCGAGCGTGTGCACCCCGTCCTCGATCCGGGTCTCTGCCGAGCGCACCTCGAAGTATCCTTCGCGCTGCACATCGTCCTGGGCCACGCTGATGGCCGCCAGCGCCAGACAGACGACATACGCTGCAACGATCAGGTATCGGCGGGACTTCGGCATGCTGTTCTCAGGAGACCTTCTTCTGCAGGCAGGCGTAGTAAAAGCCGTCCAGCCCCGCCGTTCCCGGCAGGACCTGGTACCCGCGAGCCTTTCTCCGCATTAGATCGCGGATGTTGTTATTTGGCAACACATCATCCTCTGTTGCATCGCCCTGAATTTCCAAGAAATCCGCGATCAACTCGTCATTCTCCGCCGACAGCGTCGAGCAGGTGGCGTACAGCAGGTAGCCGCCCGGGCGCAGCGTCGTCCATGCCGCCTGCAGGATCGCCTGCTGGCACCCGGCCAGCGGGCTCAGGTCGGTGGCGCGCCGCAGCAGCTTGATATCCGGGTGCCGCCGAATCACACCGGTCGCCGAGCACGGCGCGTCGAGCAGGATGCCGTCGAACGCTTCGCCATCCCACCACTCCTCTGGTTTCGATGCATCGCCGACGCGGATGGTTGCACTCCGGCCGAGACGGTCGAGGTTGTCGCGCAGCAGATCGAGACGGCCGTCGTCGTTGTCGAGCGCCGTCAGCTCGATGTCCGGTCCGCCCAGTTCCAGCATGTGGCCGCTCTTGCCACCCGGCGCGGCGCAGGCATCGAGGATCCGCCCGCGGGTCTTTTCGATGAGCCAGCCACCGGCAATCTGCGCGGCGGCATCCTGCACCGACACGTCTCCGGCACCGAATCCCGGCAGCTCGTCGACGCCTTGCGGTTCTCTGAGCCGGAGCGCTTCAGGGACGCCGGCAAGCAGCTCACTCTCGATACCCGCGTCCGCAAGCCTCGCTCGGTACGCCTCGGCCGGCGCGGTCGCGGTGTTCACGCGCAGCCACATCGGCGCGCGCTCGTCGTTGGCTTCGAGGATGGCCTGCCAGTCATCCGGCCAGTCGCTCCGCAACCGGTCGATGAGCCACTGCGGGTGATTCCAGCGGGTTTCATCATTCCCGGGCGCGACGATCTGCTTTCGCTGGAAGCGTCGCAGGCAGGCATTCATCAATCCGGCCAGCTTGGGACGGCGCAGCTGGCGCACGGCCTCGACGGTCATCGACACCGCCGCGTGGTCGGGAATGCGTGTGTCGGTGAGCTGCAGCAGGCCGATCGCGAGCAGGGCGTTGACCACGCTGTCACGACGCTTCAGCGGGCGATCGAGCAGCACCGAAATAGAGCCTTGCAGCTGCCAGTAATTGCGCAACGCGCCGTAGCAGAGCAGACGCAGGAGCGGCCGTTCATCCGGCGGCACACGATGCTCGTTGCCGGAAAGCGCGGTATCGAGTGACTGGCCGTTGGCCGCAACGGCGTCGACAATCTCGGCTGCAACCGCCCGCGTCCTGGCCCCGACGTTCCCCATCGGCTAGTCCAGCGTTCGCCCGTGAAGATCGAGCTGCGCGGCCACTTCGCGACCCGTTACCCGTTTCTTGCCGGGCAGCTGCAGCTCGTCGAGGCGCAGCCCCCCCGTCCTGCAGGCGATGACGATGCCGTCCTTGCCACACTTGATGACACTACCGGCGGGCGCATCGACGTCGCTCACCACGCTGGCTCGCCAGCACTTGATCCGCAACTCCTCGCCGGCCTTGCCCTTGTCGACGAAAAAGTACGCGCCGGGCCACGGGTTGTAGGCACGCACGCTGCGCTGCAGTTCTTGCGCATCGCGGGACCAGTCGAGCTCCGCGTCCTGTTTGCGGATTTTGCCTGCGTAGGTGGCGGCACCGTCGTCCTGCGCGACGGGCTCGAGTCGACCGTCCAGGATGTCCGCAAGATGCTCGACGAGCAGGCGGCCGCCCAACCCTGCCAGGCGGTCGTGCAGGTCACCGGCCGTCTCGTCATCACCGATACCGATTGTCTCCATCTTGTAGACCGGGCCGCAGTCGAGCCCGGCGGTCATCGACATCAGGCTGATTCCGGTCTCGTCATCGCCGGCGAGTATCGCTGCCTGTATCGGCGCGGCGCCGCGCCAGCGCGGCAGCAGCGACGCGTGCACGTTGAGGCAGCCGAAGCGCGGAACGTCGAGCACCGCCTGCGGCAGGATCAGGCCGTAGGCTGCGACGATCAGGACATCGGGCTCGAACGCCGCCAGAGCGGCGACTTCGGCTTCGTTCTTGAGCGTCTCGGGTTGCAGGACGTCGATACCCTGCTCCAGCGCAAACTGCTTGACCGGGCTCGCGGTCAGGCGCTTACCGCGCCCGGCGGGGCGGTCCGGCTGCGTGAACACGGCGACCGGCTTCAGACCTGCGTCGACCAGCGCCGACAACGACGCCAGAGCGAACTCCGGCGTTCCCGCGAATATCACCCTCGGCTGATGCATCAGTGGGGCTCGATTCTAGAGAACGGCGGCGGCCTGGTGACGGCGGTCTTTCTGAAGCTTCTTGCGAATGCGCTGGCGCTTGGCGTCGGAGAGGTAGTCGACGAACAGCTTGCCGTCGAGATGGTCGATCTCGTGCTGGATGCAGATCGCCAGCAGATCTTCCGCTTCCATCTCCTGTTGCTCGCCGTCGCGATCGAGGAATCGCACGCGGATGTGCTCGGCCCGTTCGACTTCCTCGTAGTAGCCGGGAACGGAGAGACAGCCCTCGTCGCTCATGGTAACGCCGTCTTTCTCCACGATCTCCGGGTTGATGAAGACGTATGGCTGCGACTTGTCCGGCGAAACGTCGGTAATCAGCAGGCGTTTGTGGACGTCCACCTGCGTCGCAGCGAGGCCGATGCCCTGCGCCTCGTACATCGTTTCGAACATGTCCCTGATCAACGCGCGCAGCGCATCGTCGACGACCTCGACCGGTGTCGCTTTGGTCCTGAGCCGCGGGTCAGGGAATTCGAGAATCTTGAGCTTCGCCATAGTATCGTTCACGCCTTATCTGTGGGCGGGCCGGCAAAATCAACCCTTTGAAACATAATAAATCCCGCGACCATTCGCGTGGATTCCCACGAACGCGACCTAAATGTTTGACTTTATTGAATAAGATGTCAGACAATGCCGCCTGAAAAACCGCCGTCCGGACCGCTCCCGGGGCCGGAAATGTGACGTAATTGGCAGCCTCGGCCCGATCGGAACGACATAGTATAGCAACGCCGTAAAGGCTTGAGGCCCCAACCTTTATTAATGGAGCACCCGCGAATTATGTCTCTCAGCAAGATTTGCCCGAATTACAGCCTCCGGCTGACCGTCGTTACGCTGGCCGCCGCCGTGGCCGGATGCTCCGCAAACGCCGTCACCGAAAACGCAGCGCCGGAAGCCGCTGCCAACACGTCGGCTCTGACCGAGTACGTACTGCCGTCGCCGGAAGCGACGCGTGTCGCCTACGGCAACTCGCATCACGGCGGTAACGAGCCGGCGGCGCTCGCCGAGGGTGCCCCGAGCGAGTACGTCGTACAGGTCGGCGATACGTTGTGGGACATTGCCGCGACCTTCCTCAAGGATCCGTGGTTCTGGCCGGAAATCTGGTACGTCAACCCCGACATCGTCAACCCGCACCTGATCTATCCGGGCGACGTGCTCGGCCTGGTCTACATCGACGGCCAGCCGCGTATCACGAACGTGCGCGCGTCGACTTACCGCCTGTCGCCGCAGGCCCGCGTCACGCCGCTGACCGAGGCTGTCGAAAGCATCCCCTACGAATCTGTCGCTGCCTTCCTGAGCTCCGGCGTCGTCCTGGAGAAGAAGCAAGCCGACAATCTGCCGTACCTGATCGCCACGCGTGGCGATCACCTGGTCGCGGCTGCCGGCAACGAGGTTTATGTTCGTGGCATCGCAGCGGATATGCCCGGCACACGGTTCAACGTCGTGCACGTGGGCGACGCACTTCGCGATCCGGACGACAATCGCCTGATCGGTTACCACGGCATTCTCGTCGGTGAAGGCAGCCTCCGCCGCGGCGGTGATCCTGCCACGGTCTCGCTGACCGACACGAACCGCGAGGTCCTCGAGGGCGACCGGCTGTTGCCCGAGGAAGTCGATGTACCTTTGAACTTCTTCCCGCGCGCGCCGAGCGGACCTGTCGAAGGCCGAATCATCTACGTTGCCGGCGGTGTTACGCAGATCGGCCAGTACCAGGTCGTTATCCTCAACCGCGGTACGAACAACGGCCTCTCCGTGGGCGACGTGCTGACGGTTTACAAGACCGGCGAGCGGATCAAGGACCGCATCGGCGGTGGCAAGGTGACGCTGCCGGACGAAGAGGCTGGAACCGTGATGGTCTTCAAGACCTTCGATCGCATCAGCTACGGTCTCGTCATGGAAGCGCAGACGGCGCTGCACGTGCTCGACACGGTTCGCAACCCGTCCTGATATCGCTCGAAAGACAGCAAGCGGCGCCTCCGGGCGCCGTTTTTTTTGCGCGATAATCGCGCCCATGCCTGAGATTCTCGTGCAGGGACGCCGTCCCGTTAGCGCTATCATTGCGGCATGAACGCTGCGACCCGCGCCTGGCTGGTACTGGCCCATGCCTACGTTCGCCCGGCGGAACTCGATGAGCTCCGACAGCGCTTCGGCAACATCGAGGCGATCGTCGCGCAATCTCGCGGCACGCTGAAAACCGCCGGACTGCGCGAGGAGAAGTGCGCGGCCATCTCCTCTCCTGACCTCGAACGTATCGCCATCGCGGAAGAGTGGCTGGCCGCCGACGCACACCACGCCGTCGCCTGGGGCGAGGACGACTATCCCGACCTGCTGGCGCGCATGACCGGCTCACCGCTGCTGCTCTACGTCAACGGCAACGTTGAGGCGTTGCACCTGCCTTCGCTGGCGGTCGTCGGCAGTCGCAACCCGACGGCCGGCGGCGTGCGCAACGCCTTCGAATTCTCGCGCCACCTGGCGGCGCAGGGGTTCGTCATCACCAGCGGTCTCGCAGAGGGTATCGACACCGCAGCGCATCGCGGGGCGCTCGACGCCGGCGGCCAGACCATCGCCGTTCTCGGCCACGGCATCGACCGTGTCTACCCGGCTGCCAATCACGAGCTGGCGCACGCAATCTCGGAGAACGGCGCGCTGGTCAGCGAGTACCCGCTCGGCGCCCGGCCGGAGCGCTGGCATTTCCCGGAGCGCAACCGCCTGATCAGCGGGCTGAGCCTCGGCACGCTGGTCGTCGAAGCAGCGCGGCGCAGCGGTTCGCTAATTACCGCTCGCCTTGCCTCAGAGCAGGGTCGCGAGGTGTTCGCGCTGCCCGGTTCGATACACAACCCGCTCTCGCGAGGCTGCCACCGGCTGATCCGGCAGGGCGCGAAGCTGGTCGAGACCGCTGGCGACATCTTTGACGAACTCACGCCACTCACCGGCCACCTGCAGCAGCGCCTGGCTGACCCCGAGCCCCTGCCCGAGCCTGCCGCAACCTCGGATGAGGATTACGAGGAGCTGCGCAAGGCCCTGGGCCATGACCCCGTCACGATAAACGAGCTCGAAACTCGATCCGGATTGACGATCGACCAGCTTTCCTCCATGCTTCTGATCCTGGAGCTCCATGGAGAAGTGGAGTCATTGTCCGGCGGACGATACGCCCTGATGTAGAGGGGCATTAAGTCAAACGCAAGGAGCTGCTCCAGGCATGAAAGAAAACGTACTCGACGTACTTATGTATCTCTTCGAGACCTACGTCGACGCCGAGGAAGACCCCGAACCCGACCAGACTGAACTGCGCATCGAACTCTCGCGCGCCGGCTTTGGCGACATCGAGATCGAGCGGGCCCTGCAGTGGCTGGATGGCCTGACCGACCAGCAACAGAACCTCGAGTACGGCAGCCAGACGGCACACGGCACACGAATCTATAACGAGTTCGAGCACGAGAGACTCGACGCGGGCTGCCGCGGCTACATCACCTACCTCGAGCAGATCGGCATCCTGTCGCCGCCGCAACGCGAGCTGCTGATCGACCGATTGCTTGCGCTGGAGACGCGCGACATCGACGTCGAACAGATCAAATGGGTCGTGTTGATGGTACTGTTCAGTCAGCCCGGCCAGGAGCTTGCGTACGCTCGCATGGAGGACCTCGTGTTCGAGGAAAGCACGGGGTCCGTGCACTAGCCGGAGAACCGATTTCCTTGACAGGCTGCTGTCAAGCATGTAATTCAACCGCGGCACAGACCGCGGTTTTACTTTTCAGGGACCCTGAATCCGAGACATGAGCAAGAATCTGGTCATCGTCGAGTCGCCCGCGAAAGCGAAGACCATCAGCAAGTACCTGGGCAAAGACTTCGAGGTCATGGCTTCCTACGGCCATGTCCGCGACCTCGTGCCCAAGGAAGGCGCCGTCGACCCGGACAACGCCTTTGCGATGAAATACCAGGTCATCGATCGCAACGAGAAGCACGTCAAGGCGATCATCAAGGCACTCAAGAAAGCCGACGCGCTGTACCTGGCCACTGACCCCGATCGCGAGGGCGAGGCCATTTCCTGGCACTTGATCGAGCTGCTCCGGGAGAGGAAAGCGCTCGACTCGAAGGCGGTGCACCGCGTCGTGTTCCACGAGATCACCAAGCAGGCGGTGCAGGAAGCCGTCGACCATCCGCGCGAGCTGTCGGGCGACCTGGTCGGCGCGCAGCAGGCGCGGCGCGCACTCGATTACCTCGTCGGTTTCAACCTTTCGCCGCTGCTCTGGAAGAAAGTGCAGCGCGGCCTGTCGGCTGGCCGGGTGCAGAGCCCGGCACTCAGGATGATCGTCGAGCGCGAACTCGAGATCGAGGCGTTCAAGGCCCGCGAGTACTGGACCATCGAAGCCGACGTCAGCAAGAACGAACAACCGTTCGCGTCGCGTCTCGTCAGCTACAAGGGCGACAAGGTCGAGCAGTTCAGCTTCGAGAATGAGGATGCCGCGCGCGACGTCGAGAAGACGCTGCTCGATGCCGCCGGTGGCAAGCTCGACGTCGTCAAGGTAACGAAGCGGCAGCGCCGGCGTAACCCGGCGGCACCGTTCACGACGTCAACGCTGCAGCAGGAAGCTTCCCGCAAGCTGGGCTTCAA
>JAAUXZ010136553.1_pt1 | contig 12004 bp, 12 predicted proteins | sample 7278131 | NCBI WGS metagenome assembly JAAUXZ01 (sample SAMN14350119, study PRJNA611818) | marine sediment metagenome | isolation source: surface marine sediment (3m) | place: French Polynesia: Moorea | collected 2018-08
ATTCACGCTGTAGTGACTGTAGGCGCTGCAGCGTGAATTGGAACAGGAGATAGACCGTTTGCTCAAGGAGAAGAGCGAACTGTTCCAGTATTCCCTCGAACAGGGCAAGGTCCGATTCGAACAGGGCATGAAAAATTTCCTGAAGAAACAGCGGACGGGTATTTGGCACTACCTGCGCACAACACCGCTTAGACACCTCTTGTCAGCCCCGCTGGTCTATGCCCTTTTCGTACCCATTGCGCTGATCGACTTCAGTGTGACGCTGTATCAGCAGATCTGTTTCAGAATCTATCGCATCCCACGGGTGCACCGCTCCGATTACTTGATCCTTGACCGCGGCCAGCTCGCATATCTGAACGCCATCGAGAAAATCAACTGCATCTATTGTGGCTACTCGAATGATGTCATCGAATATGTGCGGGAAGTCGCCGCCCGTACCGAGCAGTACTGGTGCCCGATCAAACACGTCAGGCGTTCACCCGATCCGCACCGGCATTCTCAGCGGTTTGTCGACTATGGAGATGTCGAAGGGTACCGTAGTCAATTGGAGCAACTGCGCCAGACCATCCGAGAAATCGAGAAACCCATAGAATGACACCCTCGATACGCTTAAAATACGCCTGCATCGATTCCAGGACCCGGGAAAACTCGCATTTCTGATTATGCAAAAGCCTACACGCTGCGCCTGGGTGGGCGACGACCCGGAATATCTGAGATATCATGATTGCGAATGGGGTATACCCTGTTTCGATGAGCGCAAGCTCTTTGAGCTTTTGATTCTGGAAGGGGCTCAGGCCGGACTCTCCTGGCTGACCATCCTGCATAAACGGGACAACTACCGACGCCTGTTTGATAATTTCGATGCACAACGTATTGCCGACTATGACCAACAGAAGATCAAATCATTGCTGCAGGATCCCGGCATCGTGCGCAATCGGCTGAAGATTGAATCGACCATCAACAACGCCCGTGCCTTCCTCGAAATTCGCTCCCGAGAGGGTAGCTTTAGCGATTTCATCTGGCAGTTCGTGGACGGCAAACCCCTGCAGAATCACTGGAAATCGCTTATAGAGGTTCCGGTCAGCACCGCACAGTCCAACCGGATGTCTCGTGAACTCAAGCAAAGAGGATTCAAGTTCGTTGGCACAACCATCTGCTATGCCTATATGCAAGCCGTCGGTATGGTAAACGACCACACCCTGGATTGTTTTCGGCACCAGCCTATCGAGGCATTGTCCGAACAGGGGCATCACGATGACTGAATCCCTGTTTCAACGGGCGACTCAAGAGACGAGAGACCTGATACGCCGCGGAGAAGATCATTTTGGCGTTCACTGCCCTTTGAGCGGCATCCATTTCGACCTAAAGGGCAAAGCCGCTGGCATGGTGGTCTTTACACAAAGGGCAAAGCCCTTCATTCGGTATAACCCGCTACTGTTGAAACAGAATCCGGAGCAATTTCTTTCCCAGACACTGCCCCACGAAGTATCGCACCTGATCAGTCGCCGACTCCATGGAGCTGATATTCGACCCCATGGGATGGAGTGGCAACAGATCATGCAATTCTTCGGGGCTCAACCCAAGCGTTGTCATCAATTTTCCACGGAAGAACTGCCCGTCAGAAAAATGCGTAGATTCCCCTATCGTTGTGCATGCCGGCAACATCAGCTTACGGCAATCCGTCATAACCGGATCCGCAAAGGGCAGATCTACCGCTGTACGCGTTGTGGAAATTCTCTGCTACCGGTCAGTCTGTAGTTTCCCGACTGTGCTCTTGCCACCCCTCGATTAACTGTATTTTCTTCTTCTTTGAGAGCTGCTTGATGGCATGCTCACGGCGCAGCGCCTGACCACGATCGCCCACCTCCTCAGTGAACAGCAGCACCACAGGCCGCCTACTGCGGGTATATTTTGCTCCCACACCCCGATTATGCTGGGATACACGGGCCTGCACATCTTTCGCCACCCCGGTATACAGACTGCCATCGGCACAACCCACCAAGTACACCGACCAGGTGGACCCAGCTGATTCCGTTTTTCTTACCAAACACCACCGCCGAGTAACAGAACACGCGTCAGAAATAGGGTTTGAAAGTCATTTTACCCTAAGCATCCACCTGCTGAGGTCTTTTGGGACAATCAATCTCATCTGAGCCAAAGAAATCGCCCTCAGTAATCCGCTTCCCGACCTGAATAACCACACTCAACTTGCTGATTAGACTCCAAATTATTCGAATCTATATTGCGGAAAACCACTATGACTTTTGATAGTTGTTGTACTTTTCCTCTACCTGTATATGTTGCACAATGCGCAAGGCATAAAAAGTTGCCCAACAAGAGGCAACTGCTTTCGCTTGATCCGCTGTAGAAACCATAATTGGCCTGAATGTCAAACAGTAACAGAACACTATAGCCGGTCAAATTTCATTCCAGCCCCTTATGGAGGTAATGATGTTTGTTAAATCCCGTAAATGGATCGGAATGTCCAGTACCATTGCCGTACTCGCCGGACAGTTTCTGATCATGCACGTTTCTGTCGCTGCCGGAAGCAGCGTAATCGAGGAAGGTAAGGCCATTGCCTTCGACCGAAAAAAGGGTAATTGCCTGGCCTGCCACATGATTACCGGAGGCAACCTACCTGGAAATATCGCACCCCCGCTGATTGCCATGAAAGGCCGCTACACGAATAAAGAAGATCTGAGAAAACAGATCTGGGACCCGACCATTGCCAATCCGGAATCCTCCATGCCACCTTTCGGCAAACATGAGGTACTGACCAAGGCTGAGCTCGATAAGGTCGTTGAGTTTATCTGGTCACTTTGAGCGGTCTGAACGACGGCTTTAATTCAACTGCTTGGAGGATCATTCGATCATGAAAAAAATTATCCAATCCCTGGCCCTGCTCGCCCTCTCAGGCAGCATTGCGATCAGCGCACAGGCCACCACCCCGGAAGAGGATCTGGCAGCATTCCAGAACTTCTTCAAAAACCGCTTTCCCGGCGTACCGATGGAAGAGTACACCAATGGTGTCTATTCCATCGATCCGATCGGCCGCGAAAACTGGGAAGCCATTGAGGAGTTCCCCCCCTATGAGCCCTTCATCGACGAAGGCCAGAGCATGTGGGAAACCCCCTTTGCCAATGGTAAGACCTACAAGGACTGTTTCCCTGATGGCCCGTCCATCAAGGGTAAGTTCCCTTACTGGGATAAACAGCAGGGTATGGTCATCACCCTGCCACTGGCGATCAACCAGTGCCGTGAGGCCAATGGAGAAAAACCTCTCAAATACAAAAAAGGGCCGATCAACAATATCCTTTCCTACATCGCTTATGAGTCGCGTGGGCAGGCCACCAATGTCGTCGTTCCGGAAGACGATCCCAAAGCCCTTGAGGCCTATGAAGCGGGTAAAAAGTTCTATTACACCCGCCGCGGCCAGCTGAACTTCTCCTGCGCTAACTGCCATCTGCAGAATGCGGGGATGAAGATCCGCTCAGATATACTCAGCCCGGCTCTCGGACATACCACCCACTTCCCGGTCTACCGCTCCAAATGGGGAACCGTAGGCACCCTGCACCGTCGTTTTACCGGTTGTAACAAGCAGGTACGGGCAAAGCCGTTCAAGGCCCATGGTGAGCAATATCGTAATCTGGAATATTTCCTCACTTACATGAGCAACGGCCTTCCCCTAAACGGCCCTGGCGCTCGGAAATGATCTCAAACCTGATGAAAGCTAAGAATCGGGAGTTTTTTAGAATGCAAATCAAATCAATGTTAAAGATAGTCAGCCTAGCACTTCTCTTGGGCTTCGGCCTCGCCACACAGGCCGAACAGACTGCAGCACCAGCAGCCGATCCCAAGATAGCCAAGGCGCAGCAGATGATAGACGATGCCGACAAGGCGAGAAAAAAGGCCGCTTCGGTGGAAAGTGAATGGCGCGATACCGGCAAAATGATCAAAATGGCCAAGGAGGCCCTGAAAAAGGGTGACAGCGTCAAAGCCATGCAGCTGGCTGCCAAGGCGCACAAACAGGGCGTTCTGGGTTATCAACAGGCCATGGCACAGAAAGATCAAGGCACGCCTTCCTATCTGAAGTACTAATCCTGGCTAACCATTAGGAGTAAACATACGATGAAATATGCCAAGGCGCTTATCCTCTCCGCACTGGTTGGCGGCATGACACTCGCAAATCCAATTTCTGCCGGCAACAATATTACCCCAGGCCTGCAGTCGGTCGATATCATGCACAAAGGCAAGATGGTCAGCATCAGTCGTTCCGCCGACAAGGAGGCAAAGATACCCGAGGCCTTTGCCAAGGTGTCTCGCCACTGCCCTCCATTCTGTATACAACCGGCGAAGCTGGACCAAGGCGTGGACACAGTGGGTGAACTGGAAGTACTGGGTTATCTAAAACGTCTTTCGAATGGTGATCGCACCCTGCTGGTCGTTGACTCCCGCACTCCGGAATGGATCATGCGCGGTACCATCCCCGGCTCCGTCAATATCCCCTGGAACAAGATCAACGTCGATGTAGAGGGCAGCTTCGAGGTAGCTGCGGAAGCCGACACCCTGGAGGACATCTTGAAGAACCAGTTCGGTGCCCGATTGGTCGACGGTAAATGGGATTTTCGTAACGCGAAAACACTCATCTTGTTCTGTAACGGCAGTTGGTGTCCACAGTCCGGCGCCAACATCAAAACCTTGCTGAGCCTGGGATACCCGGCCTACAAGCTCAAATGGTATCGTGGCGGTATGCAAGACTGGGTGAGCGTGGGTCTGACCACCGTGAAGAATTAGACCACACCTCAAACGTCAGCAGACAAAAGGGTTGCCCTCACAGGGCAACCCTTTTTTATACCCGTTGCGCTTCCATACCTCACCCGGAAAAATCACCCGTTCGCTGAAATCCCATCCTATCTCTTCATCATTAATGTCTGTTTATCGAATTATAGTAAAGCACAAAGTGTCATCACAGCATGCTGAACCTGCCCTCCTACCGATCTCGCCGCCAGAGCTGGTATTTAAAGAATCATCAACAACTTAGGTTATTGACTTAATCGATAATCCACCTCTGGGCGAGGATCTCGGCAGAATCATCAGGTCAACGGCGCACCGATATGTCCGGGCTAGTTTCCACAATACTTTACATGTAATCGATCTTTTAGAATTGCGTTTTTCTCTTGGAAGCGAATAATTCTCCCAGAGCACAAGAGATTTAGCTCAAGATTCCGTATTAGGTGAAAAATGGCCGCAACCGATCGTAGTCATGCCGACCTCCACAAAGATGACCTCACACAGGTCAATCGGGATCTGGGTGAGCAAGGTATTCCGGGGAGTATGCTATATGCAGCCATTTGGCTTCTCATCATCCTGAATACGCCGGTTGCCCAGGATTGGAGTATCACATCCTGGACGGTCTTTGGGGCGTTAACCTTATCCGGCCTGATACGCCTGATGCTCAGTGTGAGATTTGACCAGTTGCATGCTGGCTCACCAACCCTATGGTTGACTGGTTATTATGCAGTGGTAATGACCCAGGCCACTTTATGGGGCAGCATGACGGCCTTCTTGGTCTGGCAGTATGTTCCGGATTGGCCGGCGTACCTGATTGGTTTTTCAACAGCGGGCATCGTGGCTGGGGCAACGATCAGTCTCAGCACTCATCTGAACCTGCTAAGAATCTACATCTTCATTGCACTTCTGCCGAGCGTGATCGCCTGTTGGATAGTGCCCATAACAGAAGCCAACATACTGGGTATACTGTTTCTTTTGAGTATTGGTTTCCTGCTTTTCATTGGGCAAAAACTCAATACGAATTACTGGAACAATCTCAGAAACAAACGCCTGCTCATTCAACACACGGAAGAACTTGCGGCAGCCAAGGTTCGTGCTGAAAGCGCGGACCAAGCAAAAAGTCAATTCGTGGCCAATGTGAGCCATGAACTCAGAACCCCCCTGAATGGACTGATCGGCACCTTGGAGATGATGCGCATCAATTCCTCACCTGAAAAGCAAGCCAGCTACTTGGATGTGATGTACAAATCGGCTCAGGTACTATTACACAGGATCAATGAGATCCTGGATTTTTCAAAGATCAATGCCGGCCGATTGGAGCTCGATACGATCGTCATGGATCCCACAAAAATACTGACTGGAGCGGCAGCACTGATGCGGGATTCCGCTGCAGCCAAGGGACTTGAACTGCAGGTCGAACTGGCAGACGATCTACCACAGGCCGTCATGGGTGATCCCAACCGCCTTGAACAGATCTTATTGAATCTGCTCTCCAATGCCATCAAGTTTACCGATCAAGGTCGTATTACGGTCAAACTGGAAAACATGCAGGACCTGCCCGACATGGTCAGTCTCAAATTTACCGTGAGTGACACCGGCATTGGTATCCCGCAGGAAGATCAGCAACGGATCTTCCAGTCCTTCGTACAAGCAGAGGGCTCAACCACCCGTAAGTATGGAGGTACCGGCATCGGACTGACCGTCACCCATGAGTTGGTTAAACTCATGCGCGGGGTCATCAGTGTGGAGAGTCAAGAAGCAATCGGGAGTCATTTCTCATTCATCATACCCTTTGAAAAGACCAAGGACGCCTTATTGGATCAAGCTTCCGTGGAGACCGATGAGGAAAAGAGACCACCAGTTTCATTAGGATTCAGGATCCTCCTGGCCGAGGACAATCAGGTCAATCAATTCATCGCTGAAGAGATGTTGAGTGTCTTAGATTGTGATACCCGATTCGCAGGCAATGGCAAAACCGCCATCGAGCAATATCTATCCGGTGATTTCGATGCCATTCTGATGGACTGTGAAATGCCTGAAATGGATGGTTTTGAGGCAACCAAACGGATTCGTGATATCGAGTTCAGCCGGCAATTGCGCCCTATCCCTATCATTGCCTTGACGGCACATGCCTCAGAAGATGACAAGCGCCGCACCTCCCAAGTCGGTATGGACGGTTTTCTGAGCAAACCCTATACACTCAATGAGTTAGAACACGTCCTCTTGGATGTTACGGGAAATTCAAGCAATGCTAATCACCAATCCGTTGCCAGTGCATTCAATCGATACTCGACGCCAGATTAAGCAGCCTTTTGAGAGCCGTTTCTGTTTGATTGATCTGATATAACAGAGACATTTAGCTACTGGATGGTTTCAGTGCCAATGGACACCTTTGCAGGCCCAGTTCATTGAACAAGCCCCAGCAGAAAATAAAAAAGGCCAGCCAAATCGCGGCTAGCCTTGAATAGTGTGCTTGGTCCGGGCGAGATGATTCGAACATCCGACCCCCACAACCCCATTGTGGTGCGCTACCAGACTGCGCTACGCCCGGAGAGAGCGGGAATACTAGGCAGTTAGCCTGCCGATGTCAATGGAGCCGGCTATCTTCTGAGGATATGCAGTACTTCTTCCAACTCGGTCCGAAGCTGTTTGACGATCTGCTGACTCTGCTGCTGATCTTCCTTGGCTGTTTCACCGGAGAGCTGTTGTCTGGCACCACCGATGGTAAAACCCTGTTCGTAGAGCAAGCTTCGTATCTGACGAATCATCAACACATCGTGACGTTGATAATAACGTCGGTTGCCACGCCGCTTGACAGGTTTCAACTGCGGAAATTCCTGCTCCCAATAGCGCAGGACGTGCGGCTTCACCTGGCAAAGATCACTCACTTCGCCGATGGTAAAATAACGTTTGCCCGGTATTGCAGGCAGGTCGGTATTACTGCTGCTCGGATCCAGCATAGGCTTCCACTCTGGCTTTTAGTTTTTGTCCTGGTCTAAAGGTCACTACCCGTCTGGCGGAGATCGGTATCTCTTCCCCGGTTTTTGGGTTGCGTCCCGGTCGCTGCTTCTTTTCACGCAGGTCGAAATTACCAAAACCGGAGAGCTTTACCTGCCCCCCCTGTTCCAGAGATTGGCGAATTTCCTCGAAGAACATCTCCACCATCTCTTTCGCTTCACGTTTGTTGAGGCCGAGCTCTTCAAACAGCCTGGCGGCCATATCTGCTTTGGTCAGTGCCATATACTAATCTCTCAACTTCGCATCTAAATCCTCAGCCAACCCCTTGAGTACGGTGTTGACCACATCATCGACTTCCTGGTCCGTAAGAGTGTGGGATTTTTCCTGTAAAATCAATCCCAATGCGAGGCTTTTTCGACCCGAATCTACGTTTTCACCAGTATAGACGTCAAAAAGTCGGATGTCTTGTATATTTTTTGGAGCCACGTCTCGAATACACGACCTGATGGCTTGAAAACTCACCGCCTGGTCTACCACCAGGGCGATATCACGCCGAATCGACGGATATTTGGAGAGGGGCTCAAAACTTGGCAGTATACCCTGCTCGATCGCCTTTAGCTTGATCTGGAACAAGTAGGTGGCCCCTGCCAGATCGAGCCTGTTCTCCAGTTCCGGATGCAACATGCCGATCCAACCAATGGGCTGAGCTTGATACTCAACGCAGGCGCTTTGTCCTGGATGCAGGGCCGGGTGAGCCTCCGGCTTGAATTCGATCACCGCTTCATCGACCCCGGTCAAGGCGAGAATCGCCTGGAGGTCCGCCTTGAGGTCGTAGAAATCCACCGCAACGGCAGGTTCACCCCACTGTTCCGCCCGATTATTACCGGCTATCAGACCGGCCAGCATGGGTTCCTGGCTGATTTCGTCCTTCTCTTGCCGGAATCTCAGGCCGGACTCGAAGATCCGGATCCGTTCCTGTTGACGGGATTGATTGTACAACGCAGTCTGTAACAACCCCGGCCAGAGACTGGTGCGCATCACCGACATCTCAGCGGAGATTGGATTGGCGAGTTGCACGGCCAGAACCCCTGGGTCGATCATCTGCTGGAGTTCCGGACTGATGAAACTGTAGGTAACCACCTCCTGATAATCCCGATCCACCAGCACCTGTTTCGCCCGGTGCAGGTCATAGGCCGCTTCCGGCTTGCCCCGCATCACCATCCCTGACAGGCCGCGATGGCTGGGGATGCGCTCGTATCCGTAAATCCGGCCGATCTCTTCGATAAGATCCTCTTCGATACCGATATCGAAACGACAGCTGGGTGCCGTCACCCGCCAACCGCCATCGGTCTCAGCCACGGTCATCTCCAAGCGACTGAGGATATCGACAACCTCCTGCGCGGCAACCTCAACGCCAAGGACCTTATTGAGGCGCTCGCCACGTAACAAAACCTCTGGGCGCTGCTCGATCTTAGCCGGTCGACTGGTCTCCACAATAGGGCCTGGCTGACCGCCGGTGATTGCGATCAGCAATGCCGTAGCCCGCTCCAATGCCTTTGCCTGTAACTGTGGATCGACACCACGCTCAAAACGATGGGATGAATCGGTATGCAGACCGTAACTTCTGGCTTTACCGATAATGGCGGTGGGGGCAAAGAAAGCACTCTCCAGCAGGATGTCAGTGGTGGTCTCGGTAACGGCAGACTTTTGTCCACCCATGATACCGGCCAAAGCCAGAGGCCCCTCTGCATCGGCGATCACCAAGGAGCCGGCCTGCAGCTCGATCTCCTGCTCACCCAGCAACGTCAACTTCTCACCCTGTTCCGCCAAGCGCACCCGGATCGGCGCCTTGAGTCTGTGCAGATCAAAGCCGTGCATGGGTTGCCCCAGTTCCAGCAGCACATAATTGGTGACATCCACCACCGGCCCCAGGCTGCGGATATCGCTGCGGCGCAGGCGTTCCTGCATCCACAGGGGTGTCTCGGCATTCACATCGATACCTCGAATCACCCGGCAGAGATAGCGCGGACAGGCCTCCTCCGCTTCCAGACGGACCTCGAAGCCCTCTTCAAGCATCGGATCGACCGGATCGATCCTGGGTGAGGTCACCGGACAGCGATTGATCACTCCCACCTCCCGGGCCATGCCGACCATGCCCAGGCAGTCACCCCGATCCGGGGTCAGGTCCACATCGATGGCCTGGTCGTCCAAATCCAGATAATCTCTGAAGTTCCTGCCGATTTGCGCATCCGCAGGCAGGGGCATAATGCCCTCTGAGGCGTCTGCCAGACCCAACTCACTGGCCGAGCAGATCATCCCGAAGGATTCCACGCCGCGTAGCTTGGCGCGCTTGATCTTGAAGTCCCCCGGCAATAGCGCACCGACAATCGCGGTGGGCACACGCATCCCTGCAGCGACATTGGCCGCCCCACAAATGATCTGCAAGGGCTGCTCCTCTCCGGTATTCACCAGACAAACCCTGAGCTTTGTGGCATCCGGGTGGGCCTCGATAGACAATACCTCCCCGACGACGACTCCACTGAAGTCCGGGGCTACGGGTACCACCGAGTCTACCTCAAGACCGGCCATGCTCAACTGATCCGCAAGTTCCATTGTGGTGACATCAGGATTCACCCACTCTCGCAACCAAGCCTCACTAAATTTCATTCTTTAAACCGCTAAACGTTGGCAATAGATAAACTATATATTTATATATAACAATTAGTTAAAAAATATAGTTAAATTTTTTTTTAAAAAAAAGAATCAGCAGATACTGCTTATCATGGCGTTATCTGGCATTGCTCAAAGGACTTGATATCAAGCAAACTGCTTCAGGAACCGCAGGTCGTTCTCGAAGAACAGCCGCAGGTCATTGACGCCATAACGCAGCATCGTGAGCCTTTCCACCCCCATGCCGAAGGCATATCCGGTGTACCTCTCACTGTCGATACCCACATGCCTGAAGACCTCCGGGTGAATCATGCCGCAGCCCAACACCTCCAGCCAGCCGGTTTGGCTGCAGACCCGACAGCCTGCTCCTCCACACATCACACACTGGATGTCCACCTCCGCCGAGGGTTCGGTGAAGGGAAAATAGGAGGGGCGAAAACGCAGCTTCAGTTCCCGTTCGAAAAAACTGCTAAGGAAATCATCGAGCACACCTTTCAGATCCGCGAAGGAGACATGTTCATCCACCAGAAAGCCCTCCACCTGGTGAAACATCGGGGTATGCGTCAGATCCGAATCGCAGCGATAGACCCGCCCCGGCGCGATGATCTTCAGCGGTGGCTCGCCCTTCTCCATGGTACGGATCTGCACTGGCGAAGTATGGGTGCGCAGCAGCAGGTGGGCATCGAAATAAAAGGTATCATGCATCGCCCGGGCGGGATGATGCGCCGGGATATTCAGGGCCTCGAAGTTATGGTAGTCGTCTTCGATCTCCGGTCCCTCATGCACGTCGAATCCAGCATGCGCAAACAGGCTTTCTATCCGTTCCAGCGTACGACTCACCGGATGCAGGCCGCCCGACTGCTGTCCCCGCCCCGGCAGAGTGACATCGATGCGCTCGGATGTGAGGCGATCTGCCAGGGCCTGCTCTTCCAGCACACTCCGGCGAGCTTCGATCGATTGCTGTAAAGCCTGTTTGGCCCGGTTGATGGCCTGTCCGGCTTGCGGGCGTTCCGCTTTGGGTAAACGACCGAGCTTTTTCAATTGTCCGGTCAGCAAGCCGCTCTTGCCCAGATAGCGCACCCGGACATCGTCCAACTCTCCTAGCGCCGCCGCCTCGGCCACCGCACTCTGGGCCGTGGCGAGCAGATCATCTATTACCAATGATGATTCATCCATATCCGATACCTATGAAATCGATCAAAAAAAGCCCAAACAGAAACTGAAATCAATGTCTTCCACAGATCAACCTATGCCAACTCACAGACAACCGACCCGCGAGCAGTCCTGCAAAGACGAAAAAGGGGAAGACCACAAGGCCTTCCCCCTTTCAGTGTCATGAGCCATGTGGCGCACAGCCAGCACGACAAGACAAGTTAGCTGGAGAGAGCGGCCTTGGCCTGTTCCGCCAGCGCGGCAAATGCCGGTTTGTCATTCATGGCCAGATCCGCCAGCATCTTGCGATCGATCTCGATATTGGCGAGGTTCAGGCCATTGATCATGCGACTGTAGGAGAGACCGTTCTCCCGCGCACCGGCATTGATCCGGGCGATCCACAACGCGCGAAACTGACGCTTCTTCTGCCGGC
>JAAUXZ010162032.1_pt1 | contig 12004 bp, 14 predicted proteins | sample 7278131 | NCBI WGS metagenome assembly JAAUXZ01 (sample SAMN14350119, study PRJNA611818) | marine sediment metagenome | isolation source: surface marine sediment (3m) | place: French Polynesia: Moorea | collected 2018-08
CAAAGGGAATCAACAGGGATAGCTCGGGTGCTTCCCTCGGGTCTTCATTTTCCTCTTCCGGAGGCATATCTGGAATACCATCGGACGTAGTAATTGTAAAAAGGGATGGACTCAGATTTACCGGGGGATTGGAACTGCTAAAAGCTTCAGATGACAAATAATACTGATTCTCACCAAACACGCTAATCGCTTCCATCTGTGCAAAGCCAATATTCAGGTTGAAACGATCGCCTCCCTCATTTAGGGTAAAGGGGGTATTTAAACCATCAATGCGAAATATAAATGGCTGCAATAAGGAACTGTATCCCACAAGATAGACTACCTGAGTCTGATCATTATAGGTGGCCCCGGTAACCAGTCCGTTAATGTTGTTCTGTCCTACACGCTGTGCCTGATATGCTCCTGGGGTCTTAGGTACGGCATAGGCTACCGTGCCCAGGGATTGCCACTGTTTGGTGAAAATTATCAGTTGATCGCCATAGCTGATCAAGGCCTCGGCATCCCAGTCACTATTGTTTTCAGCAGAAAAGTCCGACTGATCTTCGTAGGCATAGGCAATGCGCTCGGCATTAGCTTCTACTCCCTGATCCAATTCTGAAAGTGGGATCCGGTAGATACCCAGATCCTGTCGGTTCCCCTGATTATTCCCGATATCCCCAATATAGAGATAAGACGCATCACGGGTAAGGTCTTCCCAATCAATATTTTCAGCATTGTTGATCGTGATGGTCCTGTTGATCGTCAAGGTTTGGGTATCTATCTCATAAAGTGCCGCTGCATTCCCAGAATCGTTATGGGTGTATAGTTTTCCCTGGTAAAAGAGCAATCCGGATGTTTCCTGTACCTCCTGCGGTAAGGTTCCGAGCACTGATAGTTGGGGCTGACCGTAAAGAAAGGTCCCCATCAGAATACAAAACATCCCTGTTATCAAGCGCATAATCAATGTGATAATCTGCTTGAAAAAGGTACGAAATCAGGTGAATTTTCAGGAAAAAATCGGCAATTACCCCTGAAATTAGGCAACAGGTTTATATCTTTAATTTTGTTTAACATATTTAATTTTTTATTAAACAATATAGCCGCTACCTTTGTTAAAAATCAAGAATGAGAATCTACGCCCTACACGCCAAACAAACCCTGCCTATCTCAGCCGACCAGGCCTGGGAATTTCTATCCAATCCGGCAAACTTAAAAGTGATTACCCCGGAACATATGGGATTTGTAATCCACTCCGGAGCAGACAGGCCCATGTATGCAGGTCAGATCATTCAGTATAAAGTATCGCCCTTCCCCGGGTTCACTACCAAATGGGTAACTGAAATAACCCATGTTGAAAAAGGTTCCTATTTTGTTGATGAGCAGCGTTTTGGGCCTTATAAACTATGGCATCACAAGCACTTTATCCGGAAAGTTGATCAAGGTGTTGAAATGGAAGATATCATCCATTATAAATTACCATTTGGATGGCTGGGCAGAATGGCGCATCCAATTTTTGTAAAGAAACAATTACGGCAAATATTCTCCTATCGCGAAGCCAAACTAACCGAATTATTTGGCACTATTCCCGGGGAGACTGCTAAACTCGAATTCAAATATTTCTAATCATGAAGAATATTTTGCTTATTGGTGGTTCCTACGGTATTGGGAGGGCCCTGGCCGAAAAACTCCATACAAACCACAACCTGTTCATCGCTTCCAGGAGTGCTGAAGGCCTTGAAGGAATTCAGGCTACTCATATGCCATTTGATGCATCTACGGATGCCCTCGAACTAACTTCTCTCCCAGATGAACTTCATGGCTTTGTATATTGCCCTGGCAGTATCAACCTAAAGCCATTTAAAATGATGGGGGTTGACACCTTTATGTCAGACATGCAGCTAAACTTCATTAATTTGGTTAAAATTGTCAAAGACATCATGCCCAGAATGGCCGATGGCTCGAGCATGGTATTTTTCAGTACGGTTGCTGTTGGTACAGGTATGCCGTTTCATACGAGTGTGGCCGCCGCTAAAGGGGCTGTAGAGGGATTTGCTAAATCGCTGGCTGCAGAGTATGCACCTAAAGTACGATGCAATGTGGTTGCCCCTTCCTTGGTAGACACTCCCCTGGCTTCACGTTTGTTGAGCAATGACAGGAAACAGGAAATGATGGCGGCGCGCCATCCCCTAAAACGAGTAGGCAAAGCGGAAGATATTGCCGCCGCCGCTGCATTTCTGCTATCTGAAGAAAGCAGCTGGATGACGGGACAGACAGTAGGCATTGATGGGGGATTATCTACCCTGAATGTAAATTAGATGGATGATGGACTGAGCATATTTTGGTTTAGACGCGATCTGCGCTTGGAAGACAATGCAGGCCTTCATGCCGCATTGGAATCCGGCCTGCCTGTACTCCCTATTTTCATATTTGATACTGAGATCCTGAGATCGCTTCCTGAAGATGATGCTCGTGTGGGTTTCATCCACAAAAACCTGCAGGGCATGCAGGATACGTTGCGAGATAACTTCCAGAGATCATTGGCCGTATACAAGGGAATGCCTCGCGCTGTTTTAAAAACCCTTGTTGAACGCTACCCGATAAAGGCTGTTTACACCAATGAAGACTATGAGCCCTATGCCGTAAAGCGTGATAAAGAAATCAACGATTTACTGGCTGAACGAAACATTGAATTCCATACCTGCAAAGACCAGGTTATTTTCGCAAAGGATGATGTCGTCAAAGACGATGGAAAGCCCTATGTGGTATATACCCCTTACATGCGGAAATGGAAATCGAAACTGAATCCCTCCAAGCATCTTGAACAATTCAATTGCCAGGAGTTATTTCACAAGCTAGCAGACCTTCCCAACCTCCCCAGCCTGAGCCTGCAAGATCTTGGTTTTAAGTCTTCGAAGATACAGGTGCCAGATTACCATATCGCATCAAATCTATTAAACACTTATGGTGAAACTCGTGATTTTCCAGCACTAAATGGGACATCACGCCTTGGGCCTCATCTGCGCTTCGGGACTATTTCCATACGTCAAATGGTCATGAAAGGATTGAAAAGCAAAACCGAAACCTTCCTAAATGAACTGATATGGCGTGAGTTTTTTATGCAAATTCTCTGGCATTTTCCCAGGACGGTCCATGAGTCTTTTAAGAGGCAGTACGATAGGATTATTTGGCGCAATGATGAGCAAGAGTTTGAAAAATGGAAAACCGGTCAGACTGGATATGCACTTGTGGATGCGGGAATGCGCGAGCTAAATACAACCGGATACATGCACAATCGCGTTCGTATGCTGGTGGCCAGTTTTTTGTGTAAACACCTGTTGATCGATTGGCGTTGGGGAGAGGCCTATTTTGCTGAGAAGCTCCTCGATTTTGAATTGAGCAGCAATGTCGGGAATTGGCAGTGGGCCAGCGGAAGCGGAGTGGATGCAGCTCCTTACTTTCGTATTTTCAATCCCATGACCCAGATTGACAAATTTGATAAGGACCGGGCATACGTAAAGAAGTGGGTGCCCGAATTTGGTACAGGCGCCTATCCCGAAAAAATGGTGGACCACAAGATGGCACGGGAGCGCTGCTTGACCGTTTACAAAGAAGCTCTGGATTAACTCCATTTTTCCTTATATTTAAAATCATCAAATTTAGCGTCCTGGCTCATATCGATCCTGATACATACCATGTATGATTGATATTCGATTCAGGGGTATAAACCAAAGTAACACAATCCGACTTTTGATCTCATGAAAAAACTACTTGCACTGCTGCTTCTATTGCCAATTACCTTTATGCTTAATGCCCAGAAAGCGGGAAAGAACAAACAGGCGGCTATTGCTTCCATTGAGAAGCATAAGGAAGAACTAATCATGGTAAGTGATTCCATATGGGCGCTTGCTGAAACTGCTTTTGAAGAAAAGGTTTCTGCAAAAATGCTGGCTGATATCGCTGAATTCAATGGTTTTAAGGTAGAGCGAGGTGTAGCTGGTATGCCCACAGCGTTTGTTGCTACTTATGGCTCTGGGAAACCTGTGATAAGTGTTCTTGGGGAATTTGATGCTTTGCCTGGCATTTCCCAGAAGGCCCAACCCACTAAAGAACCCTTGAATGTTGGAGCAGCCGGGCACGGATGCGGGCATAACCTGTTTGGTGTGGCCAGCCTGGCATCTGCTATTGCTGTTAAGGAACTTATTGAAGCAGGTAAAATCAAAGGAACGATCAAATTTTTTGGCACCCCAGCAGAGGAGAAATTCTTTGGGAAGATATGGATGGTCCGTGAAGGGTTATGGGACGATGTGGATGTGAATTTGAGCTGGCACCCAGGTGCAAATACAGAATCTGATGTGCAAAGTACCCTGGCCCTGGTAGATTTCAAGGTGGAGTTTTTTGGCCAGGCTGCCCATGCTTCGGCCGATCCATGGAACGGAAGGAGTGCTTCTGACGCCCTCGAATTATACACAACCGGCATCAATTATTACCGGGAGCACATAAAACCAACCGTAAGGATCCATTATCATATCCAGGATGGTGGCCAGGTCGTAAATGTGGTTCCGGATTACGCTAAACTCTGGGTACGAGTCAGAGACACCAAAAGAAGTGGTATGTTACCCGTATATGAGAGGGTTCAAAAGATGGCAGAAGGTGCGGCGATTATGGCTAATGTAGATTATAAAATATCCCTTATCTCAGGGATTTATGAAGTGTTGGTAAATAGAAGCGGAGGTGAGATCATGCAAAAAAATCTGGAACTTCTGGGTCCGATAACCTACACAAATGAGGAAATTGAATTTGGAAAAAAAATACAGGAAGCCACTGGGAAACCTCAGGTGGGAATGGATAGCAAAATAAGTCCCCTGAGGGAAACGCTGGAAAATCCCGGCGGAGGTTCAACAGATGTAGGGGATGTAAGTTGGAATGTGCCAAACATCAACCTGAGTGTTACAGTTGCTCCCAAGGATACACCGTGGCATTCCTGGGCTGTAGTAGCTTGCGGGGGAATGAGCATCGGCCATAAAGGTATGATCCATGCTGCCAAGGCATTGGCCATGACCATGGTAGACCTTTATGAAAAACCAAAATTAGTTGAACAGGTTAAACAGGAATATATTGCACGTAAGGGCGATGAAGTTTACGAGGCTCTGGTTCCTGAAGGCCCTCCACCCATTCAAAATTGAAATATCTGAATAGTTGATCATTAAAAAAATTGATAAAAATGGCAGAACGAGAAATCATAAAAGAGTATACGAATGGTGACCTGGTGGTTGTTTGGAAACCCAAATCCTGTATTCATTCAGCGGTATGTGTCAAGACTTTACCCGAAGTATACAAGCCCAATGAAAAACCTTGGATAACACCTGAAAATGCCTCTATTGAAGCCCTGAAAGCCCAAATAGATCAATGTCCTTCCGGAGCCCTCTCCTACTATACAAAAGGAGAACAATCCAAGGAATCTGAACCCGTTGCGGTTACAAAAGTGGAGGTCACATCCGGAGGGCCCTTACTGGTTTCTGGTGACATTGAAATTACCGGAACTGATGGGCAGGTGGTCATGAAAAAACGAACTACGGCATTTTGTCGTTGTGGGGCCTCACAAAACAAGCCTTTCTGTGATGGAGCTCATAAATCTGTTGATTTTTCTGATTAGAAGCATTGTAAAGATGAAACCTCTTAATATCCTTTTGCCCCGGCTTTTAAGAGATAGCGTTCTTTTAAGTCTTTTTTTCATCCTCGCCTTTAGTACAATAACTGCACAAGTAAAGCCTGTTTTGACATCGAATCTGGAGATCTATTCACTGGAAACCGAAAGTAGATCAGTTGTTTTAAGTGAAAAAGCCCATTTTGAAGCTCCTAACTGGAGTTCAGATGGCTCCTATCTCCTTATCAACCAACAAGGGCAATTGTATGAGATATATCTGAAAGATGCCCGCAAGGAGTTGCTGGATACGGGAAATGCAAGGCAATGCAATAACGACCACGGGATCTCCTTTAGTGGCAAACTGCTGGCTATAAGCAACAATGATATCAAAACAGACCAGGAAACCGGGGGATCACGAATATACGTGCTGCCAGTTTCAGGAGGTACACCCAGGCGTGTCACCCCAAAAAGCCCTTCTTACTGGCACGGCTGGTCTCCGGATGACAAGTGGCTTATATATACTGCTGAACGTAATGGTGATTACGATATCTACAGAATTTCTCTAGAAGGAGGCGAGGAGCAGCAACTAACCCATTTCCCTGGCTTGCAGGATGGACCTGAATACAGCCCGGATGGCACGAATATCTACTACAATTCTGCCCATTCTGGAAGTATGGAAATTTGGAGGATGGATACGAATGGCAAAAACCACCAGCAGATCACCAATGACCAGTACTCAAACTGGTTCCCGCACCCTTCACCGGACGGTAAATATCTGGTCTATCTTTCGTATTTAAAAGATCAGGGCGAAAATCACCCACCCATGAAACAAGTAGCCCTCCGATTGATGAACTTAAAAACCAACACAGTCAAAACACTCTGCACATTTATTGGAGGTCAGGGGACCATTAATGTCCCTTCCTGGTCTCCTGATAGTAAACATTTTGCTTTTGTTTCCTATGTGCCTGAATAATCAGAACAATCTAAATCAATTGTTTCTTATGAAATATATGCTATTACCCGTACTGCTGCTGGGATTCCTCACCTGCAACGCTCAAGACTTTGAATTTGATTATGATCATTATTCCTTCGTGGTTCAGGATTTGAAAAAAGTGGGGGATTTTTATGCCGACGTGCTCAAACTGGAAGAGATTCCCCATCCTTCGGATCCAGATGGATTTCGATGGTTTAGGATTCGGGGCAACAGCCAGTTACACCTCATTGGCAAGGATACGGTAATCCCACAGGAAAATAAAAGTGTCCATCTATGTTTGTCTACGCCAAAACTGAACGCATTTATCGAACACCTTAACACTAAAAAGGTTCCATTCTGGGACTGGCCCGGAAAAATGGGTGCTGTAACTACCAGGGCAGACGGGGTTAAACAAATCTATATCCTTGACCCGGAAAAGAACTGGGTTGAAATCAATAATGCGAAACAATAACCTGCGATCATGAATTCCGGAATCAAACGAATCTACCCCCTGGGTTTTCCCTGGCAAACACAGGATCCTTTTTTGTTTTGCGTATACCACCTGGACCATTACCCGAGCGGGAACGAAGATATGGGTCCGGAAGCTTCACTTGAGGGCAGGAACCTCGGCAGTGATTTTGTCATAAAAGATGGCTGGCGCATGTATCACGGGCAAAAGGTTCCTGGATTTCCTTACCACCCTCACAGGGGGTTTGAAACGGTGACCATCGTAAATAAAGGATATTGCGATCATTCTGATTCGCTAGGTGCGGCCGGCAGATTTGGCAGTGGTGATGTACAATGGATGACTGCCGGCAAAGGGGTACAACATTCAGAAATGTTTCCGTTGCTGAACCGAAATGCACCAAACACCCTGGAACTATTCCAGATTTGGATAAACCTGCCCCGTAAAGACAAACTGACTGAACCTTATTTCAAGATGCTCTGGCATGAGGAAATCCCGGTAATCAAAAAGGAAGGTGTTACACTTAGAATCATCGCAGGAGAGTGGTCTGGAAGACCTGCACTTTCTCCCCCACCCCATTCCTGGGCAGCGGAACCCAAGCACGAAGTTGGGATTTGGGAAATACATTTGGAAGCCGGAGCTGCTGTTGATCTTCCCATTACAGCTAATGACACCAACAGGAGTGTTTATGTATATGAAGGAGATCAACTTTATCTTAATGATCAACTTATAACCGCTGATCAGGGTGCAGATCTGTATCCGGGTACGCAAATCAGGATTCAAAATGGAGAAAAACCAGCTTCCCTGCTATTATTGCAAGGTCAACCCATATCGGAGCCAGTTGCAAAATATGGTCCGTTTGTCATGAACACACAGGAGGAAATTCAGGATGCCATGCGGGAATATCGCGAATCGGAATTTGGCGGTTGGCCATGGCCCGTTGCTGAACATGTACATGCGCGGGAAAAAGGGCGTTTTGCTCTTTATCCCGATGGCCATTTGGAAGAACGTTGATGGAAAAATTGCTATTCCTCACACTTCTGATTGATGCCGGACTCTTTGTGCTTACCTGGATGGTTCAGCTTGTCGTTTATCCCGGATTTCTGGCCTACACTCCTGAGGCTTTATTGACCTGGCATAAAACATATACCCCTAGAATCACCTTGATTGTCGCTCCCCTTATGCTGGCTCAATTGGTGCTATCCATGCTGTTCGCAGTAAATGCTCCTGGGTTCATTTCGATCGGCGTCTTCATTTTGGTTTTAGGCATCTGGATAAGTACGTTCTTAATATTTGTCCCGATTCACCGGCTCATAGATCAGGGTCGGGCTCAGCAAAAACAACTTATCCTATTGGTGAGGCGAAACTGGATAAGGACCCTGGGATGGACTTTGATACTTGTTCTGGATCTTATCAATTACCTCGGCTAGATTTCCAGCGTATGGCCAGCATCTGTTTAAGATTCCAGTTTGGTTACCCGATGTTATATCCGGGGGCGAGAATCCCTTGGGCTTTTTCGGGATGTTTTTTAAGGTAAGCTGCAACAAAAGGACATAATGGTGCCATTACGGTCCCGGATTCCCTAATATAATCGAGGGTTTTGGAAACGATGATACTGCCAATCCCCTGTCCTTCTAAGGTCACAGGTACTTCGGTATGCGTCAGGAAAATGGTGTTCTGCTTGTTTTGATTATACTCTACAAAGGGCACTTCAGTACCATTCCCCAATTCAAATCGCTTCTTGGTTCCTTCATCGCGATTTATAAGGGGTTGCTCATTCCAATTGATCGCATTCATAGGCAAAAATTAAACTCTTACAATCTTCGCACCAATAGCTCTTAAACGGGTGTCGATGTCCTCGTAACCCCGGTCAATTTGCTCTATATTATGTATGGTAGAAGTCCCTTTTGCACTCAAGGCGGCAATTAATAGGGAAACACCTGCCCGGATATCTGGTGACACCATGGTTGTTGCTTTTAACGTAGATTTAAAATCGTGGCCAATCACGGTTGCCCTGTGCGGATCGCATAGAATAATCTTCGCTCCCATGTCGATGAGCTTATCGACAAAGAAAAGCCGGCTCTCGAACATTTTCTGATGAACAAGTACCTCACCCTGTGCCTGTGTGGCCACTACCAGGATTATACTTAGCAGGTCCGGGGTAAGTCCGGGCCATGGGGCATCTGCCACGGTCAGGATAGAACCGTCTATGTAGCTATGGATCTTATAACCGTCTTTATGCTCGGGAATGTATATATCATCGCCCCGGCGTTCCAGGGAGATCCCTAACTTACTAAAAGCGCTGGGAATCTGGCCAAGGTGTTCCCAACTCACATCTTTTATAGTGAGTTCACTGCGCGTCATAGCGGCCAATCCTATCCAGCTTCCTATCTCTATCATGACTGGAAGCATGGTATGCTCTGTTCCTCCCAGGGTATCCACCCCTTCGATTTCGAGTAAATTTGAGCCAACCCCGCTAATCTTGGCACCCATCCGATTCAGCATATTGCAGAGTTGCTGCAGATATGGCTCGCAGGCCGCATTATATATGGTTGTTTTTCCCTCTGCCAGTACCGCCGCCATGACGATATTTGCGGTCCCGGTTACCGATGCCTCATCGAGCAACATATAGGTGCCAACTAATTTTTTAGCCTCCACCCCATAGAAATGCTCCTCCCGGTTATACCTGAACTTCGCCCCCAGGTTAATAAAGCCTTCGAAATGCGTATCCAGCCTCCTCCGCCCGATCTTGTCTCCCCCAGGTTTCGGGATATACCCTTTGCCGAAGCGAGCCAGGAGCGGACCAACAAGCATAATGGACCCTCGCAGACCCCGTCCGTCTTTCTTGAATTGTTCGGATTGCAAATAATCCAGATTGATATCGTCTGCTTTAAAGGTATAAGACCCTTTGCCTTTCTTTTGGATCTTGACCCCCAGATCTTCTAATAACTGGATAAGCTTGTTTACATCGAGAATGTCAGGGATGTTATTGATTGTGACTTTTTCTGGAGTAAGCAGAACGGCACAAAGAATCTGCAGTGCCTCATTCTTTGCTCCCTGCGGTCTTATTTCACCATGAAGTTTGTGACCGCCTTCAATCTTGAATGTACCCATAAAAAACCTGGATTAATATCTTTTCTTTCCTCGGCTACCTCCACGTTGCCCTTTTTTACCTGAACTGCTCCCCCTGTTAGACTTCGAAGAACGGGTCTTAAGGAACTGTCCACTTTCTGTCAGATTCTCACCGTCAGCTGCCAGGTCAATTTTTCCATCACTCAATTCATACAAATGCTGGAAGATCACCTGGTCATCTACAGTATCCTTATTCCAGTTCAGGTAACACTTCTTCATATGGTTGGCAATCGCATATTCGAGGCCATCCCGTTTGTCCCCCTTTTCCCAGTTAATGGCTACATCAATCATGAGTTTGATGTTATTCCCGTAAAACCTGTATTTCGGGTGATTTTGAGGATACTCCAAAGGTTCAGGCCGTTGTTGCAGCACTTCCTTGCTCGTAATTGGAAACGGTGAGTCCACATCCAGCTTAAAATCAGCCATAATGAACAATTGGTCCCAGAGCTTATGCTGAAAATCAGGCACGTCTCTCAGGTGGGGTTGTAGATTACCCATCACGCTGATAATGGCTTTTGCCACGCGGTTGCGCTCTTCTCGGTCAGCAATGGAAACGGCATAATCGACCATTTTTTGAAAGTGCCGGCCGTATTCGGGAATAATAAGTTTGGAACGTTCTGTGTTGTACTCTAAATTATCTACTGCATCCAAAATGATGTTATTTTAATTGGGAAGTTATCTGAAAACGGCAGCAAATTAACAAATTTATGGCTTACCTGGGCCTTTAAAGGGAGATTACTCCTTCGATCTTTCCTACTTCCTTGTATTTTTCAATAACCTCGTCAGGGTTTTCTAAATTTACCATGATGGAGAGGCTGGTATATTTACCTTTTCTGGATTGTTTGGATTCGATGACAGCTCCCGTATTGTCGAATATCTGGTTAATCTGATTAATCCGATTCGGATCAGTGGGAACTATGAATTTGTAAAGGTAGTCCGCAGGCCACTCCGTATTTTTGAGTAATTCACTTTTCAGCCTGCCGTAAAATGCATCCGCCTTGTCCGGTTCCATTACAATCTTTTTACAAATATAGCAGTTCAACTTCAATTTTAAGGGCATTGAATGATTACTTTTGTAGTAGCTAAACCCCATCTTTTGCGTCCTAAGAAAGTAGTCATAACCGGTGGTCCCGGAACTGGAAAGACCAGTATTGTCAATTCCCTTATGAACAAGGGTTTCACCTGCTTTGAAGAAATTATTCGGGACCTTACTTCGGCCGCCAAGAAGGAAGGAGATCTAAATGAATTCAGGTCTAACCCTTTGGTCTTCGTCCAGGATCCTCTCGATTTCAACACCCGGCTGTTGGAGGGTAGAATGGAGCAATTTCACCGTGCCAACTTGCATCGGACTCCAGTCGTTTTTTACGATCGTGGGATCCCGGATGTTCTGGCCTATATGAACTACTTCGGACAGGCCCATACCCCATATTTTGAACAAGCCTGCAAGGAATTGCGGTATGATGAAGTAATTTTACGCCCCCCTTGGAAGGAAATTTATCGTGCAGATGCGGAGCGCTTCGAATCTTTCGAAGAAGCTGTGGCTATTCACGGACATCTGGAAAAAACCTACCTTGAATTAGGCTACGGTCCGGTTACGGTACCCAAAGGATCTGTTATTGAACGAACGGAATACATAATAGAAGCACTAAAGCCCTACATGTGATTGAAAACGCCGCCCATATTCTCAAAAAATACTGGGGTTTTGATAGTTTTCGGGGCTCACAGGCCGAAATCATCGAGACAGCCTTGCAAAAAAAGGACGTGCTCGCCCTACTCCCCACGGGAGGGGGTAAATCTGTTTGTTATCAGG
>JAAUXZ010020143.1_pt1 | contig 12000 bp, 11 predicted proteins | sample 7278131 | NCBI WGS metagenome assembly JAAUXZ01 (sample SAMN14350119, study PRJNA611818) | marine sediment metagenome | isolation source: surface marine sediment (3m) | place: French Polynesia: Moorea | collected 2018-08
CTTCGTCGAGAACTTTGAGCAGATGCGCGGCAATGTCGAAAAAGCCGTCGAATTAAGCCCTGACGGGGCCGATACGCTAATCGCAGAAGTGCTCTTTGCGATGGTTGCGGAATGGGACATGCCTACCGGCCTCGAAGCGGGCGAGAAGCTGGTGTCAATGTATCCGAATAACTCCGATGCACTCGGCTGGCATGCTTCCGGGCTGGTTTTCATAGGACGCTACGTTGAAGCCGAGGAACTCTTGCTGCGCGCCGCGGAAATCGACCCACTCTCGATTTCAAATTTTCGAGCGCTCGGCGACGTCTACATGGCGATGGGGCGTTGCGACGACGCGATCGCAACCTACCAACGCGCCCTGAACCTGGCACCTGATACCGGTCGCTTTAATGGCCGCATCGCCCGTTGCAAGCTGTTCGAGGGCGACCTTGCCGCCGCCAAAGCTTACAACGCGCTCGAGCCGGTCGAATGGGTGCGCGAAACGAATGACCTGATCATCGACGGCCGCACGGACAAGGGCCCGGAATGGCAGGCAAGAGTCGCCGCCTACGAGAAGAAATACGGCTATGGCAACTCCTACCAGATGGCCGAGATCTACGCGGATGCCGGCGACCTCGACAAGACGTTTGAGTGGCTCGGGCACACGGCGCGTGTGAAGGATCCCGGCGGGCCCTGGGCGATGGTCATGCAGTTCTTCGAGGAGGCCTGGGAGGACCCGCGCTGGGAGGATTACCTGGCCGAATTCAATCTCTAGACGGCCTTCAAATCAACAGGTTAGCGAATTGAATAGGTGTTTTTCGCAATGACAGTATGAGCCGCCGTGACTAGACTGGAAATTGGCAACAAAAAGAGAAGAACGAAAGAGGACACACCCATGTTCAGCATCGAAGCCATCATGAGCACCAACCTGATCACGGTCGCTCCCGATGCGACCCTCGCCGAAGCCCGGAGCCTGATGCACGAGAATCGTATTCATCACATTCCGGTTGTCGAAGGTGACCAACTGGTCGGACTCGTCACGCTGACCAACGTACTCGCGGCCACCGACAGCTTCCTGCGTGAGGACAATCGCATTCATGCCAATGACATCGGCATCGCCGATGCGATGGTAACTGACGTCGCGACTGTAGACATCAATGCAAGCTTGCGGCACGCCGCACTGTTCCTCGAGAAACACAAGATCGGTTGTCTGCCCGTGCTCGACAACGGCAAACTCGTGGGCATTATCACGGACACGGATTTCGTCGCGGTTGCGATCAACCTCCTCGAGCAGATCGAGGAAACGGAGCCGGTTACGGAAGACTATGGTGACGTAGACGTCGCCTGAGCTTCGGGTTCTTCTCTTTCCCTGCTGCGGAGCGCATGCACCGCATCGCGCTCCGAGCCCAGCAGAATAGCCACCCACCGCGTCCGCTCGTCACTCTCGAGCGCCATCTTCAACGTCATCGTCAACGGCACTGACAGAAGCATGCCGACGGGTCCAAAAATAAAGCCCCAGGCAATCAGGCCGACGAACACAACCAGCGGCGAGATGCCCACGCCGTAGCCCATCAGGCGCGGCTCAAGGAAGTTACCAAATACGACGTTGATACCGACAAATCCCAGCGCCGTCGCGCCGGCCGCGCCCGGCCCGATCTGCACGAGTGCCAGGAGGACCGCCGGCACCGCGGCAATGATTGAACCGATCGTCGGCACATAATTGAGCAGGAACGCGATCATTGCCCACAGCAACGGAAAGTCGAGGCCGATCGACCAGGTCAGCAGACCAGCGCACAGTCCGGTTGCCATGCTGACGAGTGTCTTGATACCGAGGTAGCGGCCGAGGTTCTGCATGAACTCCCGCGCACTCGCAATCGAATCCGCTCGACGCCCGAACGCGGCTTCGAACTTGGTCTCGGCCGTCGACGCTTCGAGCAGGATGAAGATCATCGTGAATACGATAAGGAACGTATTCGTCAGGACTTCACGCAAGCTGTTCAGCAATCCGGCAACCAGTCCCATCGCAAAACCCGGGTCGATCATGTCGGTAATGCTGTCGGTGGACTCGTCGAGTTCGAACGTCGTCTTGATCCACTCGAACACCCCGGCGACGATACTGTCGAGGCGTGCCTGGTAGGAAGGCAGTGCGGCCGTGAAATCCGCAATCGACGTGCCGAGAATCATGGCCACGATCGCGAGGATCAGCATAAGCATCGTCACGATAATGAGCGCGGCGAGAATCGACGGTACGCGGTGCTGCTGCATCCACAGCATCGGCCGCACCGTGATCAGTGCGAGGAATGCAGCGATTAGAAACGGTACGAGCAACACCGACATCATCTGCATGCCGTAGATCACAATGACTACGGCGGCAAGAATGATGACCGCGCTGGTCTTTTTCTGCTGGGGCTGCTCCACGGGCCGATGATCTCACACAGTGTCAGCGCAAGCGACTCTTGCGCCGAAGGTCCAGCAGGCTGTCGGCAAGCGCCGCAACACGCCACCACAGGTGCTCGCTGTCGCGCATCGGCCAGCGAGGGAACCTTGCTTCGGTGGCCTCATCGTTGTGAAGAATGTTCCGAGCCATGCGCCGACCTGCATCGGCACAGCTGACAAGGCCACTACCGCCGATTGCATACCGGATACCATCGTGCATGCCGCTATGTGCCGCGCGGTCACGCGTCGCCGCCACCATACCGACCCAGCTGTGCGTGAACTCAACGCCGGTCAGATCGGGGAATAGACGCAGGAAGTAGTCGTGCAAACGCTGCACGTTCTGCCGCGGCGAGCCGGGAACCTGGCTGACTGGTCCGCCGAGCACGATACGACGGCCACCGTCTGCCGGTCGACAGGTGTAAGTGCGGAACCGGTTCACCATCAGTACTCGACCGGACCGGCAGATATCACGAACTTCGTCTTCGGGAATTTCCTCACTCGCGATCGCTATCGATGGCACGCCAATCGTTCTCTCGCGCAGGTAAGGAACGGCATCGGTCGTATAACCGCCAGTCGCAACAAACACGTTCTCCGCGGTCATGTCGCCACCGTTCGTGACGACTCTGAAGCCGCCCTTCCTGGCTTGCAGTCCAACGACCTCGGTGCGTTCGCAAATAACGACGCCGAGCGACCTGGCCAGGGCTGCCAGCCCCGTAATCATGCGCGCAGGCTGCACAAAGTGTGCATCCGACATAACAAGCCCGCCCGCGAACAGCTCCGGGACACGGCCACCAGCCTCCTGCGCGAGTTGGTCAGCACCGAGCATGACGTCGGAGGATTCGTACCAGGCATTGCGCGCGTCCACGGTTGCCGCGAGCTGTTCGGCATTGCGCGCGGTGGGTGCCAGCGCCACGGCCCCTTTCTGGAGATCACAGTCGGCGCCTGATTCTTCGATCAGTCGCAGCAGGTAACGTTGCGCGGCGAGACGATCACGATGCCAGAGCTTGCGTGGCCGGCCAAAGACAATCTCGTCGGGGTCACCGAAGCCAACGCCGGCGGCCGGTGTCGACAGAACGCCGAGACTTGCGCCTGTCGCTCCGGAACCAACATGACTTGCTTCGATAACAACGACGTCGCGTCCGGCGCGCGCGAGTTCAATCGCCGTGACGACGCCGGTGATACCGGCGCCAACGATCACGGTGTTCGCGGATTCGGGAAGTGCGCTGGAGACCGGATGGTCGAAGTCTTCCCACCAACAGGGGAAGGCGTGCGTCAGAGTTTTTCCTTGGGCGTGTAACGCTCAGCTTCCTCGCGCGTGAGCTGCTCGATCTTGACGGTCCAGCGCGCCAGCGTGGAATTGATGCGCAATTGGTAGAGACCACCTTGGTGGAACAAACGTGCGCCATTGCTGCGCCGCTTGGTGTAGACAACGCGACCGACGTGGCGGCTGTTCTTCGCTTCGATCAATGTGATCTCGAGCGCGAGCAGCTGATCGAAGTCACCGTCCAGGCGCCAATCCAGGACCCACGGCGAGTCGACGCGGAAGACCGCCGTTGTGGTGTTTCCGGAGCCGCGGAATTCGGCAACGCGCGTCTTCGCCTCAGACGGCGGGGCCGTCAAGGCAATTAGCAGGGCAATCAGTAGGATACGGGCTGTCACGGGCGGGACCTCGCTTGACGAGACACCGAACTATAGTCGCGCGGCGGCCTCTGTCGCAATACGTTTACTGGAGTCTTCGACCATATCGGTGCCCGTCCAGTTCACCGGCACGATGATCTCGTTGCGACGCAGGAACCAGAGCGTGAACGGGCTGTTGTAACGCGCCAGCTCGGGCGCGCCGGTCGTTTCTATGCCCAGCGACGCCAGTTCGTCGAGCAGGGCCCGTTCGTGCTTCGCAAAGCTACGCTCGCTCCAACGTCCCGAGAACTCGCGCACAGCGACGATTCGCGCCGGGCGCTCGCGCAATTGGATGCGGGCATCGTTCGGCATCGGAAGCGAATCCATCGAGTACTTCGATTCCATAACAAAGGCATGACTGGTCTCGCGTCGTTCGACCGGCGCAGTCATCTGCATCTTTTCCTGCTCGACGTTGTCGCCAAAGATATAGCCGGCGAGAATCCGAAACGCCTGGTTATCACCGCGCGCGGCAACCTCGGCGACGATGTACGGCTCGTACTGGCGGAACTCGATGTCACCCTTGCGCGTAAGTACCTCGTACTGAGGCTCCTCAAGCGCCATGGCAGTGGCACCGGGGAAGACAACTAGCGCGAAGAAGATGAGTAGTCGTTTCATGGTTACGGCGTGCGGTCATGAACCGAGGGAATAGGCGCGGCACATCCGTGTGCCGACTTTGGGGGAGTCAGATGTCTTTCCGGAGGAGCGGCGCGCTACCCACGATGGCCGGCAGAGGCAAAGCCGTGTCTTGCTGTTCAACGTCAGCAGGCTGTCCGGCCATCACAATGGCGGCGACAAGACCAACGTAGATGAACATCCACGACTTCAGGGAGTTTCTGATCGAGCGTGTCACGCGTATTTCCTTCACAACGGTTAGACGTTGGAAAGAAGTGTAGGCGGACGCCCGGAAGCGTCGGTGACATTTGTGTGTACGTTTGTAACTGAATGTATCAGCGCTTGAGGTACGCAAGACTCTCGGCGGTTAGCGGTTTCGCGTCGCGGCCGATCAGGGATTCGAGGGCGGTCGCGGAACCCGTGTTGCCCTCGGCAAGCATCGTTAATTGGTCTCTAGTGACTGGAAAGACCGGGAGCCAGTCGAACAGCGTCGCACCAACACGCATGAACAGAAGCGGCATCGGCACAATGATCTTGCGGCGATCGACGGCCGCTGCGATCCGCTCCAGGATACCGCGCCAGGTGAGGATCTCCGGCCCGGCAAGTTCGATCGTCTTGCCGATCGTCGTCTCGTCATTCAATGCGGCGACAAACGCATCGGCAACATCCTCGCAATAGACCGGTGACATTTGTACCCCGGGAAACTCGATTGCAGGAAGCGGCGGACGCACCATGTCCTGGTAGAGCTGCGTGGCAAACTCCATCGTGCCTCGGGGGTCGCCGAAAATAACGGACGGTCGTAAGACTGTGACGTCCAGGTCGCTGTCCAGCGCATGCTGTTCCGCGCGGAACTTCGTCGCCTGGTATTTCGTTCCCGGGTCCTTTACACCGATCGCGCTCATCAGCAGCATGCGGGACGTTCCGGCCTCGCGTGCTGCAGCGACCGTGTCGACAACACCCTGATATTGCGCAGCTTCGAAAGTGATGCCGCGCCTAGGGAATTCGCGCAGCAGGCCAACGTTGTAAATGACGGCGTCCGCACCCTTCATTAGGGCGGCAAGCGCTTCCTTGTCACTAAGGTCTCCAGCGACGGTCGCGACCGCGTCAGAGCGGTTCAACTTGTCCTCGCTGCCGGGCCGCAGCAGCGTCACCACCTCGTGGTTCGCTTTAAGAAGAGCGTCGATGAGATAACCGCCAACGAAGCCGGTTCCGCCAATAATTGCTACACGCATGTCGTTACCAAAGGTTACAAACCCCGAGGGGCCAAAAATCCATAATATGGGCGATATGGCTACGACACCGACAGCACTCATTTGGTTTCGTCAGGACCTTCGTCTTGCCGATAACCCTGCCCTGAACGCGGCCGCGGCAAGCGGCGCGCGCGTGCTTGCAGTGTACATCCACGATGACGTGACGGCAGGCAAATGGAGCCCCGGTCCCGCGAGCCGCTGGTGGCTGAACCGTAGCCTCGCCGCGCTCAACAAAGAGCTGGGGGGCAAGCTTCTCGAACTCCGCGGCAATCCTGCTGAACTGATTCCCGATCTCGTCAAGGATCTCGACATCGATTCCGTGTATTGGAATCGCTGCATTGAGCCGTGGCGAGTCGACTACGAAAAGTCGATCAAGGAGCGATTGCTAGCTTCCTCTGTCCCGGTGAAAACCTTCAACGGCTCCCTGCTCTGGGACCCGCCGACGATCAATAAGCCCGACGGCACTCCCTACCGCGTTTTCACGCCTTATTATCGGAAAGGCTGTCTTGAAAATGGCATCACGCCACGCAAGCCGCTGCCGGCGCCCAAGGATATGCAACTGATCTCACCGGCAGATTCGCGCTGGGCCGATGGGTCGCGCGAGCTGTCCGGGTTTGTTCCGCCCGAGATCGACTTCAACCTTTGGAACCCCGGTGAAGCCGGAGCAGCAGAGGCGCTTGACCGTTTCCTTGAGAATGCCGTGCGGCAATACGACACGCAGCGCGATATTCCCGCAGTGGCCGGAACGTCGCGACTGTCACCGCACCTGCACTTTGGCGAGATCTCGCCGAACCAGGTCTGGTACTCAGTTCTGGAGCGCTGCACCAATGGCAAGCTGTCAGATGACGCCGATCGCTATCTCAGCGAAATCGGCTGGCGCGAGTTCTCGAACTACTTGCTCTACCACAACCCGAACCTGCCGGACACGAATCTGCAACGTCGCTTCGACCGTTTTCCGTGGGGCGCTAACGAAGAGTTGCTCGCCGCGTGGCAGCGCGGCGAAACCGGTTTCCCCATCGTGGATGCCGGCATGCGGGAGCTTGCTTCGACCGGATATATGCATAACCGTGTGCGCATGGTGACGGCCAGCTTCCTCGTCAAGAACCTGCTCACAGACTGGCGCCATGGCGCGCGGTGGTTCTGGGATAACCTGGTCGATGCCGATCTCGCGAACAACAGTGCAAGCTGGCAGTGGGTCGCCGGTTGCGGTGCCGACGCGGCGCCCTACTTCCGCATCTTCAACCCGGTCGCTCAGGGCAACAAGTTCGATCCTGCCGGTACCTATGTGCGGCGCTTTGTGCCGGAGCTTGCGGCATTGCCCGACAAGTACATCCACAACCCGTTCGACGCGCCAGAGGCAATCCTCGAGCAGGCTGGCGTGCGTCTCGGTGAGAACTACCCGGAACCTGTAGCGGACCTGTCGCTGTCGCGACAGGCGGCACTCGACGCGTACCGCAGTACTGGCACTCGTACCTGACTGACATACAATGCGCGCATGCTTCGTCCGCGCGCATTCGCTGTTACATCGCTAGGCGCTTGCCTTGTCCTGATTATTCTCCTCTACCACGGCCACACGGCCCCTGCCGCCGTGGCCAAGCTCGTCGCGTCTTCCGCGTTCATCGGCTTGGCATTGCGTGCCGGTGCGCTGGACTCCACGTTCGGCAAACTCATCCTCGCCGGACTGGGCCTCTCCTGGTGTGGCGACATGGCGCTGGTTGGCACGAGCGAGGCGTTCTTTCTCGGCGGGCTTGTCGCTTTCCTGCTCGCGCACCTGGCGTACGTGTCCGCTTTCGTTGCGCACGGCTATCAGCGTAGCTGGGTCATCATCGCCGCAGTTCCGATCACCATCGTTGCGATCGCAGTCTGGACTTGGCTCGAACCCTACACGGCCACCAACCTGTCAATTCCAGTGCGTGCGTATATCGCCGTCATCAGCCTGATGGTGATATTCGCCATCGGTACGCGTGGCAAATCCGGCTCCTGGCTAATCGTCGCAGGCGCCGTTCTCTTCTTCCTGTCCGACCTGTCGGTGGCGGCGTTGCGGATTGTGCAGACTGACGTGGCGACGTACCTGGTCGGCCTGCCGCTCTACTATTCGGGTCAGGTTTGCCTTGCGCTCAGCGTCTCGCAGTCGCGGTCCCACTGAGGCTGGCCCGCAAACCGTTCAGCCAGAAAATCGATGAACGCCCGCACTCTGTAAGACAGGTGCCTCGTCGGCGGGTACACCGCGTACGCCGGTGAGACCGGCCACTCGACGTCGCGCAGAATGGGTACAAGATGACCCTGCCGGATCGCTTCCGCGGAAAGAAAGGTCGGCTGGATCACGATGCCAAGGCCGTGCGCCGCGGCGTTGGCCAGGAAGTCGCCACTGCTCGCACTCATCACCGGCGTGATTTCGATTGAATGCGGCTTGCCCGCCGCGTCCTTCCACGACCATCGGTTCGGGTCCGCAAGATTCGAGTAGACGAGGCAATCATGCTGGAGAAGGTCATGCGGGGTTGCGGGCGTGCCGTGCGTCTTCAGGTAATGCGGTGACGCCGAAACGACGGTCTTAACCTCGAACAGTCGGCGCGCGATCAACGACGAATCGTCGAGATGGCCGATACGAATCGCGACATCCATGCCCTCTTCAATCAGGTCCGTCCGACGATCATTGAGGTCTAGGTCGAAACGGATGCGTGGATGCAGCTTGGTGAACGCAGCGATCGGCTTGCACATATGCCGCACCCCGAACGACAGCGGCAGCGCAACGCGCAGGGTGCCGCGCAGCTCGCCGTGCTCCTGTTGCACGGCGGCCTCCGCCTCGTCCAGATCGGCCAGTATTCGGGCGCTGTGCTCGTAAAAGCTCTTGCCGGTATCCGTCAGGTTGAGGACGCGCGTGGTTCGCTGCAGCAGCTGCACGCCGAGGCGCTCCTCAAGCCCCGACACACGGCGGCTCACGGCGGACTTGGCCGTATTCAGCCGCTCGGCCGCCGCCGTGAAGCTGCCGGCCTCCACAACCGCGACAAACGCCTGTATATCCTCGAATTTGTCCATATTGTTGCGTTTTTGAGAACAATATTATCCTCAGACTATTATTTATCTCGATTTTGTCAACAGGGACACTACGGTCATTCGAACACAGACTTGAGGATCTCCCCATGAAACAGCCCCTGAATGTCCTGGCGATCAGCACCAGCGCCAAGAAAGACGGCTCCATCAGCCGTACTTTGACCGGCGACCTGCTGCGCGCCCTCGAGGACCGGCATGGTGACGTCGACATCGTCGAACGCGACCTGGCCGACGGCCTGCCGTTTGTTGACGCGGCCTGGGTCGAGGCAAACTTCACGGCAGACGAAGACCGGACCGATCGTCATCGGCAGACGCTGGCCGGATCTGATGCGCTCGTCGCCGAACTGAAGACAGCCGACGTGATCGTTATCGGCGCACCGATCTACAATTTCTCGATCCCAGCCGTACTCAAAGCCTGGATCGACATGATTGCGCGTGCCCGCGTGACGTTCCGCTATACCGAGAACGGCCCCGAAGGCCTGCTCACCGGTAAGAAGGCGTACGTCATCGTGCCGTCCGGCGGTGTACCCGTGGGCAGCCCGGTTGATTTCGCAACACCGTATCTGAAGCAGGCGCTGGCCTTCGTTGGTATCACTGATGTCGAATTCATCGGCGCCAAGGGCGCGGACCGTGGCAACCGCGAAGCACTCGACGGCGCGCGTTCGCGCATCGCCAAGCTCGTTCACCTGGCCCCGCAAGCGGCCTGATCAGGAGGACATCATGATTGACATCATTCGCTCCGAGACCCGCGGCAGCGCGGATCACGGTTGGCTGAAAGCAAAGCACACGTTTTCGTTCGCGAATTACTACGATCCGCAGCGCGTGCAGTTTAGTGACCTGCGCGTCATCAACGAAGACCGCGTCGCGCCGGGCCAGGGTTTCGGCACTCACCCGCACAAGGATATGGAGATCGTGACCTACGTCATCGATGGCGCGATCGAGCACAAGGACAGCATGGGCAACGGCACGGTCATCAACGCGGGTGAGTTTCAGCGCATGACGGCAGGAACCGGCGTGCTGCACAGCGAGTTCAACCATTCCAGCGAGGAAGAGTTACACCTGTTGCAGATCTGGATTCTGCCCGAGGTGCAGAATCTCGAGCCAGGCTACGAGCAGACGCTGTTCGACCGCGAGTCTAAGCTTAACCAGCTGCGCCTCGTCGGTTCGCGCGATGGTCGCGACGGTTCGCTAACAATCCACCAGGATGTCGACCTTTATGCCAGCGTTCTCGAACAGGGCCACGAGGTCAAGCTCGACGACGTGGGTGATCGTCGCATCTTCGTACAGGTCGTCCGCGGCGACATCATCGTTAACGAGGAGTCGCTCACAGGCGGTGACGGTGCGGCGATTGCACAGGCAGACAACGTCAGAATTTCTGCCGTTAACGACGCGGAGTTCCTGCTCTTCAACCTACGGTAACCCGCTTGCGTTAGAATGCCGGCCATGCGAATTCTCACACTCATGACCGGCATCGTCCTCCTCGCCGCCTGCGGCGGCGGTGGGGGCGGTAGCGCAGCCACTCCGACCCCACCTCCACCCTCGGGCAGCACCGCGATTGGCGCCATCCAGGGCACAGGCGCGACCAGCCCGTTTGACGGACAAACCGTTACTGTCAGGGGACAGGTAACCGGCGACTTCCAGGAAAGCGACGGTGACACGCGTCGCAACCTTGGTGGCTTCTACCTGCAGGACGGGCCACCAGATGGCAACATCGATACGTCCGACGGAATCTTCGTCTTCGACGGCGACACGCCGGCCGTGGATGTTAACGTCGGCGACGTCGTCGAAGTAACTGGCGATGTTGCCGAGTACTTCGGCGAGACTCAGCTAAACGCAACGACAGTGCGTGTCGTCGGCACCGGAACGCGAATCCCTGTCCCGATCAACTTGCCGGTCAGTGAGACAACAACGAATAGCGACGGCGACCTGATCGCGGACCTCGAGCGCTACGAGGGCATGCTCGTCGAGTTCACCGGCACTCTCACCGTGACCGAGGTACGCAATCTCGAACAGTTTGGCGAAGTTACGCTGTCGGAGGGTGGGCGGCTTTACCAGTTCACCAACGGCAATGCGCCGGACGCGGCCGGCTATGATGCCCACAAGGAACTCAACGCGCGCCGCACGATTGTGCTCGACGACGGACTGCGCACGCGTAACCCAGATGAGATCCATTACCTCAACGCCGGCAGTACCAGCGACTACTCGATCCGTTCAGGCGATACGCTGACCGGGCTCGTCGGCAACCTGCGCTACTCCCGCGGCAGCGGCGGTAACGGCGACGAAACGTGGCGCCTGATGCCGACGATGGATCCCGAATTCGTGGCTGCAAATCCGCCACCGGGTGGGCCATCCATCGGCGGTTCGATTCGCGTTGCGAGTTTTAACGTTGAGAATTTCTTCACGACTATCGATGCGGGGCAGGACAATTGCGGGCCGGCCGGCAATGCCGGTTGCCGCGGAGCGGATAGCGCGGCCGAGTACACGCGGCAACTTGACAAGATCGTCACGGCGCTTGAGCTGATGAACGCGGATATCGTCGGGCTCGTTGAGCTCGAGAACAATGCCGACGCGTCGCTAATCGCACTCGTTGACGCGCTGAATTCCCGGGTAGGCAGTGGCGCGTATACCTACGTCGATACCGGCACGATTCACGATGACGTGATCAAGACAGGCTTCATCTATCGCGTCGCGACGATCGACACTGCGGGCAACTATGCCGTGCTGGATCGCAACGTGGACTCACGATTCAACGACGCCCGCAACCGGCCGGCGCTGGCACAGAGCTTCACGGTGCGTGCGACCGGCGCCCTGTTCACGCTCGCGATCAATCATTTGAAGTCGAAGGGCTCACCCTGCGATGCGGATGGCGACCCCAACCTCGGCGATGGTCAGGGCAACTGCAACATGACGCGAACCAACGCAGCCGCTGCCCTCGCCGACTGGATGGCCACAGACCCGACAGGCAGCGGCGATGATGACTTCATGATTCTTGGCGATC
>JAAUXZ010092516.1_pt1 | contig 12000 bp, 10 predicted proteins | sample 7278131 | NCBI WGS metagenome assembly JAAUXZ01 (sample SAMN14350119, study PRJNA611818) | marine sediment metagenome | isolation source: surface marine sediment (3m) | place: French Polynesia: Moorea | collected 2018-08
ACTTCCTCATTGGTTACAGTTTTAACTACGTTGGGTCCGGTTACAAACATATAACTGGTCTGCTCTACCATAATCGTAAAATCAGTCATGGCAGGAGAATATACTGCACCACCGGCACAAGGCCCCATAATGGCTGAAATCTGGGGTACCACTCCTGAAGCCAATACATTTCGATAGAATATATCAGCATAGCCACCTAGTGACATCACACCATCTTGAATTCGGGCTCCTCCTGAATCATTGAGACCAATTACCGGAGCTCCAACCTTCATGGCAAGATCCATTACCTTACATATCTTTTCTGCATGGGTCTCAGACAAAGCCCCGCCAAAAACCGTGAAATCCTGTGCATAAACATATACTAATCGGCCATCTATTGTCCCATATCCCGTTACAACACCGTCCCCAAAGTATATTTCATTTTCCATCCCAAAATCTGTAGTACGGTGAGTAACCAGGATACCCATCTCTTCAAAGGATCCCTCATCAAGCAGATAAGCGATCCGTTCACGGGCTGTGAGTTTCTTTTTCTCGTGCTGTTTATCAATTCGCTTCTGCCCACCGCCTTGATGTGCAAGTTCAATGCGCTCCTTTAACTTGTCAAGTTTATCCTCCATAACTTATATCCTTGGGATTCTCAATTTTTCCTGATCTTCTTTATACCTCCTCAGAGCTATGTATGCTGCCATCTGCGCCTCTTTCTCGCTTTGTTCTCTGAGTTTTTCGGGTGAATAATAATTAGACACAAAATGCGTGTCGAACTGGCCGGAACGGAATGCTTCGTGTTCGAATACAAATTTGCCAAAAGGTAACGTTGTCTGTACGCCTTCTACACGATAGGAATCAATGGCGTGCAGCATTATCTGGATAGCTTCGTCCCTGTCTTTTCCATAGCTGATCAATTTAGACAACATGGGATCGTAATATATTGGGACATCCATTCCTTTCTCAAATCCATTATCTACTCGAATGCCTTCACCTACAGGTAACTGGTATTCGTCCAAGGTACCAACACTTGGAAGAAATTCGTTAAGTGGATCTTCGGCATAGACCCGGAGTTCGAGCGCATGACCATTGATTTGTAGATCTTCCTGTTTAATGCTTAGCTCCTCTCCCCTGGCTACTTGTATTTGCAATTCAACCAGATCCACCCCTGTGATAAGTTCGGTGACAGGATGTTCTACTTGCAGACGAGTATTCATTTCAAGGAAGTAGTAATTCAATTCTGCATCCATCAGGAACTCCACTGTTCCCGCCCCTAAATATTCACATGATTCGGCAACCTTTGTGGCAGCTATTCCCATTTCTTGTCTCAGCTCAGGCGTAAGGACTGCTGATGGTGCTTCTTCCACTACTTTCTGATGCCTTCTCTGCACGCTGCATTCTCTTTCAAAAAAGTAAAGTATATTCCCGTGGCTATCTGCCATAACCTGTATTTCAACGTGTCGTGGTGAGGTAACATACTTCTCAATAAAGACCGAACCATCGCCAAAGGCAGAAGTCGCTTCACTGATTGCTCTTTCCATTTGCGATTTGAGTTCCTTTTCACTTTCAACAATCCGCATCCCTTTACCGCCACCACCGGCTGAGGCCTTTATTAAAACTGGGTAACCGATTTCCCTCGCTATCACCTTCGCTTTCTTGACATCTGAAATTGCCTCATCTATTCCTGGCACCATTGGGATATCGTAGTTCTTAACTGCTTCTTTCGCGGCAAGCTTGCTCCCCATCATTCGGATAGCCTTAGCCTTAGGCCCTATAAATACAAGTCCATTCTTTTCAACATTCTCTGAAAACTCCGCATTCTCACTTAGGAATCCATAGCCCGGATGAATAGCGTCGGCACCTAATTCCTTGGCAACTTCGATAATCTTATCGCCTAGGAGATAAGATTGATTAGAAGGAGGTGGACCGATACAAACGGCTTCATCTGCAAATTTCACATGAGGAGCATTACGATCGGCCTCGGAGTAAACGGCTACCGTTTTAATCCCCATTTTCCGGGCTGTTTTCATTACTCTGATGGCTATTTCACCACGATTGGCTACGAGTATTTTCTTCATATTTACCGGATTATTCAAATTCTATCAGCACACCTTTCTTATCTACGGCCTGACCCTTCTTCACAGTTATTTTTTTAATAATGCCGTCTCTCGGTGAAGTGATAACATTCTCCATTTTCATAGCCTCAAGTATAACAAGAGGATCGTCTTCATTAACAGCCTGGCCTACTCTTACATTAATATCCAGTATGAGTCCGGGCATCGGTGCCTCTATCATTCCGATGTCCTTTGAGGATGATAGAGCAAATCCCATCTCGTCTATGAGCAGATCCAGATGATCGGCTATCGAGACCTCGTAAATCCCCGAGTTCACCTTAATGGAATATTTCTTTGATAAAAAATCGGCTTCAATAATCTCAGCTCGAAAAGGGATATTCTCTTTAAGAATATGATAGGTGGTCGGGCCGGATGGTAAGATATCGATCTCTTCAATATCCTTTTGATTAAGCATGTATTCAAATTCACCGTTGACCCTTAATCTGTAAGTGTCCTCCATATTTGTCCTTGGAATTTTGTCCCAATTATTGGGAAATGGATTTTTGAATATTAATTAGATTCCTGGTATTCAAATGAGTAATTAGCTTTCAGCAGATAATCTACAAATTTAGCAGTGCCAGTTCCTTTAAAAGTATGAATTTTATCATGTTTTATATCGATTAAAGAAGCTAATTATGCCAGATGAATAGCTCAACTCTTTAGAGTATCCTTTCGCGGCAAATCGCTATTTTTGAAATAAAGCTTATCGCAATGTTGATTATTGGAATAGCAGGTGGGACAGGATGTGGAAAGACAACCGTAGTTGAGCAGATCATTGGCCAGCTTCCAGACGAGGAAATTGGTGTTATATCGCAAGACTCATATTACAATGATCTGTCGCATTTAGATTATGACGAGCGGGCCGAGATTAACTTTGATCACCCAAGGGCGATTGATTTTGACTTGCTGATTGAACACTTGAAAATTCTCAGAACAGGAGAGCCGATAGAACAGCCGGTATATTCATTCAAGGAACACAACCGGACGGACGAAACCATACGCACTTATCCGACAAAAGTTATGATCGTGGAGGGAATTCTAATAATGACTCACCCGGATGTAAGAAGTATGTTCGATATAAAGATCTACGTTCATGCAGATTCTGATGAGCGCCTTATACGCCGATTAAAACGCGATATCAATGAGCGAGGAAGAGACCTTGATGAAGTGCTTAACAGGTATCAAAATACACTGAAGCCCATGCACGACCAGTTTATTGAACCCACAAAGGAGTATGCAGACATCATTATTCCGAATAACAAGTACAATACAGTTGCCGTAGATATAGTAAGAACCATAATCAACGAAAAGCTTTAGGTCGTCATGGGTTGGAGGGATATTAAAAAAAAGCGTTGGTTTTCAATACTGACCAATATTTATGTGCTGATTCTCACGGTATTTGTTGTTTGGATGATCTTTTTTGATACCAATTCACTCCTGATCCATATGGAATTGCGGAAGGAGATTAAAAAACTGGAAAAACAGAAAGAGTTTCTTCAGGAAGAAATTGAGAAAGACAAAAAGGTTCTCGATAAATTATCAGACCCGGAAGAATTGGAAAAATTTGCCCGTGAGCAATACTATCTTAAAAAGAAGAATGAGGAGATATTCATTATAGAGTATGAAGACAGCCTAAAAAATAAAAATGATGAATGACCAGCATTTATTCGATGATTTTTCATCTGTATCAACCAAAGCCTGGAAGCAAAAAATACAGGTCGACCTTAAAGGTGCTGATTACAATGACACTCTTATTTGGGAATCACCGGAAGGTATAAAGGTGAAACCCTTTTACAACGTTGAGGATCTGGAAGAATCAGCATTAGAAAGTACTTCTGTCCCTAGCTCGTGGAATATAGGACAAAGGATCTATGCAGAGGATTCCAAACAGGCCCGTGAGAAATGTCTCGAGGCATTGGGGAATGGAGTGGAAAGTCTTGTTATTGAGGTCAGTTCAGTTAAGATAGATCCTATGGTTCTCTTTTCCGATCTGGACATGGATGGCATCAACATATTTGTAAATGTATCAGCTCTGACTCCTGAAGAAGTATCCAATTGGGTAAAAAAAGTACCGGTGGCAAAAGAGTCTCTGTTTGTGGTATATGATATTATTGGTCATCTGGCGTCAAAAGGAAACTGGTTTAAGAACATGGAGTCAGATTTTCATACTCTCAATGGCATGCTTGAGGCTTCAGAAGATCTGAAGCTCATAACAGTAGATGCATCCATATATCAGAACGCCGGAGCAAATCGAATTCAGCAATTGGCCTACACCATCGCTCATGCAAAATCATATTTAGAGAATCTTCGATCTGTAAAACCTTCTCATTTTACCTTTTCAATAAGTGTAGATACCAATTATTTCTTTGAAATCGCAAAGTTGAGGGCTCTGCGTATCTTATGGAATAAGTTTATTACCCAAAACGAACTTAGCACAAATTGTCATATCCTCGCATTCCCAACCAGGAGAAATAAAACCTTGTACGACTACAATGTGAATATGCTGAGAACCACAACTGAATCTATGGCAGCAATTTTAGGTGGTGCCGATACGGTATTTAACATGCCATACGACCACATCTATCATGAGGAAAATGAATTTGCGGAGAGAATCGCCCGTAATCAGCTTCTTATCCTTAAGAATGAGAGTTATTTTGACAAAGTTTCCAACGCTGCAACCGGCTCATACTACATAGAGAAACTTACAGAAGAAATGGTCCGGAATGCCTGGGCACTTTACGAACTGATAGAAAATGGAGGCGGATTTTTAAATCAATTAAAGCAGCACAAAATTCAAAAGAAGATAAAAGAGAGTGCTCAGAAGCAGCAAGATGCGTTTGAAAATGGTCGGGAAGTACTGGTGGGAAGCAACAAATACCCCAACGATACCGATGAAGTAAAAAGCCTGCTTCAAAAAGACCCCTTCTTACCACAGGTTCGTGAAAAGACTCTTATTGAGCCTATTCTTGGGAAAAGATTGTCAGAATCACTGGAAAAAAATCGTTTAGGTCATGAGTAAAAAAGAAATCCAAGATGCCGTATTGGCCGGAAAAGCCAAGGGGGCTGAATTATACCCCAAAGCCGAAGAATTTATTACGGCTGAGGGAATCCCGGTAAAACCACATTACAGCAAAAAAGATGTGGATCAATTAGAACATTTGGATTTTGCTGCAGGCATCCCCCCCTATTTAAGAGGTCCGTATTCAACGATGTATGTTCGCAGACCATGGACAATAAGGCAGTATGCAGGATTCTCAACCGCAGAGGAAAGCAATGCCTTCTATAGAAGGAATTTAGCTGCTGGTCAGAAAGGTCTTTCAGTTGCATTCGATCTCCCTACTCATAGAGGCTACGATAGTGATCATGAACGCGTGGTTGGCGACGTGGGAAAGGCTGGTGTTGCGATCGATTCTGTGGAGGATATGAAGATCCTATTCGACGGGATCCCACTGGATAAAATGTCGGTTTCTATGACCATGAACGGTGCAGTACTGCCAATAATGGCATTTTATATTGTAGCTGCCGAAGAACAGGGCGTTGGAACCGAACAATTGGCTGGTACTATTCAGAATGACATTCTGAAAGAGTTTATGGTCCGGAACACCTATATCTACCCTCCAAGCCCATCAATGCAAATAGTGGCGGACATCTTTGAATATACAAGTAAGTATATGCCTAAGTTCAATAGTATTAGTATCTCGGGCTATCACATCCAGGAAGCAGGCGCAACGGCTGATATTGAATTGGCTTATACCCTTGCCGATGGCCTTGAATACATCAGAACTGGACTTAAAGCCGGACTTGATATTGACCGGTTTGCTCCCAGGCTCTCTTTTTTCTGGGCTATCGGGATGAACCATTTTATGGAGATCGCCAAACTCAGGGCCGGAAGGATGCTTTGGGCAAAGCTCGTTAAGCAATTCAATCCACAGAATCCCAAGTCGCTGGCTCTGCGTACACATTGCCAAACCAGTGGCTGGAGCCTAACGGAACAGGATCCTTTTAACAATGTTGCCAGGACGGCCATTGAGGCGGCCGCCGCTGCTTTTGGTGGCACTCAGAGTCTCCATACTAATGCACTGGACGAGGCGATTGCCCTCCCGACTGATTTTTCGGCCAGAATTGCGCGCAACACGCAAATATTCCTCCAGGAGGAGACCAAGATCACCAAATCTGTCGATCCCTGGGCAGGTAGTTACTATGTGGAAAGCCTTACGGACCAGTTGGCCCATAAGGCCTGGGAACTTATCCAGGAGGTGGAAGAATTGGGAGGCATGACCAAAGCAATTGAAGCAGGTATTCCTAAAATGCGAATTGAAGAAGCAGCAGCCAAAAAACAGGCACGTATAGATAGCGGACAGGATATCATAGTTGGGGTCAACAAATTCGAATTAGAAGAAGAAGATGAATTGCAGATATTAGAAGTTGATAATGCAGAAGTAAGAAGGCAACAGTTAGAGCGTTTAAAGAAACTGCGTGATGAGAGAGACCAGGCCCTGGTAAAAAATGCACTTCAAAACCTGACCACGGCAGCTCAAAAGAAAGCCACGGCTGAACCATGCGGGGATGATGACAATTTATTAGCTTTAGCCGTAAAAGCTGCAAGGGCAAGAGCAAGTTTAGGAGAAATAAGTGATGCGCTGGAAGAAGTTTTCGGCAGATATAAAGCAAAAATTCAATCTTTTACAGGCGTGTATTCAAAAGCTATCAAAGAAGACGATAATTTCGATAAAGCGAGAAAGCTGGCCGATGATTTCGCAGAAAAAGAGGGTCGCCGGCCCAGGATTATGATTGCGAAAATGGGCCAGGACGGCCATGATCGGGGTGCAAAAGTGGTGGCCACTGGTTATGCTGATCTCGGCTTCGATGTTGATATTGGTCCACTTTTCCAGACCCCGTCTGAAGCTGCGAAACAAGCTGTAGAGAATGATGTACATATTCTTGGGGTTTCATCGTTGGCGGCAGGCCATAAGACACTTGTACCACAGGTCATTGAAGAATTGAAGAATTACGGCCGGGAAGACATCATGGTTATTGTTGGTGGTGTTATCCCAAAACAAGATTATGAATTCCTTTATGAATCAGGTGCGGTTGCCGTTTTCGGGCCTGGTACAAAAATCAGTGAAGCAGCGATCCAGATACTGGAAATATTGATGGATTAAAATTCTTTTCTTCCAAAGGTGATCTTGTGCGGTCAGGTTCCCATTTCGCTACGAACCTGATTGAAAACTGTTTGTATAAATACCATTTTGGTGCAAAACTTATCCACTGGCCCTGTCATTAACGCAGTTTAACATTTGCAAAAAACTTATTCACTTCCTGTTAACAAATTACATTTTATAGCAAGGTAAATAATCGTATTTTTAAGCCCTAACTTACTTGAATATGGGCAAAATCATTGCTATAGCAAATCAAAAAGGTGGCGTAGGCAAAACCACCACTACTGTAAACCTGGCTGCCTCGCTAGGGGTTTTAGAAAAGAAAATCTTACTTATTGACGCGGACCCTCAAGCTAACGCAACTTCAGGACTTGGGATTGATGTCGATCAGGTAGAGAGTGGTTCTTATCAATTGCTGGAACACACTTTGAGTGCTGGAGAAACTATAATAGAGACTTCTTCACCTAATGTGGATTTAATTCCGGCTCACATTGATCTCGTGGCGATAGAAATTGAGTTAGTTGACAAGGACGACCGCGAATATATGCTCAAGAATGCGATTGATGGCTTGAGAAATATCTATGACTATATTCTTATAGACTGTGCCCCTTCTCTTGGACTATTGACATTAAATGCCCTGACGGCAGCAGATTCCGTCATAATTCCAATACAATGTGAGTACTTCGCCCTGGAAGGTCTTGGAAAATTATTGAATACAATAAAGAGTGTTCAAAGGATCCACAATTCGGAACTCGATATCGAGGGTATGTTGCTGACTATGTACGACTCCCGATTAAGGTTGTCGAATCAGGTGGTTGAAGAGGTTCGTAAACATTTTGGTGATATGGTATTTGACACGATCATTCAAAGAAATGTGCGTTTAGGTGAAGCACCGAGTTATGGGGAAAGTATTATTAAATATGATGCCAGCAGCAAGGGCGCAGTAAATTACCTAAATATGGCCAACGAACTTCTGAAAAAAAATAGAGAAAAAGTTTAATGGCTAGAGCTACGAAAAAACAAGCACTGGGTAGAGGTTTATCTGCACTATTAAAGGATCCCGAAAACGATATCCGCTCTGTTTCTGATAAAAATGCAGACAAGGTGGTTGGTAATATTGTTGAACTGGATCTGGAATCTATATCGGTCAATCCCTTCCAACCGCGTTCGAATTTTAACGATGAAGCTTTACAGGAGCTAGCCTCCTCTATAAAAGAACTGGGACTAATTCAACCTATTACAGTCAGGAAAATAGGATTCAACGAATTTCAACTTGTCTCTGGAGAACGCAGATATCGTGCTTCCAAGCTCATCGGACTAAATACAATACCGGCCTATATACGGATTGCCAACGATCAGGAAACCCTTGAGATGGCCTTGGTTGAAAATATCCAGCGACAGGACCTGGATCCTATTGAAATCGCACTTTCTTACCAACGTCTGATAAATGAAATTGAACTCACTCAGGAAAAACTCAGTGAGCGAATAGGTAAAAAAAGATCTACCATCACAAATTACCTCAGATTACTCAAACTAGACCCTATAGTACAAACCGGTATGCGCGATGGATTTATAAGCATGGGGCATGGAAGGACCTTGGTCAATGTTGAAGATAAAAACGAGCAACTCGCCCTGTACGAAAAAATACTTGCACGCGAATGGTCTGTCAGGGAAACGGAAAAGGCGGTTAGGCAATTTCATGAAAAGGGTGGCCCACAAAAAAGAAGCAAATCAACTGGAGTTCTGCCTGCCTATCTTAAATCTGGAAGCCGGGAATTAGTTGAATACCTTAATGCAGCTGTTGAAGTGAAGGCAACAGATAAAGGTAAAGGAAGTATTCGGATACCATTTCGTTCGCGAGAAGATTTCGAGCGTTTGAAAAAAATCATAACAGGTGATTAAAGCCCAATTATTCTTTTGGGCCTTCATAATCTTTGTCTTTCAAGCTACGGCCCAGGAAACCGAAGTACCTGCTTCGGAAAAAGACTCTATTGCTTCTGATCTTCAAGAAGAGGGCATTGTCATAGATGGTTCCTTAGAAAAAAGAGTCATTAACCCTCTGGCTCCGAGCAAGGCTGCATTTTATTCCGCAATTCTTCCGGGACTAGGTCAGATATATAACAAAAGATACTGGAAACTACCTATTGTTTATGGTGCTATCGGGACGGGGGTCTATGCTTACATTTATAATAATAACGAATACAATCGATTCCGAGATGCTTTTAAACGCAGGCAGGCCGGATTTACGGATGATGAATTTTATGACATAAACAATAGCGGCATTGTTCCGGGAAGTCCTGATATATCAGATGCCGCTCTACAAGATGCCCAGGAGCGTTTCCAGCGCGATAGGGACCTTGCCCTGGCTATTACCATCGGTCTCTATGTGCTAAATATAGTAGATGCTAATGTAGATGCCCATTTAAAACAGTTTAATGTTGATGAGCAATTAGCATTGGATATAAAACCATATTTAGATTACAATCCAGTAACCACTGACCCGCAGTATGGGTTGTCAGTTATTGTAAAATTTTAACTCATGAATATCGCACTTCTCGGCTATGGCAAGATGGGCCAGCTTATAGAACAGATCGCGACAAAACGAGAACACAATATTGTTGCCATAAAGGATATAGACCGCCCTGAGATTGATCTTAAGGATGCTGATATGGGTATAGATTTTAGTACGCCGGAAGCTGCCTATGAAAATATTGTTGAATGTCTTGAAAATGGGATTCCTGTGATCTCTGGTACAACAGGATGGCTGGATAAATACGATGAAGTGGCAGATCTCTGCAAAGTTAAAGGAGGAGCCTTTCTATATGCCTCGAATTTCAGCCTTGGCGTCAACGTATTCTTTGCATTGAACTCCTATCTTGCCAAAATGATGAATCCTTTGAACCAATACAGCGCATCGATTGAAGAATTACATCACATTCATAAACTGGACGCACCAAGTGGTACGGCCATTACGTTAGCCGAAGATATAATTGCACAGACGCCCTATAAATCATGGCATCTGAGTGAGGCAGATGAAAATGCAATACTTATTAGATCTGAACGAAAAGGTGAATTTCCGGGTACACACAGAGTTATTTATTCCAGTGAAGTTGATAATATTGAAATAAAGCACAGCGCACATTCCAGGGAAGGATTTGCTTTAGGAGCGGTAGTTGCTGCAGAGTGGTTGCTGGGTAAAACCGGAGTTTTTACTATGAAAGATGTGTTAAACCTCGGTTAAGAATTGTAACATTTGAGTAGGTTTAGCGTATAGTTATAAGAGACCACGGGCTTTAAAAGGTTTAAAATTAAACTAGTATATGAACGGAACAGAGTGGATCATATTTATATTAATTATTCAGTTAGTACACTTTGCAGCTACCTGGAAACTGTATAAAAAAGCTGGTAGAAAGGCATGGGAAGCTGCAGTACCTGTTTACAATGCGATTGTACTTATGCAAATTATCCGCAGACCAAAATGGTGGGTGATTTTGCTCTTTATACCAATTATAAATCTTCTGATGTTTCCGGTGATCTGGGTAGAGACAATCCGTAGTTTCGGAAGAAATTCTCTCATAGATACCTGGTTAGTAATTCTCACCCTGGGCTTTTATATATTTTATGTCAGCTATGGTTTGGATGTTAAATATATTGAGGACAGGAGTCTGCATCCCAGAAGCGGTTTGGGTGAATGGGTGAGTTCCATCGTATTTGCCATTGTCGCTGCCACTTTGGTTCACACTTATTTTATGCAGCCGTATGTTATTCCAACGGGTTCACTGGAACGGACATTACGCATAGGAGACCTTCTTTTTGTAAGCAAGTTCCATTATGGAGCACGCACACCTATGACTACTGTCGCAGCTCCAATGGTACACGATACACTTCCAATATTCGGTGTTCGCTCGTATTTAAATAAACCTCAATTGCCGTATTTCAGACTACCTGGATTCCAGAAAGTTAAGAAGAATGACATTGTTGTCTTTAGCTGGCCAGCTGATACGGTTCGAATATTTTTTAAGAGAGAGGAAGGAGTAAAGAAGCCGATCGATAAGAAATCGAATTATGTGAAGCGTTGTGTAGGTACCCCGGGCGATTCACTTCAGGTAATTGATGGAGTTGTATATATAAACGGAGAAGAGCTCATTCTTTCAGACAGAGCAAAACCACAATACGACTATACTGTATATTCCAGCAAAGGCGTATCATCTCGTCTTTTCCTTTCGTTAGGAATTAACGAATTTAACCGTACCTACCTATCTGCACCTCTTAGCCAGGCTCAGTTCGAAGCTATTAGTCCCTATGTGCTGGGTGGTGGTCAGAATAGTCGGGGAGAACTGGAGTTAATAACCAAAGCCTCCGGTATACCTTTAAAAGCCATACGTGCAGCAGGTCTTTCTCTTCGAGAAGTAAGCAGCAGACAACGTATAGTGCCATTGACGGACCAAATGGCTTCAAAACTAAGGAATAACAGTGCTATTGACTCCGTTGTTAAGAACTTAGAACCTTTTGGGTCTGCGGGCTACAATATATTTCCACACCATCCGTCCTATAGCTGGAACAATGATAACTTCGGTCCTATTTATATCCCCAAAAAAGGTGATCAGGTCTCAATCGATCTGGAAACTCTACCTCTCTACAAGAAGATCATCAGGGATTATGAAGGAAAACAGATCAGCACTGCCGGTAATCAGATCAGTATTGAGGGACAGGTCACAGATACATATACTTTCGAGCAGGAC
>JAAUXZ010037771.1_pt1 | contig 11989 bp, 10 predicted proteins | sample 7278131 | NCBI WGS metagenome assembly JAAUXZ01 (sample SAMN14350119, study PRJNA611818) | marine sediment metagenome | isolation source: surface marine sediment (3m) | place: French Polynesia: Moorea | collected 2018-08
GACATCAATAACAAGCATGGCCTGCGCTTCGTCATCGCTCCACTTGAGGTGGAGGGTAAAGGCAATCTGTCTCAGACAACTCAGTTTGCCGGCGAGACATTTAGTGCAGGTCCGACAAAAGGTACATACAAATTTAATACCTACAAACTTATCTACCGATATACCTTGTTAAATAATGAATCCTGGCGCTGGCGAGTTGGTTTTACTGGCCTGATCAGGGATGCAAACATTGCCCTGGAACAGGAGGGTCAAAGGGCAGCCAATGATGATAACGTCGGATTTGTTCCCTTATTACATCTTTATGGTGAATATAAATTTTCACCGCGTTCACGAGTCATTCTCGATTTTGATGGACTCGGGTCTCCACAGGGGCGCGCTTTTGACGTCGCCATAAAATATTCCTATGCATTGGATAAGAACTGGCGTGTTGGCGGAGGCTACCGACTGCTGGAAGGCGGAGTCGATAACGACAAGGTCTATAATTTTGCCTGGGTCAATTATGCGGTTGTGAGCCTGGGTTACGACTTTTAGTTATATGCAGACAGCTTTGGCGGCCTTATTCAGCAGGGACGATTTTGACATCACCCGTACCCAGCCACTTTTCGCTTAATGCTTCCAGAAGACCGGTTTTCTCCATCCTGACCAGGGCATTAGTCATCCAGTTGATAAATAGTGGATCAATTGCTGGGACTGCGATACCTATGGGTTCATAGGTTAGCTTGGAGAATACTGTGACGAAACCTGCATCAGGGTTTGCCTTAATGGTAGAGATACACACCGGATAATCGGAAAGCAGGGCCTTGGCTTCTCCATTGGCAACCATCTGGATCGCCTTGTTTCTGTCGGTTACCGTAATAATCTCGATATTTTTCATCACGGTACGCGCAAAGTCTTCACTGGTTGTATTCTTCATCACAACCAGCCTGCTGTTCTCCTGGTCGATATCTTTTGCCTCTGCTGCCTTTGCCAGGGAGACCTCCCGGGTGATCAGGCATTTGCCGGATTCCATATACGGGCCAACGAAGGCGACCCGCATATTGCGCCTTGGATTAATAGTCATGTTCGAGATCACAACATCGACCTCTCCATCTTCCAGCGCCGGGATAAGTTTCTCGAACGAAATAATTTTTATTTCAAGATCCACGCCCATGGCATCGGCCATGACCTGGCCCATATCAATATCCAGTCCTACGATCTCACCAGAGTCCAGCTTCTGGGACATCGGTGGCATATTGCCCGAGGTGCCGAGTATCAGTTTGCCTCTTTCCTGAATACTGGTGATGACTGGGGCGCCATCAACGGCAAAGGCTGGTGTCCCAATCAAAAACATGCATAAGAGTGAAAGCAGAAAACGCGTTAACGGCTGACGCTGAATCATGAAGGGTTCCTTTCACAAATCGATAATCTACGTTATCTATACCCGATCTGATGCACAAGCAAATTCTCTACTTCACAAGTGCTATTCACTCGTTTTATCTTTAGATGCCAGGGGGAGGGTACTTATGCGTTACCAGTTACTGGTTATAAATCTGATGGCAATCTTTTTTCTGGTCTCCTGTGGAGGTGTTTCTGAGCAGACCATTCAGGCCTGTAAACAGTTAAGCGATCAGCTGGAACTCGATGAAAATGAGTATGAATCCTGTTTGAAGGATGAGGATCTTCGGGCCGAGCTGACCAGGATCGGTCTGAATAAGAAGGCGATTGAAGAGGCCTCGGCCTTCAATGCGAAGCGAGTCTTAATGGATATGCCTGACAACAGGCAGCGTTATTACAAATCGCTTAAGGGTGTCGCATCCCTCATTGATGTGCATGAGCATCCGCAAAAGGCGATCAAGGTGCGGGGAAGAAAATATAAATTTCCGGGCTGGATAGGGCTGCAGACAGTAACAGACCCTAAGGCTGACCCATTCGTTTATCTCTATGACATGCAGGAACGTGATAAGTCCGGGGCCTTTGTGTGGCGTCTGGCCCATCTGCATGAGCTGAAAGAGGAGCAGCAGCGCTATCTCAGTGAAAACTGCGCAGCTGAGGATAGCCCTGATAATCTTGGTTTTTGTGTCGGTGAACTGTATGTCGCTGTGCAGCTGCAGCCGGGCAGTAAGACCATGCTGACCATTGAGTGACAGGGGGCCAATTTTCAGGAGGTGGACTCAAAACGCCTGACCAATCATTACCTTGCTGAGACGGCTGCAAGGATTGACGAATAAGCCATCAAATTAAATTATTATATTAGATAATTAATATTAATTATGTATAGGTTTTTTGGTATTTATGTATAGGTATTAAGAAAAATTATTTAAATAAATTGTACATAAGGGTGAACTTTGTATAAGTCTGGGGTCTGAAACAATGGGCAACACATGTTAACGGAGGATGCTGACATGCCACAGACACACGAAGTAGAGCGATTAACGTACGAACCTATTCCAACCCCTGACCTGAATAAGGTCTCGATTTCTGCGCCATTTCAATGGCTTAAGCAGGGTGCAGCGGATTATGCCGCAGCCCCATTAATGAGTATTACTTATGGCCTGATATTTGCCCTGATTGGTGCAGGTATCAGCGTCGCCAGTATTAACCAGCCTCAGTTTGCACTGACCTTCTGGACGGGATTCCTGTTAGTCGGGCCTTTCCTTGCCATTGGGCTCTATCGTGCAGCACAGATGAGAGAGAATGGAGAAAAGGTCTCCCTGGGCAAATGCCTCAGGACCCTTGGACAGCACAAGGTCGCGGTATCGGTATTCACATTGATGATGCTGCTGATCATGGTCGCCTGGATTCGATTCTCAACCCTCGCCGTGGCCTTGTATTTTGGCCAGCTTTCACCGGGTATTGAGGCATTCTCAACGGCCCTGAATAGCAGCGAAGGTCTGAGTTTCCTGACAGTGCTGTTTGCCAGTGGAGGCGTATTTGCCTTTATCGTCTATGCGGCAAGTGTTCTGACCCTGCCAATTGTGATTGATAAAAAGGCTGAAATGATTCCTGCCCTGATTACAAGTTTCAAGGCAGTATTTGAACAGCCCGCAGTTATGCTGACCTGGGCAGCCCTCGTTGCAGGTCTGACCTTCATCGGCATGGCAACGTTCTTTGTCGGGCTGGTCTTCATTTTCCCTCTGCTGGGTTATGCCACCTGGCACTGTTACAGGGATCTCGTTAAGTAGTGACTCCGTTGGACCTGCCGGGTCAGCTCAGCTGACCCGGCTTTTTTTTCGGGATTAATTTTATGGCTGAAACAAAGAAGAGTATGCCGGTACCAGGTGGTCGATTTAACCGGATGGCGCGCCTTGGTGGCCTGGCAGGTTCGGTGATGGGTGGCATGGTAACTGAAGGGCTTAACCATGCGCGTCAGGGCAAGATGCCTGGTGTATCGGATCTCATGCTGACGCCCAGGAACATCAGGAAGGTATCAAAACAACTCTCGGAGTTGCGGGGTGCCGCGATGAAGGTAGGGCAGCTGCTTTCCATGGACAGTGGGGACCTTCTTCCCGAAGAGCTCAGTGAATTACTCTCGTTGCTCAGGGCTGATGCCAATCCCATACCAATGAGCCAGGTGGTCGCTATTCTCAACAGGGAGTGGGGCGAGCAATGGCAGGAACACTTCAGCAGATTCAGTTTTCAGCCAATGGCTGCTGCATCCATAGGCCAGGTGCATCATGCAGAAACAAAAGACAATGTTCGTGTTGCTGTGAAGCTGCAGTATCCGGGTGTCAGCGATAGCATCGATAGTGATATCGATAATGTTGCAATGTTGCTCAGACTGTCCCGGCTATTACCAGAAGGAGTTGAAATCAGGGATCTGCTCAATGAGGCAAAACAACAGCTAAAACTTGAGACTGATTACCTTCAGGAAGCTGAGAATATTCGGCATTTTAAGACGCTTCTGGACCAGGATGAGCGGTTCAGGGTGCCGGATGTGGTTAATCACCTGACCACAGGGCATATCCTGAGTATGACTTTTGAAGATGGCGCCCCACTGGACCATGCGCGTACGTCATCACAGGAGACCCGGGACTACATTGTAGATAGCATCATAGATCTGGTACTCAGGGAGGTCTTTGAATTCCAGTTCGTCCAGACAGATCCGAATATTGCCAATTATCTTTATAGTTCTGATCACAGGCAGGTGACCCTGCTGGATTTCGGCGCCTGTAGAAGATACAGCGATGAGATTGTACTGGGTTACAGAAAACTGCTCAGTAGTGCCTTACATAATGATCGCGATGGAATGATCAGCGCAGCATCCACGATAGGATACTTCGGTGAACAGATATCCGATGAGCAGATCGATATTGTGATCAGATTATTCTCGCTGGTTGTTGAGCCAGCCAGGAAGGACCAGGCCTATGATTTTTCGAAATCAGATCTGGCCAGTCGAATCAGCGAACTGGGTATGGAGCTGAGTTTCAGGAAAAACTACTGGCATACCCCGCCAGCGGATGCGATTTTCTTCCACCGGAAACTTATTGGCATCTATTTGCTCGCAACGCGCTTTGGTGCAAGGGTGAATGTCCATCGACACATGCATCAGTACACGGAATCTATCTAACGGTAAAGTGCGATCCTCGCGAGGCAGACATCTGCCTGAAAGTCTTTACCTATAGCCAGCAGGGCCACCTGATCCAGCTTTGCAGGTTCCAGGCGTTTACCTGTTCTGTAGGGGCGAAATGCACTAAATGGAAGTTGTATGGTTTGCCACTCATCTGTGGCAAACATATTGGCTCTGAATGACTGCCAGGGAAACATGAGTCCCTTCTGCTTTAAATGAATGTTATAGGATTCGTTATTGCCCAGAACGTCAATTTCGATGCCCCTGTAATCACCGGCCTTCGAAGCCAGCTGCTCATCGATAGGACGCTGAACCTGAATAAATCCCCCATTATTCTTTGTGCTGACGGTACCACTGAGTCTCAGGCAGGAACGTCCGGCAATCTGTATCCATTCCATTTCCCCGGAAGACTGGCCACCCATCACGCCATCTTCGACCAGGCGCCACTGATGTTCATAGGTTTCGCGACGTTCATTACTGAAGTCATTAATTAACATAGCATCTGAACCCGCCATCGCATTACTGCAGATGGCTATTATAGCGATGAAAAATATTCTTTTGCTCATGAGAGGTCTATGGCATGGGCTTTCAGTATATCCAGAGATATCGTTTTCAGGGTGCGCGCGTGCGTAGCCCTGATAACTACAGGTGCCGCCTTGCCTGCATCATAGGCCTCTTTCCAACGAGCGGCACAGACACACCACTGATCTCCTGGCTGTAAGCCGGGAAATCCATATTCCGGTACCGGTGTCATCAGATCATTCCCCCTGGACTTACTGTATTCGAGAAAGTCCTGTGTTACCCGTGTGCATACGGTATGCCTGCCCGCATCCTGGGGGCCCGTAGCGCAGTCTCCGTCGCGATAAAAACCGGTAACTGGGTCCATGCCGCATTGCTCAAGGCTGGTACCTAAAACATTAAGTGCTGCATCTTTCTTGTCCTGGTTCATTAACAGTCTCCTTCAGGATTAACGAGTGGATTCATTGAGCAACATGACGGGTGGTACCCGTAGCAGTGGGCGGACGTTCAGATAACCGGCGATGCCTACTAGCAGGGCCCCGCTGACAAAGCCCAGGGCGAGGATGCCTGTGTTGATCACCGGATCGAGTTCAAACAGGAACCAGGCCAGGTAGTTACTTAATATTGCCGAGAATATGCCTGCCATCAGACCTGCCAACCCGCCCAGCAGGCTAAATTCGAAAAACAGCATCTTTCTTAGCAGGGGCTTTCTGGCGCCCAGGGATTTGAGTACCGCGATTTCTTTCTGTCGAGAACGGCGCTGGGATTGCAGGGCTGCATAGAGGACCAGTATTCCTGCAATCAGGGTCATCGAGAATACCGACTGCACTGCCAGCGATGCCTTGTCGATCATGCCACGAATCTGGTTCATGATGACACTGATATCGATCACGGTTACACCCGGAAAGACGTCGACCAGGGCGGGAATAATGTCCGTGCGTTCAAGGGGAATATGGATACTGGTGATGTAGGTTCGTGGTAAGCGATCCAGCATGCCGGGTGCTGTGATGACAAAGAAATTTGGCTCCATGCTGTCCCAACGGACTTTTCGTATGCTGGTGACTTTCTCTTTAATCGTCTGTCCTGCGATATCAAACGTCAGTTCATCGCCCAGGCTGAATCCCAGTGTTTCAGCAATGCCTTCTTCTACGGACAGGCCAGAACGATCCTCTGGCCTGAACCACTGACCAGCTATTATCGTATTGCTTTGGGCAAGCCTGCCTGCGCTGGATAGATTAAATTCCCGTTCGAGCAGGCGCTGCGCACGGTCATCAATATAGTCACTGGGCATAACGGGCTTATAGTTGATTGCCGTCAGTCTTCCACGTGTCATGGGGAACAGTCCGGCCTCTATGTTCTGTTTCAGCAGGTATTCAGAGAACTGCTCGCGCTCTTCAGACTGAATGTTGATCAGGAAATGATTGGGGGCATCGACCGGCAGGCTCTCCGACCAGCGTTGAATCAGATCGGTACGCAGGCTTGTCAGATGCAGCAGGCTGAAAAAACCGGTGCCAAATATCACTAGCAGCAGGATGAAGCGGGCGCTGTCCCTGGGAAGCAGTATTCGGGTGTGGCGCAGGTGGCTGGCTACATACCTCAGGGCCTTGAGCAGGATGAAGGCGGAGCCGGTAAACAGCCCTATCGCCAGCAGGGTTGCCGTGAAAATGATCAGGCTGAGTTTCAGGTCATGGGACTGTAACCACATGAGCAGAAAGATACCGGCCATCGCGCTGATGACGGTCAGGCGGCTCGAAACCGTGTGCTGGACTGGCCTGTCCTGGAGGACGTTCATGGGTGCGGTGTTGATCTGACGGATCAGGAACGGTGTTGAGAAACCCATGGTCATGATGAGGGCCGTACCAAAACCAACCAGAGCAGGTTCAGCGCCGGGCAGCGGAAGGTCTGTGTCTATCCATTGCCGAATAAACAGGGCAAGCAGGGCCTGAACGATGAAGCCGATCACAATACCAATCACACTGGCGACAACAATGAGTAATGCCTGGGACATGCCAAGACGAAGGAGTAGTTCTTTTTGTGTTGCCCCGAGGGTCTTGAGGATGGCAATTGACCTCGCTTCGCGTTTACCTAGGCTGTGACTGGTGAGGGCAATGGCTGCACCAGCCAGGATGACACTTAACAGGGCTGCCAGGCCAAGAAAGCGCTGGGCCCTTTCCAGCGCCTGCTGAACGGCGGGCATGCCATCATCGAGACTGCGGATTCGTTCAGTGACCTTCAGACGTTCTTTCAGCCAGGAGGAAAATTGCTGGATATCAGCATCCTGTCCAGCGAACAGGAACAGGTGGCGGGCACGAGAGGCCGGGGTGAGGAGGCCTGTTTCCTCCAGGTCTTCGGCATTGATGACGATGACCGGTGCAAACTGGAAAGAGTTAACACCCTGGTCGGGCATCTGGGTAACCACAGCACTTATCTGTAACGAGGACTGACCAAGCTGTACTTCATCACCACTGCTCAGTGACAGGCTGGCAAAGAGGCGTGGATCGGCCCATGCCATTCCTGGCTCAGGCACGGAATCAGTTTGAATTGCAGGTGATTTAGGGCCTTTACGGATCTGCAGGCTGCCTTTGAGCGGGTAGTTGTCAGAAACGACCTTGACCTGGGCCAGTTGCAGCTCGTCTCCATGTATGACCATGCTGGGGAACTGGATGACTGTAGCGGTTGATAGCCCCATCGATTCTGCCTGACGCAGGTAGTCCTGATCAGGCGGTCTTGCGGAACTCAGTACAAGATCGCCCCCCTGGAGTTCCGTGGCGTGTCCGGTCATAGCCAGGATGATTCGGTCAGTCGTGAAGCCGACAGAGGTGACTGCGGTGACCGACAGGGCGAGGGCTAACATCATCAGGCGTACTTCGGGCAGGCGCCAGCGTTGCAGCCATTGTTGCAGGATGATTCGTAGCTGGTTCATGCCGTACGTACACCACGATCACTAAGGGAGCCCTGATGCAGGTGCAGCTGACGGTCACAGCGTGCTGCAAGCTGTTCATCATGGGTCACCATGATCAGAGTGGTCTGGGACTGCTGCTGCAAGTGAAACAGGCGCTCGATTATTTCCTGGCCCGTTGCGGCATCAAGATTCCCGGTCGGTTCATCTGCAAACAGGACCTCTGGCCCGGTAACAAATGCCCGGGCAAGGGCGACGCGTTGCTGTTCTCCACCGGAAAGCTGGCCGGGCAGATGATGCAGGCGATGACTGAGTCCAACCTGATCCAGTGCGGCATTGGCCTGTTGGGCTGGATCATTGATCCCACGATCGAGTTCAAGCGGCAACATGACATTTTCCAGGGCGGTCAGGTTGTCCATCAGGTTGAATGCCTGGTATACAAAGCCAACCCTGCCAAGACGTAATGATGCCCGGGCATCTTCATCGAGGGCTTCCAGTGTTGCCTGTAATAGTTCAACAGATCCGCTGCTGGAACTGTCCAGTCCTGCGAGTAGTCCCAGCAGGGTGCTTTTTCCTGAACCACTGGCACCAACTATGGCTACGGATTCACCTGCTTGTATATTCAAACTTATATCGCTGAGAATAGTGAGTGACTGACCATCGGCAGTCGTGACACTTTTCCCAAGTCCTGTGGTCACAATTACCGATGGAGATTCAACAGTAGACATCTGGGGCACCCCATGCAAAAGATATTCATACATTACCTGTTATTGATCTGTATTACCTTTTCCCCCGTTGTATCTGCGGAATCAGGACCAGATCAGTTCAAGCTTTTGATATGGGGAGACAGCCTTAGTTCAGCTTATGGCATGTCAGTAGAGCAGGGCTGGGTATCACTTCTGCAGGAAGAACTGGGTGACCGTGTCAGGGTGGTGAATGCCAGTGTCAGTGGCGAGACCACCGGAGGGGGGCGTTCAAGATTGCCGGATGCCCTGATCCAGCACCAGCCTGATATCGTAGTCATCGAGCTTGGTGGGAATGATGGTCTTCGCGGCTTCAGGCCGAGCGTCGTGAAAGACAATCTCAAAGCGATGATTGAGGAAAGCAGGACCTTTGGAGCGAGGGTCATTCTGCTGGGTATTCGCCTGCCACCGAACTATGGAGCGGTTTACAGCCGAAAGTTCGAGGCCGTGTATACGGAACTGGCTGAAACGTATGATCTGCCGCTAGTGCCATTTCTATTAGAGGGTGTTGCCGAGGACTTTGCCCTGATGCAGGCAGATGGTATCCATCCGACTGCAAAGGCACAGCCTCTGATCCTTGCCAATGTCTACCCGGTAATCAGGGACACGATCTCTGATTAAAGATCAGCCCGACTGAATACCATTTTATTGACCTGTGTAAATAAAGCCGGCAGGGATTAATTATAGTCTTGTCAGTGGTGTCTTTATCCGGATTGGTATGGCAGGTTCATGGAAAAATTCATAGGTCTGAGCATTTTCCTGCTGATACTGATGACCCCTCAGTTCGCGGTATCTGCCCAGGAAACGCGATGGCATCAGTTCAGTGAAGATGGCACTGTGCTCATTGATGTGTATTTCTTCTGGTCGAACAAGTGTCCCCACTGTCTTGAGGCGCGTCCCTTTATTGAGCAATTGAGTCAGGATAACCCCTGGATCGTACTGCATGACTTCCAGGTGATTGGTGAACCTGAGCATGTCCGGCGCTATCAACAGATAACGGAAGAGATTGGTGCCGGGGGTAGTGCTGTGCCTGCCTTCCTGTATTGCGGGCAGCTAGTTTCAGGCTTTGATGAGGAAATGGCACTTTCGATATCCGAAGATCTGATCGTCTGTCGTGAGCATGTACTTGCCCAGGGGAATAGCGAAGGGTTTGCCTCTTCAGTGGTAGTGCCAGAAGAGGCGCTTGTCCTGGCGCTTCCTCTGGTCGGAGAGCTTCAGGTCAGCCTTTCCAGTATGGGCCTGATTACGGTAATGCTGGCATCGGTAGATGCCTTTAATCCCTGCGCGTTTTTCGTTCTTATGCTCCTGTTAAGCATGATGCTGCATACCGGCAGCAGAAAAAAGATGTTGATCGTGGGCGGTGTCTTCCTGTTCTTTTCCGGATTTATGTACTTCCTGTTCATGTCCGCCTGGTTAAACCTGTTTCTGGTGCTGGGCAGGCTGGACCTTTTAACCATGATTGCTGCAGTAGTTGCCATCACGATTGGAGCGATCAATATCAAAGATTACTTCTGGTTCAGAAAGGGTGTTTCTATCGGGATTTCAGATGATGCAAAACCCGGTCTCTACCAGAGAATGCGTGCCATGCTCAGGACAGATTCATTGCCAACCTTGCTGCTTGCCACAGCCGGACTGGCATTCTTTGCGAACCTGTATGAGTTTTTCTGTACAGCTGGTTTCCCGATGTTGTTCACCCGGATACTGACCCTGAATGAGACCTCGACTACGCAGTATTATCTTTACTTGCTGATGTATAACGTGATCTACATTATTCCCCTGCTGGTCATCGTATTGTTATTTGCCTTCACCATGGGTGATCACAGGTTGCAGGAGTCTCAGGGCAGGATACTGAAACTTATCTCTGGTCTGATGATGCTATTGCTAGGTGGTGTGTTGCTTGTTGAGCCAGAAAGATTAATGGACCTGGGTTTTATACTTGGCCTGATGTTGCTGGCGATCGGGGCTGGCGTGATTGCGGTTGTTTGGTCAGGTATTAAGCGTCGTAGCCAGTAAGCTAATCAATCGTTAGATAAACAAGCATCGTTTGTGTTGGTTCATCTAGAATACTGGTATCAGAGCATTATTGAGTATTTCCATTGATGTAATCATCCGTGGGCCCGTTTAATGAGGACAGGCAGGACAGCAGAGACTCTGAAAACAGTGATCCCTGTACACAACAGGGTAGCAGGGCGTCTTCGTGTTCACATTCCCGCTCTGTACCGTTCCATGCCTGTACGAGCTCAGCTTGTGGCGGCGTTATCAGAGCTGGATTTCGTTAACAAGGTATCTGCCAGTACCCGTACAGCCAATATCCTGATTCTATATTCCAGGGATACCCCTGCGTCCGAGCTTGTTGGGATCCTGGAAACACTCCTTGCAGAACCATTGGCAAAACAGGGTCGGTCTTCACGGCCAGTGCGTGAGAACACTAGCCATGATCTACAACCCACCCTCAGGGCCGTTCTCTATGGCCTGGAATCAATGTTTGCCGAGCAACTGCGTCTGAATAATCTCAGGCAAAAGTTTGCGAAATATTTTAACCATCAGAAAAAAAGTCAGCCTGACACTAAGCAGGCCGTCGCGATACGTGCTGAGTCTGGTCATACCTGGCATCAGGACGAGATGGAGGCGATTCTTCGATCGCTTTCAATCGACGATGTTCAGGGACTGAGTCAGTGGGATGCAATCCAGCGCCTGAAGACCTATGGCCTGAATTCACTGGTTGGCAGGGAGCGACGGTCAGACTGGTCAATCCTCTTTGAACAGGTCAATAGCCTGCCCGTTGCACTGCTTGGTGCGTCTTCCGTGATATCTATTATGACCGGTGGCTTGCTGGACGCTGCGGTAATCCTCGGTGTTGTTGTCATAAATTCCGCTATCGGGTTCATCACGGAACGCCAGGCGGAGATCACCATCAGTTCCCTGGACAAGGTAGAGATTGAGAGTGTGCCCGTCGTTCGCGATGGTGAAGTCATGTTCGTTTCAATCGAGACCTTAGTCCCCGGTGACGTCCTGGTTCTTAATCCCGGCACCTACATTGCAGCTGATGTTCGGCTGCTGGAAAGCCACCGCCTGACCATTGATGAATCGGCGATGACCGGTGAGAGTCTGCCGGTAAAAAAAGATCACCAGTTTATGGCCAGTACGAATACGCCACTCGGTGATCGTAAGAACATGGCTTATATGGGTACGCATGTAACGGGTGGTAGCGGTAAGGGCCTGGTCGTAGCTACGGGTACAGAAACGGAACTTGGGCACATACAGAGCCTGGTCGGTTCCACA
>JAAUXZ010095440.1_pt1 | contig 11989 bp, 13 predicted proteins | sample 7278131 | NCBI WGS metagenome assembly JAAUXZ01 (sample SAMN14350119, study PRJNA611818) | marine sediment metagenome | isolation source: surface marine sediment (3m) | place: French Polynesia: Moorea | collected 2018-08
GCAACGTGTGCAGACACGTTGATTTGCTGAGAGGAGTGGCCCATGGCCCACCAGATCGTCTTGTAAAGCAGAGGATCGATGTTGCTTACCAGGCCGACCGACCACAGCAGTGTCGGGATCAGGATGATCGCTCCCGACGCAATCGTGAACACTGCGATGATGGCGGCGGTCAGGGCACCGAAGGTTACGAGCGGAATTGACCCCTCGTAGGTTCGCTCACGCCGCGCCACGACCAGTGTCCCGAAGAACACGAAGCAGCCAATCAATGCGCCCACGGCAAACAGGATAATGCCCAGATAGAAACCGGGTTCAGCCCTGAGCGGCACATACGACGTGAACATTACGCTCGAGCCGCCCTGAAGCACCACGATATTGGTTATCACCGCACCGACCAGCATCAGGCCGAAGCCCGTCCACGCCCATTTCGGGGTGGCTATGCGACTGCCCAGGAGAACGGCCGAGGCAAAATACAGCACGGCCATCTCGAAGAAGATGATCCATACAAGGAGCACGTCGAGACCGTGAGCGGTTAGCGCGAGATAAAACCAGTCGGCCGGCAGCAGGTGCACTTCCGGCCAGCGGGTCAGCGCGACGAGGAGGCCGAAAAGGCCGCCGATAGCAAGAAAGACGACGGCAGCAACAGCGTTGGCCTTGATCAGTTTTTCCGCGGCAAGGTCTACTTTGAGCCCGGTCGTCGGGCAAGTGCGAAAATCAGTATTCGTTGACATGGCTGCGCTCCCCTACTCGACGACGTAAATCTTGCCGACCATCAGGTGGTGGCCGACGCCGCAGAATTCGTTACAGACGATGCCGTATTCACCGGCACGGTCCGGCTTGATCGTGACAACCATGTCGTAACCCGGGTGTACCTGGACGTTGATGTTGACCGGCTGTAGTGAAAAGCCGTGCTGCACGTCGATCGAGGACAAGTGCAGGCGATACGTCTGGTCTTTTTCGAGTTCGAGGATGGGCCACCAGTTGTACAGGCGGCCGGTCAGATAGACGTCACTGCCGGCAGGTGGGTGCACGACCGGGAAGCCACTTTCCTGGCGTACGGTATGTGCTTCGATCATCGCTTCGGTCTTGGCCGCAAATTGCTCTGGCCGGATCTTGTACGCCTCGTTCGAGAGGTTTTGCTCGCCCGCGCCGTGCCAGTAAATCATCATGAAGAACATGACGAGGCCCCAGGTGAAGGCGATGATGATCCAGGACAGCTCGACCTTGGCGATCGGTTCCTTCCACCAGTTCCGTTGACTCGGAGGTGTTATGGCCATGGTTTATCCCCCTCTCGTCAGTTCGCGACCGGAATCTGGGTGATCTCAATGATTCCCCAGATGATGTAGAAGACCGTCGGCACCGCGACGCCCAGGAACAGCAGCAAGAACGGGTTATCCAGGATGCGCTGCATCAGCGGCAACGGCTCGTCGCCGGACTCGTCGCTGTGAACGGGTTTGTTTTCGTCTGTCACGATCTATACCCCTTGGTTGCTACCGGTCAGATGACCGATCAACGTGAATGTCGTCAGTGCCAGAGTGAGCAAGATGCAAAAGAAAACGATCGAACGGTGTTCGAGGCGACGTCCCGCAACGACTTCAACGCGTTGCAGCACCCAGTCTGAAAACAGGTACAGAAGGGCTGCAATCAACGTGAAATAAACGATGCTCATGGACTGCCTGATGCTCTGGCGCAATAACGCACTGTGAGCCCCCATCGTCGCGCCGCCCGGCGGGCGGTTCCATGATCTAGATCAAGGGGAGTGAGTCAGTCGTAGGGGCGCAGTCTCGCGAGGCTGTGCACGAAGACGAGACGATCATCGACGGTCAGAATGCCGTCGTCCGACATGGCGCGGAGCAGGCGTGACAGGGTCTCTGGCGTAATCGACAGCCGTGAGGCAATGACGTGCTTCGGCAGGTCCAGGCGGACCGTGGCCTCGTCGTCGTTTGTTTCGACGATATGGTCGATCAGGTAGCTGGATAGTCGGCTGCGTGCGTTCTGGATCGTCAATCGTTCGATCTCCTGCACGCGCTGATGCAGGTGACGGCAGACGTCGCTCAGCAACCGCATGCAGGCGTCACTGTTGTCATGCAGCAGGTCGCGGTACGACTGGTTGGGAATGCGATACACGATGCTGTCGGTCAGCGCTTCAGCCGTGACCGGGAACTTGCTCGTGCGCATGAAGACGATGGCTTCGGCGAAAGTGCGGTCGTGACCAATGACCTCGACCGTCTTCTTCTGGCCATCCGGAGAAATCAGGCTCAGCTCAACATGGCCTGACTCGAGGTAGAAAAAGTCGTCGGCCGAATCGCCGCGATGAAACAGCACCTCGCCCTTGTCGTAGGTCTCGATGCTGATATTGCCGGCGAGCGCTTCGAACACATCGTCGTCGAGGCCCGAGAACAGGTAGTGACCGCGAATGGTCTCGTACTGTGCCGAGTCTTTGTCCATGCACGGAAAGTCTAGCACTTCGGGATTCAACCGGATCATAGGACCCAGTCTAGCTTCCGACTGGATGCACGCATTGACCTGGATCAATCCGGGACTACCGTTTCGGCTCCACGATCAGGTAAACGATCGTTGTGTCTCCGATGTTGAGTACTTCGTGCCACTCAACACCGTCGCTGGTAAAGCTGCTGCCTGACTCGAGCTCGACTTCGCGAGTTCCATTGGCGTCCGTAATACGCGCGCGTCCACCCGAGATGGCGTAGCCAAAATGCCGGGGATGGAAGTGCCGCTCATGACCGACTCCGGGCGCAAAGGTGCAGCGCAGGATGCGATTGGCGTCATCTTCATGGAGCTTTTCGCACACCGGCTTGCCGTTCCAACCGGCCGCCAGCGGATCCGGCAATTCCGCAGACGCCGACGCCGCAATAAGCAGCGCAACGGCGGTGATCGCGGTGAAGATCAGGCGCATCTACTGTGCGGCGGGCGTAAATGTGTAGTGCAGCACGATGCCTATAAAGATCACCATGCCGATGTAGTGGTTCTTCAGAAACGCCTCGAAGCAGCCGGCGGGCTGGCGGTCACGTGCAAGCCACAGATGCCAGGCCATCATGCCGGCGGAGATTGCGACCGAGAGGTAGTACCAGAAGCCGAGCTCGGCGCGATAGCCGATCAGGATGAACGCAAGCACAAGCAAAGCCTGCAGCCCGGCAATAATAAAGAGGTCCATTTCCCCAAACAGGATCGCGGTCGATTTGACCCCGAGCTTCTGGTCGTCCTCGCGATCAACCATTGCGTAGAACGTGTCGTAGACGACGGCCCAGATCAGCGCCGTGCCAAACACGAGCCAGGCGAGCTCCGGTGTTTCGCCGGTCTGCGCCGCGAATGCCATCGGTGCGGCCCAGCCGAACGCTGCGCCAAGTACAAACTGAGGAATCGATACGTAGCGTTTGATGAACGGGTAGGCAATCGTCAGTCCGGCAGCAACCACGGCGAGCAGCTGCGCCTGGCGGTTGAGCATCGTCGCGAGGCCGATCGCAATGAGGCCCAGCGCCGCGAACAGTGTCAGCGCCTCCAGCGGCGCGACAGCGCCGGTCGCCAGCGGCCGCGTGCGCGTGCGTTCAACGTAAGGATCGATCTTGCGATCTACAAAGTCGTTCAGAACGCAGCCAGCCGAGCGCATGATGAATACGCCGAGCACGAAGACGACAAAAAGGCCCTGGTTGGGCGCGCCCTCGCCCGCCAGCCACAGCGCCCATAACGTCGGCCACAGCAACAGCCATGTGCCAATCGGCTTGTCGACGCGCATCAGCTTGCCGTAGTTGCGGACCTGGCTGACGATCTCCGGCGCAAACGTCGCTACGAACTGGTTCTTCATGCCGCGGATTCTACACCTTGCCGTAGCGCCCGGCATCGCCGAGCCAGCGTCTGACGATTGCCGCTGCGCGTTCGGGTGATGACTTGCGAATCGCCTCGGCGGATAGCTGTACCTGCGGCATGAGCTCTGCATCGCGTACCAGGTTGGCAACGCGGTAGTCGGGCAGACCGGTCTGCCGGGTGCCCAGCAGCTCGCCCGGGCCCCGTAGTTCCAGATCACGTTGGGCGACCACGAAACCGTCGTTCGTGTCACGAAGCACGGCCAGTCGTTCCTTGGCAATCCGGCCAAGCGGCGACTTGAACAACAGTACGCAATGACTCTGTGCTGCGCCGCGCCCGACACGGCCACGCAACTGATGCAGCTGCGACAGGCCCATACGCTCGGCATTCTCGATGATCATCAGGCTAGCGTTTGGCACGTCGACGCCGACCTCGATGACGGTCGTCGCCACGAGTACCTGAATCAGTCCCTCTTTGAATGCCTGCATGCCTTTGTCTTTCTCGGCCGGTCGCATCCGGCCGTGCACGAGACCAACACGCAGTTCGGGGAGCGCCTCGGTCAGCATGGCGTAGCTCTTTTCGGCTGCCTGGTAGTCGAGGACGTCGGACTCCTCGATAAGCGGGCATACCCAGTAGGCTTGCTGGCCGTCTGCCACTGCGGCACGGACGCGTTCGACGATTTCGCCACGTCGCGTGTCCGGAACGGCAATCGTCGTTACCGGTTGCCGGCCCGGCGGTAACTCATCGATGACCGATGTGTCGAGGTCGGCGTAAGCGGCCATCGCGAGCGTGCGAGGGATCGGTGTGGCTGTCATCACGAGCTGGTGCGGGTGCCCGGTATCACCGACGCCCTTGTCACGCAGTGCCATGCGCTGGTGCACACCGAAGCGATGCTGCTCGTCGATTACGACGAGGGCGAGATTGGCGAATTCGACACCTTCCTGGAACAAGGCGTGCGTGCCAACAACGAGCTGCGCGCTACCGTCGGCAATGGCCGCCAGCGCTTCGCGTCTTGCTGCCGCTTTCTGGCTGCCGCTGAGCCATGCCGGTTCGATACCAAGTGGCCGAAACCAGTCGGAGAAATTGCGCCAATGCTGTTCCGCGAGTATTTCGGTCGGCGCCATGATCGCGGCCTGCACGCCACAGGCGATTGCCTTGAGACAAGCGATCGCGGCGACAACGGTCTTGCCGGAACCAACGTCACCCTGGATCAGGCGCATCATCGGGTGTGCCTGTTCGAGGTCATCGAGGATTTCAGTGACCACCCGCTTCTGCGCGCCCGTGAGTTCAAACGGCAGGTTGCCGATGAAATGCCCGACCGTTTCCTGGCCGCGCGTCAGTGCCATCGCGTCGTCGGTCTCAGCGAGCGCACGCAGATTCCTGAGACTCAGGTAGTGCGCAAGCAGCTCTTCAAAGGCAAGGCGTTGCTGACAGGGGTGACGACCGTCGAGCATCTGCTTGATATCGGCGTCTGGCGGCGGCCGGTGCAGGTAATGAATGGCTTCCGCGAGTGACGGCATGCCGAGCTTCGTTGTTACATCCTCGGGCAGTAGCTCGACGGGCGGTGCCTCGCGCATTGCGCGCAACGCCTGGTCGGTCAGATTTCGCAGGCGGCCCTGCTGCACGCCCTCGGTCGCCGGGTAAATAGCGGTCAAAGCATCGCTCATTGCCGCGGACTGCCCTTCGCGAAGCACGCGGTACTCAGGGTGGATCATTTCGAAGCCGCTGTTGCCGCGCCGCACCTCACCAAAGGCCGTGATGTGCACGCCGGCCTGGAACTGTGCCTGCTGCTGCCGTGAAAAGTGGAAGAAGCGCAGTGTTAGCTGACCACTGCCGTCGCTGATGCGTACGAGGAGGTTTCGGCGACCACGGAACGCCGTCTCGGCGAGCAACACCTCGCCGGTTACAAGACACCGGTTGCCGGCAACGAGTGCGCCTATGCGAACGAGCTGCGTGCGATCTTCATAGCGCAGTGGCAGCAGGAACAGCAGGTCCTCGACGCGATACAGGCCGAGGTTTTCGAGCTTCTTCGCGAGCGCCGGGCCGACGCCCTTGAGCGCTGTTAATTCATCAGAGAGCAAGGATTGCGTCGGCCTCGACATCAACGCCCTTCGGTAGCGACGCGACGCCGACTGCAGCACGCGCCGGGTAAGGCTCGGTAAAGAACTCCGCCATGACCTCGTTAACCGTCGCGAAGTTATCGAGATCCGTCAGAAAGATCGTCAGCTTCACCGCATCGTCGAGCGAACCGCCGGCCGCTTCCGCGACGACCTTGAGGTTGGTGAAGACCTGGCGCGCGCGGGCAGCGAAGTCGCCGTCGACGACCTCCATTGTCTCCGGCACGAGCGGGATCTGCCCCGAGAGAAAAACGAACTCGCCTGCCGCTGTCGTCGCCTGCGAATAGGTGCCAATGGCGGCCGGCGCATTGTCCGTATGAATGGCTTGCTTGCTCATTGTTGTGTCCTGGAAGTGAAAAGCAGTCGTCAGGCGCAGTCGCGCTGGACGCGAATGACGTTTTGCATTTTGCGAACATTGCGCATGATCTGCGCAAGGTGAATACGATCGTGGACTTGCAGCAGGAACGTTAGTACCGAGACGTCTTCGTTCCGTGAAATGACTTCCACCTGCTCGATGTTCGAGCCGCTGTCCGCAATCGTTGCCGCGACCTCGGCGAGCACGCCTGTTCGGTTGCGTGTCTCGCACTGAATCTGGCAATGGAAGTCACGGTCGATGTTCTTCTCCCAGCTCACCGCGATCCATTTCTCGGGTTGCTTGCGGAAGTTGGAGAGGTTGCCGCAGGTATTGCGATGAATGACGATGCCCCGACCGGCTGTCAGGTACCCCATTACATCGTCGCCCGGCAGCGGGTAACAGCACTTGCCATAGCTGACGACCATGCCCTCGGTTCCGGCGATAGTCAGGCTCGCGACGGGCGCGTCCTCTTCGCTCTCGTCCTCGCCGATAAGGAACCGTGCGGTCAGCGGAGCGAGGCGTTCGCCAAGGCCCAGCTGCTCAAAGAGCTCCTCGGAGTTGTTCAGGCCGAGTTCGTCCAGCGCCTCATTCATGCGGACCTTGCCGACCTTGCGCAATGATGAACCGACGTCCTTGAGCGATTTGTCGAGAAGCCGTTTCCCAAGATCGATTGACTCCGCGGAGCGCAGGTTCTTCATGTGCGCGCGGATCGCCGTCCTTGCCTTTGCCGTGCGCACAAAGGTCAGCCAGTTCGGGTTTGGCTTGGCGCCGCGCGACGTGATGATCTCGACCGTCTGGCCATTCTGCAGCGGCGTGCGCAGGGGCACGAGCTGGCGATTCACTTTAGCCGCGACCGTGCGATTGCCAATGTCGGTGTGTACCGCGTAACCGAAGTCGATCGTCGTTGAGCCCTTGGGCAGCGGCATGATGTCGCCCTTCGGCGTGAAGACGTAGATCTTGTCGGGGAACAGGTCGACCTTGACGCTTTCGAGGAATTCTTCTGACGTACCGGTCTGCTGCAGTTCGGCAAGATTTGCGAGCCACTCGCGCGCGCGTCGCTGCGGTGTAGCGTCCGATTTCTCATCGGCCTTGTATATCCAGTGCGACGCGACGCCCGACTCAGCAACACGGTCCATGTCGCGTGTGCGGATCTGCACTTCCATTGGCAGACCTTTCGGACCAAAGAGTGTCGTGTGCAGTGACTGGTAGCCGTTGATGCGCGGAATAGCGATGTAGTCCTTGAAACGGCCGGGCATCGGTTTGTAGAGCTGATGCACGAGGCCAAGCGTCTGGTAGCACGTTGACACGTCATCAACGACGATACGAAAACCGTAGACGTCCACGACATCCGAGAGCACGCGCTTCTTCTCGGCCATCTTCTTGTAGATGCTGTAAAGGTGTTTTTCGCGACCGACAATCTCACCTTCGATGCCGTCCTCGGCCATCGCTTTGCTGATCTGGTCGGAAATGCGTTTGACGATCTGTCGTTGACTACCTTTGCTCTTCTTCAGCGTGTTTTCGAGCACGCGATACCGATACGGGTGTAGGTGCTTGAAGCCAAGATCCTCGAGCTGCACTTTCAGGCGGTTGATGCCAAGACGGTTCGCGATTGGCGCGTAGATGTCGATGGTCTCGCGCGCGATGCGTTTCTTTTTCGCGGCCGGCATGGCGCCCAGCGTCTGCATGTTGTGCAGGCGATCGGCGAGCTTCACTAGAATGACGCGTATGTCTTCGATCATCGCCAGCATCATCTTGCGGAAGCTTTCGGCCTGCGCTTCCGCACGGCTGCGGAACTGGATCTGGTCAAGCTTGCTGACGCCGTCGACGATCAGCGCAACCTCTTCGCCGAACTTCTCGACAATCTCCGGCAGCGTTGCTTCGGTGTCTTCGACGACGTCATGCAGGATGGCTGCGCAGATGGCCTCCCAATCGAGGTGCATCTCGGCCAGTTCCTGAGCAACGGCCACCGGGTGAGTAATGTATGGCTCGCCCGATTTGCGGGTCTGGCCCTCGTGCGCCTTTGCGCCAAACTCATAGGCTTCGAGAATGGTCGCAACCTGGTCGTCCGGGAGGTAGGACTCGAGCGTGTGGATCAGGCGACGGACACCCTTGTCCCTGCGCGCCGCGCCGGGAAATCTGGCCAGGATGGTTGCCGCATAGTCCATACCCCCATATTAACGGGGCTGTGCGGCATGGGGAACGGCAGTCGCGCTAGTTGCGACTAATCGCCCGGTCGGTGGGCCGGGCAATCGACCAATTAATCGCCGATAGAAATTCCGCGGACTGGCAGAATCTCGTCGGTCGCCTCGGGCTGCAGCAACTCTTCGGCCGCTGGCTGCTCGATTTCCTCGAGGATCGCGGGGGTCACGAGGCCGTCTGCGATCTCGCGCAATGCGATGACCGTCGGCTTGTCATTCTCGAGCTCGACCATCGGGTCGGCACCGTGAGCGATGCGACGAGCACGCTTGGCGGCGACGAGCACCATCTCAAAAATGTTGTCGATGTTTTCGAGGCAATCTTCGACGGTAATGCGGGCCATGGACCGGGTTCCTGCTGACAATGAATAAGAGGCGGACGAGTCTAGGGCCCGCCACCGGCAGGCACCACCGCATATAACCAATCGTTATTAGGTTCAGCCGATAATCCGCGAGACGGCGCGCCGTAAGGCCACACTGGATGTGGCGGATGCGTCGCCCTCGCCCAGTAACACGGCTTCGAGGTCCGCAACGGCCTGGTTCAGATCGTCGTTGATGATGACGTAGTCGAACTCGTCCCAATGCGCCATATCCGACAGGGAATCGCGCAGGCGCCGCTCGATGACCTCGGCGCTGTCCGTGCGGCGATCGCGTAACCGTCGCTGCAGTTCCTCCACCGACGGCGGCAGGATGAAGATCGAAATGCATTCGGGCATCGACTCTCTGACCTGACGCGCGCCCTGCCAGTCGATCTCGAGAATGACGTCATACCCATCCGCAAGGTGCTTTTCGACCTGGCTGCGACTCGTGGCGTAGAAGTTGTCGAATACCTCCGCGTACTCGAGCATCTCGCCCTCGTCGCGCAGTCGCATGAATTCGTCCTTGTCCACGAACAGGTAGTCGACGCCATCGGCTTCATTCTTGCGCGGCTGCCGCGTCGTGTACGAGATCGAGAAACGCAGCCGCTCCTGGTGCTTCGTTACCACCGCGTGCACTAGCGTGGTCTTGCCGGCACCGGACGGCGCCGCGAATACGAATAACCGGCCCTTTTGCTGTGCGTCGTTCATTACTCGACGTTCTGAATCTGTTCGCGCATCTGCTCGATCAACACCTTCAAATCGACGGCCGCTTTGGTCGTCTCGGTGTCCGCTGATTTGGAGCCGAGCGTGTTGGCTTCCCGGTTGAGTTCCTGCATCAGGAAGTCCAGGCGCCGCCCGACCGGCTTGTTCGCATTCATCGTCTCGCGAATTTCCACGAGATGACTGTCAAGACGGTCGAGCTCTTCATCGACATCGATCTTGGTGGCGATCAGCGCAAGCTCCACCTCGAGTCGCGCCGGGTCTGCCTCGACATCGAGGCTCTCAATGCGCTCTTTTTGTTTGGCACGTGTTGCCTCAAGAACGGCAGGCATACGAGCACGCACACTCCTGGAGATTTCTTCGATGTCCTGGCAGCGCGATTCGAGCATGTCTGCGATGCGCTGACCTTCGCTCGACCGCATCTTGTCGATTGCGGCGAGCGCCGTGTCGAACAGCGACACGGCTTCGTTGAACAGCGGCTCGACGTCGAGCTCTGTCGGCTTCACGACGCCCGGCCAGCGCAGCATCTCGATCGGATTTACGGCGGCGACATTGGGCAGCTTCGCCGTGATATCGGAAATGCGATGGCCGATCAGCTCGACGAGCTCCATATCGATGCTGAGCTCATTGTCCTCATCAAACGCGCGGCGGAAGTAGAACGCGCACTCGACCTTACCTCGGCCAAGGGACGCACTCGCCTGCTGGCGAAACGCCTGCTCCTTCGGCCGCAGGTCCTCGGGCAATTTGAACTGCACATCGAGATAGCGGTGGTTAACTGCGCGCAGCTCCCAGGTCAATGTGCCGATGTCGGTCTCCACCGACTCTCGTGCAAAGCCTGTCATACTGTGTAACATCGGCAACACCCGCGCAGGCCAGCGAAATATGCTGCCTGCGTCACGCTTTTAAGAGGGGCGACATTCTAAGCTTTGCTCGCCTCCCAAGGCCACAACGTTACCCAAATGCAAGTCGAATACGCCAAAGTCTCCGCTCTCGGTGATCGCCAGGACAACCAGGATCGCGCCGCCGTGGTCGTGTCTGAAGATGCCGCGCTGTTGCTGGTGTTCGACGGCATGGGCGGACACTCCGACGGTGCCATGGCGGCTGAAACGGGGCTCAAGGTTGTGCAGGACATGTTCATGTCCGAGACCCAGCCGATATTCGACCCGCAGGGTTTCCTCTATATGGCCCTGTCCCGGGCGCACGACGAGGTCGTAAGCCTTGGCACGGATCTGGATGTCGACTTCCGTCCGCGAGCGACCTGCGCGATCTGCCTTGTCCAGGAGGGTGGCGCATTCTGGGCGCACATTGGTGACAGCCGCATCTACCTCGTGCGCGATGGAGCGGTCAGCACGCGATCACGCGATCACAGTCACGTCGAAGTCCTGATCCAGGAAGGCGCAATTTCCGAGGAGGAAGCGCAGGACCACCCGATGCGCAATTTTGTCGAATGCTGCATCGGCGGCGACGCGCCGGTGCCGGACATGAGCATTACGAATCGCAAGGAGCTTGAGCCAGGCGACGTATTGCTGGCGTGCTCGGACGGCCTCTGGTCGGGTCTGAGTGACAACGATATGGCCGAGATCGGCACGCCGGGTGACAACAATCTGGTTGCCAATCTTAAGGCGCTAAGCATGAAGGCGTTGAACGTTAACTCTCCCTACAGCGACAATACGACCGGCACAGCGTTACGCTGGCTCGGCGAATAGCCGCGCCACCACCCAGGAGAGTTACTATGCGCCCGAGCGGCCGCACGCCATCGCAAATGCGCGAATTGCGCTTCGTTACTGATTACACCATGCATGCAGAAGGCAGCGTGCTCGCCGAGTTCGGCAATACGCGCGTGCTTTGCACTGCCAGCGTGGAAGACCGGGTTCCGGCCTGGATGCGAAACACCGGGCGCGGTTGGGTAACCGGCGAGTACGGCATGCTGCCGCGCTCGACGCATACCCGTTCGGGGCGCGAAGCTTCGCGCGGCAAACAGGGCGGGCGCACGCTCGAGATCCAGCGCCTGATCGGTCGGTCGCTGCGCGCTGTCACCGACCTCGAAGCACTTGGCGAGCGCAGCGTCACGCTTGACTGTGATGTCATCCAGGCAGACGGCGGTACGCGCACCGCATCGATCAGCGGGGCGTTCGTGGCACTGGCGATCGCCATGCACCGCCTGCAGGCGAAAGGTGATCTACGCAAGAACCCGTTGCACGGTCAGGTTGCCGCGATCTCGGTTGGTATCTACGAGGGTGAGCCCGTTCTTGATCTCGATTACGACGAAGACTCCGAGGCCGAAACCGACATGAACATCGTCATGAATGATGCGGGTCGTTTCATCGAAGTGCAGGGTACTGCCGAAGGTCACGCGTTCACCGACGACGAGTTCAACGCGATGATTGCGCTGGCACGCGCCGGTATTACCGACATCATCGCGGCGCA
>JAAUXZ010058973.1_pt1 | contig 11984 bp, 5 predicted proteins | sample 7278131 | NCBI WGS metagenome assembly JAAUXZ01 (sample SAMN14350119, study PRJNA611818) | marine sediment metagenome | isolation source: surface marine sediment (3m) | place: French Polynesia: Moorea | collected 2018-08
CCTGGCCACAGGCGGAGGATCAATTCTGAGGCCTGAGAACCGACGCAACCTCTGCTCAAGAGGATTCGTCGTCTATCTCTACACCCCGGTTGATGTGCAGTTGCGCAGAACTGAGCATGATAAAAATCGTCCTCTTTTACAGACACCCAACCCAAGAAAAACACTTGAGACATTGTTTCAGGAGCGCGACCCACTCTACCGGGAAATTGCCGATCTGATTGTCGATACACGCAAATCCGCCATCAAACACATTATCAGCACTATCCGAAAAGCCATGGAGCCTGCCTCTGGCAACTTCACTGCGTGATCCGTATCCGCTAACATCGCGGCATGAAAACACTTAATCTTGATCTGGGCGATCGAAGCTACCCAATCCATATTGCACCCGGCCTTCTCGGGCAGCCTGAGTTAATCAGAAAATATATCCACGGTGAATCTGCCTTTGTCGTGACAAATACCACGGTTGGCCCGCTCTATTTAGACAAGGTAGAAGTGGCGCTTGATGGTCTCAAATTTGACTCTATCCAGTTGCCAGATGGTGAAGAGTATAAGAACCTCGACTCGATGAATCTCGTTTACAGTCGACTACTTGAGGGCCGTTTTGACCGAAACACAACGTTGATTGCCCTTGGAGGCGGCGTAGTTGGCGATATCACCGGATTTGCAGCTGCTAGCTACCAGCGCGGGGTACCCTTCATTCAGATTCCTACAACACTTCTATCCCAGGTTGACTCTTCAGTGGGTGGCAAAACTGGCGTAAATCACCCGCTTGGGAAAAATATGATCGGTGCCTTTTATCAGCCACAGGCAGTAATCATCGACATCAATTCCCTGGACACCCTGCCTGACCGCGAACTCAGCGCGGGTATTTCCGAGGTCATCAAATACGGCATCCTCGGAGATGCAGAGTTCTTCAACTGGCTTGAAGATAACGTAGAAGCCCTGATGGCAAGGGATCCGGATGCCCTGACCTATGCAATCGCGAGATCCTGCCAGGACAAGGCCGATATCGTCGCTGCTGACGAGAGGGAACAGGGCAAACGCGCCCTGCTGAATCTAGGCCATACCTTTGGACATGCTATCGAGACCGGTCTTGGCTATGGAGAATGGCTGCATGGAGAAGCAGTCGCCTGCGGAATGGTCATGGCTGCAAGGTTGTCAGCTGAAATGGGATGGCTGTCTGATTCTGATGTAGGACGTATCAGGGCACTGATTTCGAGGGCCAACCTGCCCACAGACCCGCCCCCAGCCATGTCTGCTGATAAATTCAGGGCGCTCATGGCGATAGACAAGAAAGTACTGGACGGCAAGCTCAGGTTGATATTACTCCAATCCATAGGGTCTTCGATCGTCACTGACTCTTTTGATAACGAGACGCTCAATAAAATACTGGAGCAGGGACACTAATCACGTGAACCATGCATCGCTCGCAGACTATGCTATCAACGATGAGAATACTCGCGGGCGCAAACACCCTGAAGAACAGCCTGGCTATCGAGGTCAGTTTCAAAGAGATCGCGATCGTATTATTCATTCCACCGCTTTCAGGCGTCTGGAATACAAGACCCAGGTCTTCGTTAACCATGAAGGTGACCTGTTCCGAACCAGGCTGACCCACTCAATAGAAGTGGCCCAGATCGCGCGCTCCATTGCCCGCACACTGAGACTCAATGAAGACCTGACAGAGGCTATTGCCCTCGCCCATGACCTCGGCCATACACCCTTTGGCCATGCGGGACAGGACGCACTCAATAAATGCATGAAGGAATACGGAGGCTTTGAACATAACCTGCAATCCTTAAGAGTTGTAGACCAGCTAGAATGTCGGTATGCGGAGTTTTCCGGCCTCAACCTGTGTTTTGAAACACGCGAGGGCATACTCAAACATTGCTCACCGATCAATGCGGGCAAACTTGGTGAGATCGGGGAACGTTTCATCAACGGAAAACAACCCTCTCTGGAGGCGCAACTGACAAACCTGGCTGATGAAATTGCCTACAATAATCACGATATCGATGATGGCTTACGAGCCGGCCTGCTCAACATCGACCAGCTTACAGAAGTACAGCTTTTCAAACGGTACTACGACCTTGTTGTCAGCCATTATCCCGACCTGCGTGATAGACGACTCACTCATGAAGTCATCCGCAGAATGATCAACCACCAGGTGAGCGACCTGATCGAAACAAGCATTAGTTTGATCAGGCAGGCGGACCCACGAGTTCCCGATGACATCAGACACTGTGATCAGGCGTTAATCCAGTTCAGCGCGGAAATGCGAGAATTCAATCTGGAATTAAAACGCTTCCTTCGGCAAAATCTCTATCTGCACTACAAGGTGCACAGAATGACGACCAAGGCACGAAAGATCATCAGGGATTTATTCGATGCCTTTATGGATGATTACCGACTCTTACCGCCTGAGCATCAGGGTCACTACCTGAGCAACCAGGAAAAAACCGGTACTGCGGGCGCAGCCAGAAGTATCGCCGACTACATTGCCGGCATGACAGACCGATATGCAATCGGGGAACACATGCGGGTACTAAACCCCTATCACACGAATGAGACGCAATGAGTAATCCGGAAGAGGCAATTCTTTCTATCGATACGCTGATGCACTTTGGCCTGAAGCAACAGCCGTTTTCTGCCAAAGCACCGGATGCATTTACCTATACCGATCCTGCACTGGACATGCCGGTGAATGCAGCGCTCAATTTCCTGCAATCCGAAGAGCAGATTGTTGCGCTAAAAGGTGAACACGGCATTGGAAAATCAACCCAGATCAGAAAACTGATCAGCAAGTCACGCGGCAGCATGAACGCCTGTCTTTTCGATGCAAATATCAGCTCTGGACTGGCCGCGATAGAACATCAGATGCGTGAATGCTGGCAGATGGATGCCGCTCCCGAGAATCTGGACGAATTCATTTCCCAAGTAAAAGAACGCGGTATACGTCCTACCCTGATCATTGACAACACCCAGGACCTGGATATTGATGTCCTTGAACAGATATTAAGCCTGAGACGAGACCAGGCCGGCCATGGCTCAGTTCGGTTTGGACTACTACTGGTTGGTGAATCGACGCTAGAACACACCCTAAGCGAACTTGAGGCAGACTTTCCGGAGTTATCTCATAGCCATTCACTGATACTGCGCCCATTAACAAAAGAGCAGGCTGCAGCCTACATAGATCATCGGCTTCGCGTGGCCGGGATGTACGTACCCAACCCATTCACCCCTGAGGACATCGACTCAGTGGTCACCGAATCTAACGGGCTCCCGGCAAGCATTAATCATGCAGCTAACGCAATTCTCGAGGCGCATGGAGCAGAAGTTAGCCGCAAGGATCAGCTAAACAAACCAGGCTGGTTACACGACAATCGCGTACCCATTACCATCACCATTGTTGCCGCACTGGCCCTGATCCTGATCTATTTGTTACTTCAGGGGCTATTCTTTTCCGCACCATCCCAAAAGGAGAGAGATCGCTCCACTGAGACCATTGAATTGCCACCGCCAGCATCTGAGAGCAAGGAACAGACCTTACCACTCCCTGAGATTACGCCTGAGCCAGAACTCATAACTCCGCCGCCAATAGCGATTACGCCTGAGCCACCTGAGGCTCCCCCTGCAGAAGGCGCTGAAATCGAGGCGCCAGAATCCACCCCTGACGTCCAATCTGACGCCGAACCTACAACAGGCATCATCGAAGCTACCGAGGCACAAGTCGAAAAGAAACCTGATACAGTTAACAGCAAGCAACAATCCAGTGCCAGGCCACCTGCACCCATAACCGCTTTGCCGAGCCTACAAGATAGCAAATGGATACTTGGTCTGAATAATGACCAGTTCATCACCCAGCTTCTTGCCCTGAGTAGCAGGGATGCCATTGTGAAGGCCGCCAGTGACCTCGAACTGCAAGACACCCTCGCCTATTATGAACGAGAGAAAAACGGTAAAACCCTCTACGTCCTCATTGCCGGCCCCTATCAAGACCGTGCTAGCGCCGAAAAGGCCATCCTGAAATACCCCGCCTCACTAAGAAACTCCAAGCCCTGGATCCGGTCAGTTAAGGACATCAAGGACATTATTTACGCCCAGTAGGGACGATAAACCCTGAAGTCGGCCCGGTTATTGCATTGATACAAGGCCTGTCGGGTTCTATAATGGCTCCCCTTTTGCCCGCTACTTTTGGCAGCGTAAGAATTTTCACGGAGTAGTAATTCCATGCAGGCAGCGAACGCACATCAGGGCCTCTATCGCCCTGAATTTGAGAAAGACAATTGTGGCTTCGGTCTGATTGCACAAATGGACAATCAGGCGAGCCACTGGTTGATCAATACCGCAATCGACGCCCTGGCCCGACTCACCCATCGCGGCGCGGTAGCAGCTGACGGTAAAAGCGGTGACGGCTGCGGTCTTCTGATGAAGAAGCCTGATGCATTTCTGCGCACCGTTGCACAGGATATGGGCATCGAACTGGGTACGCTTTATGCGACAGGCATGGTATTCCTTAATACAGACGAGGCCCTTGCCCAGATTGCCCGCGACAAGATCGCGACCAATCTTCAGTCGGAAGGCCTGACTATTGCTGGCTGGAGACAGGTTCCGGTGAACACCGAGGCCTGCGGTGAAGAAGCCCTCGCATCACTACCCCAGATTGAACAGATCTTTATCGATGCTCCTGCCGATATGGATGAGCAGGCCTTCGAGCGCCATCTCTTTGTGGCGCGCCGTCGCACCGAGATTGCGCTTAGCAAAGATCCCGTTTTCTACATTCCCAGTCTTTCAAGCAAGGTCATCTCGTACAAGGGCCTTGTGATGCCGGAGAATCTTCCGGTTTTCTATCAGGATCTTAACAATGAGGCGATGGAATCCTCACTATGCGTGTTCCATCAGCGTTTCTCAACCAACACCTGGCCACAGTGGCGTCTGGCACAGCCCTTCCGTTTCCTCGCCCACAATGGTGAGATCAATACGATCCGCGGTAACCGCAACTGGGCGGAAGCGCGTGCCTACACTTTCAAATCTGAGCATCTACCGGACCTTTCTGAACTCCTGCCACTCGTCTCTATGGAAGGCTCTGACTCCTCAAGCCTGGATAACATGCTGGAAGTCATGCTTGCCGGTGGCGTAGACCTGTTCCGCGCCATGCGCCTGCTGATACCCCCCGCCTGGCAGAATGTTGAGAGCCTGGATCCGGATCTGCGCGCCTTTTACGAATTCAACTCCATGCACATGGAACCATGGGATGGACCAGCCGGTATTGTTATGACCGATGGCCGCTATGCCGCCTGTTCACTGGATCGTAACGGTCTGCGCCCTGCCCGCTATGTCATTACCAAAGACCGCCATATCACCCTGGCATCCGAGATCGGCGTTTATGACTATAAGCCCGAAGATGTTGTCTCCAAGGGCCGGGTAAAACCGGGCCAGATGCTGGCTGCCGATCTGAATACAGGCGAACTGATCCTGCCCGGAGATATCGATAACCAGCTGAAACAGCGTCAGCCTTATCGCGCGTGGCTGGATGAAAATGCCAAGTCTCTGGAAAAACCAATCGATGGTACTGAACTGACCCGCGCCCCGCTGAGCAAGGCTGACCTCAACATCAATGAAAAGATGTTCAACCTGAGTTTTGAGGAACGCGACCAGGTCCTGCGCCCAACTGCAGAGGCCGGTATGGAGGCCGTTGGCTCCATGGGTGATGACACCCCTCTGCCGGTCCTGTCTCGCGAGTTACGCTCACCCTATGACAGCTTCCGCCAGCAGTTCGCCCAGGTAACCAATCCTCCGATTGATCCGATTCGCGAAAGTATCGTCATGTCCCTGGAAACCAGCCTGGGCCGTGAACGCAACCTGTTCACAGAAACACCCGAACACGCCAATCGTCTGGGCATCAAGACACCTGTACTGTCTGAAAATGACTTTGCGCAGATTGTGGCACTGGATACTGAGAACTTTCGTGCTCACCAGATTGAACTCAATCGTGATGTACAGCTTCCCCTCGATGAAGCCATTAACGAGATCACCGATAATGCAGTTGCTGCAGTCAAAGATGGCGCAGTCATCATTGTCCTCTCAGATAGAGACATCGAGAAAGGCAAACTACCGGTTCACGCCCTGCTCGCAACTGGCGCAGTGCACCATCGCCTGATTGCCGAAGGTCTGCGTAGCAAAGCCAATATCGTCGTATCAACCGGAACTGCCCGTGATTCACATCACTTTGCCTGCCTGCTGGGTTATGGGGCGACTGCGATTTACCCATGGCTCGCCTACGAATCGCTGCATGACATGACCAACACCGGTGAAATCACCGGCAAGAACTCAAAAGTGCTCTGCTCTGCCTATATCAAGGGCATTGGTAAAGGCCTGCTCAAGATTCTTTCCAAGATGGGCATTTCCACGATTGCATCCTACCGTGGCTCTCAGCTGTTCGAGATCGTCGGCCTGCATGATGAGGTTGTTGAGAAATGCTTTACCGGCACCACATCAAGGATCCAGGGCGCTCGCTACCAGGACCTCAAAGATGACCAGGAACAGCTGGCCAGATTAGCCTGGAATCCCCGTAAACCGGTTTCTCAGGGCGGCCTGCTCAAGTTCGTTCATGGTGGTGAATATCATGCCTATAACCCGGACATGGTCCGCACGATGCACAAGGCCGTTGTCTCAGGTGACTATGCCGACTGGCAGGAACATGCTGACCTGATCAACAATCGACCAGCCTGTGTCCTCCGCGACCTGCTCAAGCTCCGCGATGACGTGGCCTCTATTCCAGTCGATGAAGTTGAACCTGTAGAAGACATCGTCAAACGCTTTGACTCTGCGGCTATGTCGCTGGGCGCACTCTCTCCCGAAGCCCATGAGACACTGGCCGAGGCCATGAATCGTCTGGGTGGCCGCTCCAACTCCGGCGAGGGTGGCGAGCACATTTCCCGTTACGGAACTGTCAAACGCTCCAAGATTCGCCAGGTCGCCTCTGGACGCTTCGGCGTAACCCCGCATTACCTGGCTAACGCAGAAGTCCTGCAGATCAAGGTTGCACAGGGCGCGAAGCCTGGTGAAGGTGGTCAGTTGCCTGGTCACAAGGTTAACGAGATGATCGCAGAGCTGCGCTTCTCAAAACCTGGCGTCGCACTGATCTCGCCACCACCGCACCATGATATCTATTCGATTGAGGATCTGGCCCAGCTCATCTTTGACCTCAAACAGGTTAATCCCGGGGCCCTGGTCTCAGTGAAACTTGTCGCAGAAGCCGGCGTAGGCACTATCGCTGCCGGTGTAGCCAAGGCCTATGCCGACCTGATAACGATTTCTGGATACGACGGCGGTACCGGCGCAAGCCCCCTGACTTCCGTGAAGTATGCTGGCTCCCCCTGGGAGCTTGGTCTGTCCGAGACACATCAGACCCTGCGCATGAATAATCTTCGTGACAAGGTACGCCTGCAGACAGATGGCGGCCTCAAGACCGGCCTGGATGTCATCAAGGCCGCAATTCTTGGTGCCGAGAGCTTTGGCTTTGGCACGGGGCCCATGGTTGCCATGGGCTGTAAATACCTGCGTATCTGTCACCTGAATAATTGTGCGACCGGTGTCGCGACCCAGGACAACGTCCTGCGTATGAAACACTTCATCGGTAAGGTCGAGATGGTAATGAACTACTTTACCTTTATCGCCGAAGAGACCCGCCAGTGGATGGCCAGCCTGGGGATTCGTAATCTAACCGACCTGATTGGCCGCACAGACCTGCTGCAGATCATCGATGGCAAAACCAGCCGTCAGTCACAGCTCGACTACTCACCCATACTCAGCGATGGTGGCGTACCAGCCGACAGGGCACAGTTCTGTGAAGAGCCACATAACGCACCTTTCGACAAGGGTGAACTTGCTGAACAGATGGTTGCCGACATGCGCTCAGCCATCGAGGGTAAGACCGGTGGCGAATTCAATTACATGGTCCACAACACAGATCGCTCGATTGGAGCACGCATCTCCGGTGAGATCGCCAAGCTACATGGTAACTATGGCATGTGTGACGCCCCACTGAATGTCTATCTGAAAGGCACAGCCGGCCAGAGCTTTGGCGTCTGGAATGCTGGTGGACTGAATATGTCTCTCGAAGGGGATGCCAATGATTATGTTGGCAAGGGTATGTCTTCAGGCATGCTGGCGATTTATCCACCTGACGACAGTGCATTCAAGAGTCATGAAACCACCATTATCGGCAATACCTGCCTGTATGGTGCGACCGGTGGACGGCTGTATGCAGCCGGCATGGCTGGCGAACGTTTTGGTGTTCGTAATTCTGGTGCCATCGCCGTCGTCGAGGGTGCTGGTGACCATGCCTGCGAATATATGACCGGTGGCGTCATCTGCATCCTGGGTGAGACCGGCGTCAATTTCGGAGCCGGTATGACTGGTGGCTTTGGCTTTGTGCTGGATGAGAAAGGTGACTTTGCCGATCGATATAACCATGACCAAGTCGACATCCATCGCGTTCAGTCAAGCGAGATGGAGGCACACCGAAATTACCTCAAGGCACTGATCGAGGATTTTGTCAGCCGTACCGGCTCACTGCGTGGACAGGAAATCCTGCAGGACTTCAGCGGGTATCTGGCTAAATTCTGGCTGATCAAGCCCAAGGCAGCCGAACTGGAGTCTCTGATCGACTCACTTTCAGAAGCTGCATAATCGATGAGGGCCGGTTAGACCGGCCCTTTTTTATCCATGGGGCGTATTCCTAATCAATTCATCGATGAGCTGCTGGCCCGAACCGATATAGTCGAGGTCATTAATCACCGTGTGCCCCTGAAAAAAGCCGGCCGGGAATATCAGGCCTGCTGCCCCTTTCATACTGAGAAGTCACCTTCCTTTACGGTTAGCCCGACCAAGCAGTTTTATCACTGCTTTGGCTGTGGAGCGCATGGCACCGCCATCAGCTTCCTCATGGAATACGAACACCTGGAGTTTGTTGAGGCGATTGAAACCCTTGCCCATGAGGCCGGGCTGGAGGTCCCACGTGAGGAGGGCCATGGATCAGGGCAGGCCAGGACACCTGATATCAGCAGCCAGTATCAGGCGCTCGAGAAGGCCGCCCAGTACTTTCAGCAACAGTTAAAAGGCGCACCCCAGGCCGTCGATTACCTCAAACACCGGGGGCTCAGTGGCGAGATAGCTCGTGATTACGGCCTGGGTTTTGCCCCGGAAGGCTGGGATGGACTGATCAGGGCGCTGAACTTGCCTGCCGCGGAACTCGAAAAGGCTGGTCTGGTTATTCGCAATGACAGCGGTAAGTTTTACGACCGCTTCCGTAACCGGGTGATGTTCCCAATTCGGGATCGCAAGGGGCAGGTCATCGCCTTTGGCGGACGCGTACTGGATAACGGCACGCCCAAATATCTCAACTCGCCTGAAACACCAACATTCCGTAAGGGCCAGGAACTCTACGGCCTGTTTGAGGCTCGGCAACACACGCGCAAGCTTGAACAGCTTCTGATCGTTGAAGGCTACATGGATGTTATTGCCCTGGCCCAGAATGGCATTCGGTATGCTGTCGCCACCCTGGGCACGGCCACAACTGCCGAGCATGTACAACGTATGTTTCGGCTGGTACCCCGGATCATCTTCTGCTTCGATGGCGACCGCGCCGGCAGGGACGCTGCCTGGAAGGCACTAAACACCACCCTCCCCCTGATCCAGGACCGCCAGGAGGCAGCCTTCCTCTTTCTGCCTGATGGAGAAGATCCGGACAGCCTGGTCCGCAGCCAGGGCAAGGATGGCTTTGAGTCGCAGCTTGAGCAGTCCATCGGCCTCTCTGAATTCCTGATGCAGGGCCTGAAACAACGCCACCCCCCTAACAGCCAGGCCAACCGGGTACAACTGGCCTCAGTCGGCATGGAAATGATCAAACCCATGCAGCAGGGGTTGCTCAAGACTCAGATCATTGAGGAACTGGCGAAACTGACACATATGCACCCCCAGCAGTTACAGGGAGGCATGACACCACCAAGGACAGGTACTAATCGAGACAGAAACCAGCAGATCAAGGTGACACCTGTCCGCCTGCTCCTGTTCGCCCTCTTGCATGAACCCCAGCTTGCAACGCACGTCGATGACCCTGAGCTCCTGGAGACGCCTGGTATTCCAGGCCTGGCGCTGGTTTCCACAATGGTTGGCACCATCAGAGAACACCCTGAAATCACCACAGCCAGCCTGCTTGAGCGCTGGCGCGGCACTCCTGAATACAACCATCTCGAGCGCCTGCTAGCCTGGTCTCCACCCGGTACTGATGAATCCAGCCTCTTGAAACTCTTCACTGATGCCCTCACTCATATAGCTACGAGCAGGGATGAGCTCAGATTACAGAACCTGATTGATAAATCTGAGCATGGCACCCTGACCGAGGATGAGAAGGCGATGATGAGGGACCTCCTCAGCAAGCCTTAGGATTAACGCAACCAGCTATAGCCATAACACTTTAATCAGGCTATAATTTCTGGTTCCATTTTGCTCAAGTAGACCTACCATCACATGGATCAGAACGAACAGCAGTCACGGCTGAAACAGCTAATTTCAAAGGGTAAGGAACAGGGTTACCTGACCTACGCAGAGGTCAATGACCACCTGCCAGATACCGTCGTTGATCCAGAGCAGATCGAAGACATCATCAGCATGATCAACGACATGGGCATCCAGGTGTTTGAACAGGCCCCGGACCCAGAATCTTTGACCCTGTCTGACGACAGCGTTGCTACCGATGAAGATGCCGCTGAAGAAGCTGCTGCTGCCCTTGCCACCCTGGACAGCGAGTTCGGCCGCACCACTGACCCGGTGCGCATGTACATGCGCGAGATGGGCTCAGTGGAACTGCTTACTCGCGAGGGCGAAATCAAGATCGCCAAGCGGATCGAGGAAGGCCTTGGCCAGGTCCAGCATGCGCTGGCCCATTACCCTGCCTCGATCAACCTGCTGCTGGCTGAATATGACAAGGTTGAAACTGAAGAAGAAAAGCTGACTAACATCATCGTTAGCTTCATTGATCCTAATGCAGAAGACGAAATCCCAACTCCCGTTACGCCCAAAGACAGCGATGCCGCTGAAGATAATGATGATGAGGAAGATGAGGAAGAAGTCGTAGATACCGGCCCTGATCCCGAGGAGGCCAGGGAACGCTTCGAACAACTGCGTAAACTGCATACCAAGATGACCCGGGCTGCCGCCAAGGGTAGCAAGACATTACCCAAGGCCCAGCAGGAACTAGCTGACTATTTCCTGGAATTCAAACTAATCCCAAGGCTGACTGAATACCTGACGATGAGCATGCATGATGTCATCGCCCGTATTCGTCTGCAGGAGCGCCTGATCATGGACATGTGCGTGAAAAAGTCGCATATGCCACGCAAGACCTTTATCGACTCCTTCCCTGAGAATGAAACCAATCTGAAATGGCTGGACACTCACCTCAAGTCCAAGAGCAAATATGCAACCATGCTCAAGGAGTTCAAGGACGAGATCCTACGTGCCCAGCAGAAGCTGGTCGCGATTGAAGAAGAGGCCGGCCTCAGCATCACCGACATCAAGGAAATCAATCGCAAGATGTCGATTGGCGAAGCCAAGGCTCGCCGCGCCAAGAAAGAAATGGTCGAGGCTAACCTAAGACTGGTTATCTCGATTGCCAAGAAATACACCAACCGCGGCCTGCAGTTCCTGGACCTGATCCAGGAAGGCAATATCGGCCTGATGAAGGCGGTGGACAAATTCGAATACCGGCGCGGTTACAAGTTCTCGACCTACGCGACCTGGTGGATCCGGCAGGCGATCACAAGATCGATCGCCGATCAGGCCCGCACCATCCGTATTCCGGTGCACATGATCGAGACGATCAACAAGATCGTCAGGACGTCACGCCAGATGCTGCACGAGATCGGCCGTGAGCCGACCCCGGAGGAGCTGGCCGAGAAGCTGCAAATGCCGCTGGAAAA
>JAAUXZ010092559.1_pt1 | contig 11978 bp, 15 predicted proteins | sample 7278131 | NCBI WGS metagenome assembly JAAUXZ01 (sample SAMN14350119, study PRJNA611818) | marine sediment metagenome | isolation source: surface marine sediment (3m) | place: French Polynesia: Moorea | collected 2018-08
CTACTCAACCGTCTGATTCAAGATTGTAAGCCGGAAAGTTACAAAGTACAATTCTAGTTCATTCCTCTACAGGGGTAATTTTTGCGATCGCCACCTTCATGCAACAAAGCCGAAGTTCGGGGACTCATCTTCTACAAATTAAGTCTCTCTAAGGTTCCGTCTCAGGAGAGCCGTCGTCGATTAAGTTTCCGTAATCTTTGAGTCTTTTGGACGGCTAAAACAGGTCAGTCAATGATTACGTTTTTGGAATGGAACCCAACCCCCAACCCCTTCCCTTGCCATTATGCACTCAGGGAAGGGGCTGTTCGCGCTTAAAGAGGAATACATTATTTTTTTGGGGCGCGAACAATTGGGAACATTTCCATTTCCCCAAACCCCTGCGGAACCTCATTTTTTACAAATAATGCTTTGCATCATTCATAAAAAATGAGGGGAGAGACTGCACTTGATACCACTCCCACGATAGCAGATAAAGATAAAGAAACTAACAACACTACTACAACTACAGCTGCGCTGTGGTTGTGGTTATTATTGTCAGTTTTAATCTATTTTTTCTAATGCAAATCCACGAATTTTTTCAGGTAACTTACGCTCATTTTCAATTATATATTGACCATCAGGATAAGGGGAATTTTTTATGACTTCAACAATTACAAATTCTTCATCACTTTCCAATTCAATAACTCTATCACCAACTTTAAAATTAGCATTATTATCCTCTTGGCCATTAACATTATTAGATGTATTTTGGCGATCGGGATTCTGTGCTACATCTTCTTGAGTTGTAGCATCAATATGCGGTGAAGGGGGGGTATCTAAATCTAAACCTGAAACCTGAATTAACTCCTTATTATCACCTGAATCCTTTGATTTATCAATGTTTACTTGTTTCAGGTCTTGTTCAAGGGAGGTCTCACCCATCTGAATTAAATCTGAATCTAATCTGAAAGTCTGAATATCTTGCTGTATCTTATTTTCAGGTATTTCAGTTTCAGGTATTTCAGTTTCAGGTTTTGTTTGAGCTGGGGGGGGGTTTGTTGCACACAAGTCAGATTTTGTATTATCAGGAATTAAATAAATATATCGCCTTTTATTAATTTTGTCCCTCCTCCTTATAATTTGGCTCTGGTCTTCCAACTTATTCAAGACTTCATAAATATAGTTGCCAGCGCCCAATTTTTCTTTCAATTCCTGAACAGCAAAACCAACTCCTTTATTAGCATTTAAAAATTTTAAAATTTGGCTACTTTGATTTTGCTTTTCATTATTTTTATCATCTTCGGAGCCAATAAATTTAAAGATGCTTTGTTCTGACCACAAATCGCGAGGCAATAACTCAAACATTAAATTTTGAGGCGCTCCTTCCCTGGGAGTTAATTTCAGGAGTCGGGGAGTAGTTTCATTGTCCACAGAATCATCATCTTTTTTAGCTAGTGTTTTCATTTGCGCAATCCCCCATACAGCTGCTGTTATTCGACTTGAGCCACTAACTTTATCTATTCCTTGATGTGATTCACTCTTATTTTCATGGTGTATCAAGATGCCAGCAGCACCATATTTATTTAGTAATGCACCTAGCTTGTAAACATATTTTGCAAACTCTACATCATTCTCGCTAATCCCGATATCGCTGGCGATTGCGGTTAATGAATCAATGACAACAAGCGTTGGCCTGAATGTCTTCAGCTGCTCCTCCAGTGCTTCCAGGTTGTTCAGTTGCAAGTGTTGCCGGAGTCTCATATCACCACGCAAACTTTCTAATAAATCAAATCCACGATTGCATAAACGACGCTGCACACTTCGCTTGCCAGGTTCATCAGTGTAATAATAAAGCACTCGACCTTTTGGTATAGGATTTCCATGTAAGGGAGTTCCGGTCAAATGCGCATACATAATATCAGTAGCAAACAGGGTTTTTCCTACTTTTGGCTGCGACGCTAGCAAAAGCAACTCCCCTTTTGGTAGCAACCCTGGGTAAATCCAATCAATAATGCCAGCTTCTGAATCCAAGAAATCAAATAAGTCTCCCTCATCTTTTACTGATTCAATTACAGATGATTCCAAGCTCCTGATATCAGCTTCTATGATTTTACGCGACTTCCGATAAATCTCAGCAATCTCTGAGATTTTTATGCTCCTATCTAATTCATTAGTAATTCCTGATAGGCTAGTAAGATCTAGCTTATAACGTATTTTTTTACTTTCTCTGATAGCGGTACGACTGAACTCATACCATTTGCGGTCGCTCATTCCAGTTTCCTCTTGCAAGTCTAACAAGTCTAATTGTATCTGTTCTTGAGAGCGGTCACTATTATAAATTTCCTTGATGCGATTAATTGCAGCACTGGGTTTGAGCTTGCCATTATCAAAGTAGTCAGAGCGGTTATAATTTTCTATTAGTGTTTGCAAGTGTTGGTCGATGTTTACAGCACATACAGTTTGAGCTGCGATTGTAGCAATTGCGACTTGCTCACTACCATCAGTTATTCTGTTACGTTGTTTTAACTCTAGAGTGACGGTCGTCAGGTCTGGAATTTTACCTTGTCTGTGTAGGTCTTTGATGCAGTTGATAATGTCCTGATAGAAATAAACGGTGAAATATTTAGGGTCGAGGTCGTCATAAATTCGACCAATGGCATTTGGGTCTAAAAGAAGGCCACCTATAATCTCCTGTTCTATTTCTATTGTATTGAAGTTTCCAGGATGCTGTGGCAGTACATATTGAGAATTTGCTTGGAAAAGATCAGAGTTTTGTGTTATTGTAGTTGATGTCATTAACTTTTAATGTTTGCCATGCTGACAACATGGTTTCCTTAATAAACGACAATTATTTTATATAAACCAAAAGCTCCCATATTGAAAGTAGGTTGGGGGCTTTCAGTAATGCGTTTGTCAGTATCTGCTATAAAATTGATACTGTTAGCGCATTATTTTTATCAGAATAACTACTTATCTTTCTTTATCCATTCCGTGTAAACGATAAAGTCTTTTTAGTAATTGTGGAAAATTTCTATTTTTCTAAATTAAGATATTTAATCTTCCTTTTTAATTCACTCAGTATAGATAATAATATCATCAGGTTCTTTTCTAGATTGTCGAGAAAATGGCTACTTTATTAAACGCCAACCGTCACGCTTCATCCACTCATTCATACTTCCTAAAAATTCATCACTCAACTGTTTAGTTGTAATGACACGAACCTCAACAGTTTCTCTTAATGGCATTACTATTACTTCCTAAATAATTGATTTAATTTTCTCCAATAGTTGCTTACCTTTTTGATAGCTTCTACCTTTCATATGCAACACATTTTCAATTATGTAAGAATCGGAAGCGGTGGAAGTTCTCATATAATCAACTAGCTTAATCATTTCCGTTACTTCCAGTTCTTCCAATCTTTCCACGCGCTTAGATAGCGTGAAGCTGGGTTGTTTGACAGCTTCCCCATCTTCTACCACTTCAGGGGATATAGCTTCGAGATTATCTGTAGCTTCAGTAAAAGGCAATATTTGTTTTGCGTCTTGATTAAATGTCTGTTCACGACTGTACAATATGGCAGCAGTTTCAGAATCAAAATCTAATTGTTCAGCTCTACGAATTACTGTAATTAATTCTTTAAATTGAGTTGAAGTTCTACTAATTATCCATCCTAGAACAGAGTGGCCAAGTGACCAGATAATGGCAAAGTGTAATAGTTTTTCGTTGTGGCCAATTACTGCATAAATGCCGAAAAATGACTGGGCCAATAAGTAGAATTTAGTTACATCGTGTAGTTCGTTTAAATGGCTTATAATTCTCTCAGTTGCTAAGTTCATCAAATAAAGGCTCCTAGACTAAATCCTGATATGAAGGCTGTTCCTGTTAGGATAGTGAATGCGATTAGTTCCCAAAAATCACTAACTCCTCTCTTAATCCAGTAGTAGCCAGTGAGTCCAATTGTTGCCAGTAATTTTAGAATTAGCAGTGGGATTAGCAATCTCCACCACCCTACAGCTTCATATCCTACTAGGATTGCAGCAGTGAAGATACCATTAAATAAAAATACAGATTGCCACATAATAACTTTACTCTTTGTGATATAGTTATTAGGATAGGTTGCAGCCTATCCTAAAATCAGGTGTTTGTTAGCTTCTCAATTTAGCTCGAATTGCAGCTATATCTGCATCAGCTTTTTGGGAAGCTTGCTCGTAATTAGCTGCTGCTCCAGCAAATGTCTTTCGCTTTCCTTGTGCATATGCTCCAAATCCTGCTAATAGTTTTGCTGATTTGGCTGCATATTTAATTGCTTGTCGTGCATATCCTTTGACTCCATAGAAAGCATTGTTTCTGGTGTAGTCACTTTTTAGTAGTCTGGCGGCAGTTCGATATCCTTTTGCACTGCTGGAATTTAATTTCACCTGCTCGTTGACTTTACCTTTAAGAGCTTGATATTGTTGCTCATTAATGGTTACAGGTGACTGCAAGTCTGGTGTTGACTTATGTGGTTGCAGTGTTCCTGGATTGGTTGGTGTCAGTGAATCTGTTGTTGCTTTTCCTACTAAGTCGCTAGCGGTTCCTAGTTTGTGTTCGCCGTTAGCAAGTGAGGAACTGTTGCTTTGTGCAGCTCCTGATATTTTTGCAAGTGCGTTTCCTAATCCCATTTATACTCCTGTTTAAACGTCATGCTAATATTTGACTAATTTCATCTGCAATTTCTGGTAGGTCAGTGTCATCACCATCAAATGCTATAAAATTACCAGTTATTGGGTGAAAGACTGTTAGTATAGGAGACCATTGAACCCACCATGAAGAACCAAACCATTGACCTTCCCATTCTGGTTCTGGGATAAATTCTGATTCTGGTGTTTCTTGACCTATTGTCATCACATCTTCTAATGAAATATTCTTGATTGCTTCAAGTTTCTGTTGTTCATATATTTGAAGTTGCGGGATGGCTTCTGAGATATCAAAAAGTGAAAGTTGTTTCATGTTCGATTAGTCTACTTGAGTTTGTTCTATTTCACTTCTGCTTTCACTAGGAGTTAGTGATATTGCTGCAATTGTGAGTAGTAATATCACTATTGTTGGCATGAGAATAGGTAGAAGTGTATATTCTAGAATTCCTTTAACTTTCTTGTTTTTTGCCATTGGTTGAACTGTGAAATACTGGTGGTGAATGAAGTTCGTTGAATAGAGCATCGTCTAAGTCATCGTCAGTTGATGGTAGTTGATTCATTTGTTTTTCAACAATTATCATGCGTGCATCTTCTTTGAAGTCAGCATAATAATGTTGATATGCTTTACCCCAAGTGATTGCATCTTCACGAGCAGTTCGTTTGGCATCAGCAATGATTTCACTGAGTTCTAGTCGTTGGAATTGTTTTTCAGACTGAGATTGAGTTGACTTCGATTGTTGTATCTGTTGAATGATTGCGCTGTTGTTTGTTGTCATTATCGTAATTTCTGATTAATTTCAAAAGTTCAGGTAGGTGAAGCACGCCTTGACCGCGTGAACGGTATGTTGCCATCCATCGAAACACAACGATAATTTCTGATGAACTTCTATCAAATCCTCTATCGCCCTTGAAGTGATTGAACCCACTGATATTGCACGACTTCAATAATTCCACATCTTTATATAGTTGTGGATATGAAATTGGAATGCCAGCGAAGGCAAGCCCTTCAAGTAATTGTTTCCGTGACAGCCAGTCAGATTGCCCGATAGCAAACTGAATAGCTCGATGAATTTTGACAACTGTGTAGCCATTAAAGTTGTTACTGGATATGTAGCCCTCCATAAAGTATATTAAAGGTATTGGTATTGTATTATCAAGGTTTAATAGCCTATAGTTCGTCCGGTTTCTCCCGTTCACCAGTCTATTTATTCCTTGAATATACTCTTATTATAAGTGAATTATAAGTATATGTCAAGAGGAAAAAAAGGTAGTCAGAAACAAATGAAACAAATATCAGTTAGTGTCCCTGACTATATATATAAAGCGTTAGTCTTTCTTACTGAAACGTCAGGTAAAAGCCAGAGTGCTTATTGCGCTCCATGGATTGAAAATGGTGTGATTGATGAAATTAGTAGATTTAGGAAACTTCACAACGAAATGAGCGACCTTGAAATTCCACTTGAAGATGAAGAATAGCTATTGAAAAGAGGACTTTCCAAGAGGTTAATTAACTTTTTAGTAGGGTGTCTAGTAAGTGGTAGACACCCTACTAAACAGTGATTTTATGGACTCATTTTTAGATACTTACCCAAGAAAATTAAGATAAATGTAGTTAAGTAAAATTATTTATCAAAAAGTATTTAATTATAATTTTTGATTATAAGATAACAGTAAAGTTGTTGGGAAATAACTTAAGTAGGGAAAATAGGTTAAATACACTCTAGATTAGAGAGATAAACTCCAAAAAGAAAACCAGTCTATTGCTTCGTCACTAATTAGGAGAAATCAGATGAACGCACGACAACATGCTTCAAATTTTTTACTTTCAATATATCCTCATTATTCCATCCGAAAAATTGGGAAAGCTGTTTTTGAAGCTGCTGAAACTGATGAAGAATTCTCAAAAATGCTTGATGAAATCCAGCGGAAGCTGGGAGATGGACGTTCTTTGATAACGGACGAACATTTTCAGGTATTTGAAAGAATCAAATCTCGGACATCAATTCCAGACATCCCTACCGCACCGGAATGGTTAAGACCTGTAATAGCTGCTGCTTATCTCAAAGCAAAAGAATCACTGGCATTCAAGAAAACAGATATGCTGACTAGCGATCTCAAGTCAAGCTTATCTAAAGTTCTGAAATTAACTGAAAATATAGAGCCTGATTTCATTGGAGAACTTTTACTAGAAACAACATTAGCAGCGCGAGATGATGCTGAATTTGCCAAATTGCTAAATGTTGGCGCAAAAGAGTTTCGCTCACTTGTTGATGAGCTATATGGGGAGAATCCATTTAATGATGAATCAGTTCAGTTAACTGCTGCTCTTCCATCTAGTTCAAGAGGTAGCTGTCGTGCATGTCGAGGCAACAGGTGCGAACCAATTCAGTGCTGGGTGGTTGTAGTTATTGTCATTATTATTATCGTAGCAAAATAGGCAACTATAATCATCCACTGGCATTGCATAATCGCGGGATGATTTACAATTGAGGAGAAAGTTAAACTTTGGCGAGCCTCCTTAAAAAATGAGTATAAACTGGGGATCCAAAGTTAAAATGTAAATTAGTAGTAAATAGACTTGTTGCGAATAAATTGCCTCGCCGATAAGCAGGAAGAATCATGGATGGATGCTGAATACGTCATTCTTGTATTTTCAACATTTCACCGACTTTTAAAACACGCCCTAGTCACCAAAAAAGTGATTCCTTCTTTTAGAGAAATAATAAAAACTAAAAAATTTACCAGTTAATGGAAAAAATGATTCTATAAACAAATATCATAGACTTTGGAGACTTGATATGAAAACGAAACTTGAAGAAAAGTCAATTCCCGTTCCTACTGAATCGAATTGTACTATCTGTAAAGAGCAGGTTAGCAATAAAGTTGTTTTTCGTTTTCCAAAAGATGGAACAATTAAGCCAGGGCGACATAAATTTGACAGCCGAAATGAACTCGCTCAATGTGTCGCATCTATTTTTTCGCTCGACGGGAATGAAGGATGTGTACAAGGAACTATCCGTTGCGAAGGAAAGTATCAGCGGGTCAATGCGCAGAATGAACCAATATTTACCTTTGGTGATCCAATTCTAGACTTAATTACGAACGAAACTGGTGAAATCTTCATTGCTGGACATCGTTTTTGTTTACGTCAAGAAGAGATCAGTGAACCACGCTATCGAAGCGGTGGCATTCGCTCAATTGATCTTTCTGTTCATAACGAAGTTATTTTTCACAATCAATTAATCCGTGCCGCCAATGGTGAAGGCGCATTTACGTTATTAGAATGCACAGATTCATACTGCGCTTTCGCTTCTACGAATCCGTCGCAACTGGACTTCTACAAAGATGGTGGGCACATGCGATTCAAAGCATGGAAAAAGAGTCGCTTTCTCTACTGGTCTATGGGTGCAGAAATTGAAACATGGGGTGGTGATTTCAAGACAGCAAGAATTGAAAGTCGATACCTTGATCTAGTGTTGGGCAACATATGCGCGGTTGTGAAAACCGATTCTGACAGCGATTCTAATGATGATTATGTAGATGAATACGAATGGGGTGTTAACGCTCCACAGCCAACTCGCGTAGTCTCGTTCTGTACAGCTGACTGGAAAAACCAGACTTTTCGTGGACAAGTTGAGGCAGGTAGCAAATGCTTCGAGATTTAAGGTTCTGCTGCAAAGATCGTTTCTGTCGCAAAAAGTTTAAAACAGTACATTTCTGACAGACTGCTTTCTAAGATTTAGCATCTCTTCCTGTCCTTAATTTGATAAGGATTGAATATTATGGGACAATATTTTTCTGTTGAAATCCCTTAGTCTGTAAATTATGCTAATCAGACGGTTTAGAAGGATCGCGGTGTGAGTATGGTTCACTAAACGGTCCTTAACAAGTTTAAATAAAAATTCTATATCTTCAAGACCCTCCTATGGGTTTTCAACTGTATATTCTCAACCTTCAACTATAATTTTTTGTGCAGCACTAGCAACCATTAAGCCCCCCTTAAACAATACTGTTTATTATTACCTTTTTCCAACCATTCAAAATTATAAACCTTTGCTTTTTTACCACTCTTACCTTTAAAAAAATTCTTATTATCATCGTCGTAGTCACTACTAATTAAACTCCCATTTCGATTGAGAAAATTAAAATGTTTACGAAACACTCCGGCGAGACTAATACGCTGAACTCCTGAAACTTGTAGCGCATATTCAGGGAACCAGTGCCAGTCAGAAACATAGTCAGCAGGTTTTAACTCATATTTCAGCACTTCCAAAGGCGAACGCTCAAAATCATCAACAGCTTCAATACTAACTATGGGGTCATAATCAGCTTTCAGAGAGCGTTTCCACAGTTCCTTAAACTCCGACTGTTCCATATAGTTCTTATCAAAATAATCATGCTCAACCGCAATCATGTAGTGAAGATGAGGATGAGAATTATAAATGTGATGTTTAGTTTGAGTGCATTCAAACGACCGTAAATATCCCCTATAAAGCTTACCCAGTTTATATTTGAAGCTCATCATAAACTTGTGAGAAGCCGGAGACAAAGTGTTATCGATAAACTCGCGCAACCTGTAAACTGGAACATTGCGAACTGTCAAAGTTAAAAGCAAATATCGTAAATTTAACTTCTCCAGTTCAGGATAAGCACGAAACGGATACTGTTGGCGAAATATTACTTAACATTTGAGAGAGGAGAAAAGGCCCAAACCACATGATGACAAAGCTTCTCCTGCCGTGTAATACTTGGTTTGATAGTCCCTCATTCGGTGTAATACATGGAAAGAGAGTAGTGAGGAGTGCAACTTTGGAACTCTCCAATAGTCATAGGACCATGAGCTAAAAACTAGCCAAACAGTAACGGAAAATACTGACTAACCGAAAAACTCTCATAAAATAGAACAAAAGTTGATGGAAGCGAGTATATGTGTTTACGTCCTGAAGAAATTCCTATTGTACCTTATCAAACAGCGCGTGTAGCAGCTTTAGCCTTCCCAAAAGGTAATCTATATATGCGTCTACGGGATGAACTAGGAGTTTTGTATCAGGATGAAAATTTTGCATCTCTCTACCCACAAAAAGGGCAATCAGCGCAAGCACCTTGGCGATTAGCAATGGTATTGGTGATGCAATTTCTGGAAAACTTGTCTGATAGACAAGCGGTGGAAGCAGTACGAGGACGAATTGACTGGAAATATGCTTGATCCTTAGAGTTAACAGATTCTGGCTTCGATTACAGCGTGTTAAGCGAATTTCGCGCCCGTTTAATTCAAGGAAATGCAGAGCAGAAACTCCTCGATCAAATGCTCAAAAGATTTCAGGAATTGAAACTACTTCCAACAAGAGGAAAGCAACGTACTGATTCAACCCATGTCCTAGCAGTTGTCCGAGAATTAAGCAGATTAGAACACTTAGGAGAAACTCTGCGAGCAGCTTTGAATGCAGTAGCGGTAGTCGCTCCTACATGGCTACAGTCAATTGCACCTACTGAGTGGTATGACCGCTATGTCAAGCGCTTTGAGGATTCCCGACTACCGAAAACAGTTGCACAACGAACAGCATTGGCAGAAACAATCGGAATGGATGGTTTTCATTTACTTGATGCTATCTATACTCAAACAGCACCTATGGAATTGCGAAAACTTGCAGCCGTAGAAATTTTACGATGCTGTTGGCTGCAACAATATTATGCACCTACAGACAACAAAGTTCAGTTGCGCAATAAATCTGATGGTCCGCCATCAGCACTGCGAATTTGGTCTCCTTATGAGGAGGAAGCACGTAACAGTACCAAGCGAACTACCAAATGGACTGGTTATAAAGTACATCTAACAGAAAGTTGCGACCAAGATTTACCTCACATTATTACTCATGTAGAAACTACTCCCGCTACAACTCAAGACCAAGCAGTTGTCCCTGAAATTCATCAAGCTTTGGCTGAAAAAGACCTTTTGCCTGAACAACATTTGGTAGACAGAGGATATACTTCAGCCGAATTATTAACGAACTCAGAGCGTGATTTCCAAGTTGATTTATTCGGACCTGTGTCTGAAAATGTAGGCTGGCAAGCCAAAGCTGGATTGGGATTTGATTTATCTCACTTCCAAATTGATTGGCACCAAAAAGCAGCGTATTGTCCTCAAGGTAAACGTAGTTACCTGTGGAAAAAGAATAAAAATATTTATGGCAAACCTGTAATTTATATAGAGTTTCGAGCCTCTGACTGCCAGAGTTGTCCTGTCCGGAGCCAATGTACTCGCGCAAAAACAAACCCTCGTGGGTTAACCATAGGAAGACAAGAAGATTACGAATCTCTCGAAAAGGCTAGGGCACGACAGAAAACAGAAGAGTTTCAGCAACAGTATGCACTACGTTCGGGTATTGAAGGTACTCTATCTCAAGGTTTAAGAGCATTTGGATTGCGTCACTGCCGTTATCGGGGGCAAGCTAAAACCCATTTACAGCATCTTTTAACAGCGGTGGCAATGAATCTGGTGAGAGTTTTTGCTTGGTTTGAGGAAGTGCCCCTCGCCAAAACTCGCTCTTCACGATTTGCGTTGTTGGCTCCATCTCAACCTCAGAGTGGATGAGGTCAAAGCTTTGTAGTGGCGCGTCAAATCATCTCTTCTCTCTCTTTCCGTGTAATACCTGGATTGACATCTGATACTCACGGGGTGACAATTATGGTGTAATACATGGTAAATTTTATGGTTAAACGAGACATTCAGGGAAAGTTTACTCTCAAAAATGATGACTATCGTCATGTACGCTCTTTGAGACTGACTAATGAAACATGGAAGGCTTTAGGTATTGCTGCTGAATGCAATGGATTAACTAGAGCTGACTATTTAGAATACATTGCTTCTCATAACTCTCTACCAAGTATTACACCGATAGAGGATGATTTATCTTTGCAACGGCAGATATCTCAATTGGAAGCTTTACGCGATCGCGTCTTAAAAGAACTAAAGGTAGGTAAACAAGCATCGAAATACAAAACGGCACAAGCAGTTCTTAATCGCTTTATTAGTAAACTAATCATTTAACTCGTCCTTCCCTACCGTGTATTACACAGATTTTGGTAGTTTTTGCCAGGTATTACACGGCAGGAGAAGCTTTGTCATCATGTGGTTTGGGCCTTTTCTCCTCTCTCAAATGTTAAGTAATATTTCGCCAACAGTATCCGAACCTTGTGCGACCCGTTCCCGGTCAAGGGTCTGGGATAATTCCCAAAAACGTAACCGGGGTTAGGCTCTCAGCCCTTCGTATCGGCTGAACCTAGACAACTTATTAACCATGTAGGTGAAAGTCCTACCCCACC
>JAAUXZ010002984.1_pt1 | contig 11974 bp, 14 predicted proteins | sample 7278131 | NCBI WGS metagenome assembly JAAUXZ01 (sample SAMN14350119, study PRJNA611818) | marine sediment metagenome | isolation source: surface marine sediment (3m) | place: French Polynesia: Moorea | collected 2018-08
CTCCGGCATGAGTCCGGAAGAATTCCATCGCAGCGTGGAAGAGGGTGATAGCAAGGCCTTAACCCGCCTGCCCGGAGTAGGAAAGAAGACCGCTGATCGCCTGATTATCGAGATGCGTGATCGATTGAAGGATCTGTTTGGAGATGCGCCTGCGACACTAAAGGCTACCCCGGCCAATCAGTCAGACGAAGCCGTCCAGGCCCTGGTGGCACTGGGCTACAAGCCTGCAGATGCCTCGCGCCTGGTCGAAAGCGTCGAAACTGAAGGCAAGGACAGCGAAGTGATCATTCGTGAAGCACTGAAGGCGACGCTGAAATGAGCGATCGACTGATCAGCCCTGAGGCGACCAGCCAGGAACAGATGGATGAGGAGAGTATTCGTCCACAGAGTCTTGCAGATTATGTTGGCCAGCCCCAGGTACGGGAACAGATGGAGATCTTTATCCAGGCGGCCCGTTCTCGTGGTGAGGCCCTGGATCATGTACTAATCTTTGGCCCGCCTGGTCTGGGTAAGACTACGCTGTCACATATTATTTCCAACGAGATGGGGGCCAATCTGCGCCATACCTCGGGTCCCGTCCTGGAAAAACCCGGTGACCTGGCAGCCCTGCTGACGAATCTCGAACCCCATGATGTCCTGTTTGTGGATGAGATCCATCGCTTAAGCCCGGTCGTGGAGGAGATCCTTTACCCGGCGATGGAGGATTTCCAGCTTGATATCGTCATCGGGGAAGGACCTGCTGCGCGTTCTATCAAGCTTGATCTGCCGCCCTTCACCCTGGTGGGTGCTACGACCAGGGCTGGTCTGCTGACCTCCCCGCTACGCGATCGTTTTGGCATAGTGCAGAGGCTGGAGTTCTATAACACTGATGACCTCAAACATATCGTGATTCGCTCGGCAGGCATCCTGGGAGTCAGGATAGATCCCGAGGGCGCGCATGAGATTGCCAGGCGATCGCGCGGTACGCCGCGAATCGCCAATCGCCTGCTCAGGCGAGTAAGGGACTATGCGGAGGTCAAGGCGGATGGCCTGATCTCACAGGATACAGCCGATAGCGCCCTGGATCTGTTCAATGTTGATGACCATGGTTTCGATGCTCAGGACAGGCGGCTGCTGATGACGATCATCGAGAAGTTCGATGGTGGTCCGGTCGGAGTAGACACCCTGTCTGCTGCGATTGGTGAAGAGCGCGGCACCATAGAAGATGTCCTTGAACCGTACCTGATTCAGCAGGGCTTTATTATGCGCACGCCGCGTGGTCGAATGGCGACACAGACGGCCTATCGGCATTTCGGTCTGACTGCGCCTGCCAAGGCATCAGCGGAAACCCAGGATTTATTTAGCGGAAGTGATGAATAAAGAACCGCTTCACGAAATTCAGTTGAAAAATAATCGAAACTTTCATCAGGTTTATGGTCAATAAACCCAAAGCAAATAAGGGGAATTAATGAGCGAGTCATTTAGCTGGCCGGTCCGCGTCTATTACGAGGATACCGACACAGCCGGTGTCGTTTATTATGCCAATTACCTGAAGTTCATGGAGCGTGCACGTACTGAGTGGCTGCGTAGTTTTGGCTATGAGCAGGATGCGCTAATCAACCAGGAAGACATGATATTCGTGGTTCGTTCGGTACAGCTGGATTACCACCGACCAGCACTGTTCAATGACTCACTCGAAGTAACTGCAGCAATCAAAAATATGGGAAAGGCCAGCATTGTGTTTGAACAGCAGGTGATCAGAAATTCAGATCAGCCCGAGGTGCTGGTCAGCGGTGAGGTCAAGCTGGCCTGTCTCAGCCATTCAACCATGCGGCCTCGCCAGATGCCGCAAGCTATCCTGGAGGCTATCCAAGGTGTCATCTGATATGTCCATCCTCCACCTGGTGAGTCAGGCCAGTTTAGTCGTACAGGCCGTGATGTTCATCCTGGTGGCGGCATCTGTCATCTCCTGGACCCTGATCATCCTGAAGTATCGAATGATTCGCAGGGCTAAAATCGAGGCCGAGGAGTTTGAGGATCGTTTCTGGTCCGGGGCTGATCTGGGCAAGCTTTACGAGCGGATTCGCAACAAGGACGATCCTTCAGGGATGGAGCATATCTTTGCCTCTGGATTTCGTACCTATGCTCGCCTGGTGCAGCAGCAACCCCAGACAGGGAATAATTTCACCGATACCATTCATCGAACCATGCGTGTCTCACTCTCAAGAGAGATCGACGCACTCGAACACTACCTTTCGTTCCTCGCCACGGTAGGATCCATCAGCCCGTATGTGGGCCTGTTTGGTACGGTCTGGGGCATCATGAATTCATTCCGCTCCCTCGGGCAGATGCAGCAGGCTACGTTAAGCGTAGTCGCGCCCGGTATCGCAGAGGCCCTGATCGCCACCGCCATTGGCCTGTTTGCCGCAATCCCGGCAGTTATCGCCTACAACCGTTTCTCTGATGATGTAGAACGACTGGTTAATCGCTATGACAACTTCCTGGAAGAATTCCTGACGCTGCTCCAGCGGCAGGCACTAAGTAAACCGCAGTCAACATCCAAGGTCACTGAGACCACCCCGGACGCGGCCTGATCAGTCATGCACTATCCCAAGCGCGTCAAACGCCGTCCGATGTCCCAGATTAACGTCGTTCCCTATATCGACGTGATGCTGGTGCTGCTGGTGATTTTTATGGTGACTGCACCCATGCTGCAGCAGGGGGTTGAGGTTGATCTGCCCAGGGTGGCGGCAAATCCTCTGGACAATCAGAAACCAGAGGACCTGGTGGTCGTGAGTGTCGATAAGCAGGGTCGTTTCTCACTGGATGCCGGGCGCTACCTCGATAGTGCGGCCCTGCGTGATGCCGTTGTTAATCGTCTGAAACAGCGTGGACAGAATGAGGCCTATGTGCGCGGGGATCAGCAGATCCACTATGGGCGTGTGGTACAGGCCATGGTGATCTTACAGGAAGCGGGTGTTGAAAAGGTCGGGCTGATCACGGATCCGCTGACGGATGAACAGTAATCTGATCGACGATATCAGGCGCTACCCCTGGGCCTTTGGTCTTGCCCTTGTGCTGCACCTGGCAATTGCGGCTGTTGCGGTGATTAATTTCGAATCAAAACCAACGGCAGTTCCTGTAGCCTCAAAGCCTCCGGTCAATATTGTCCAGGCCGAGGCGATCGATGCGAAGGATTTTGATCAGGCGATCAGGAAACATAAACAGGCCGAAGAACGTAAGCGCCAGCAGGCCCAGGCAGATAAAAAACGCAAGGCTGAAGAGCAGAAGCGTCTGAAGGCTGAGAAAAAAAGAAAGGCCGAAGAGCAGAAACGCATCGCTCTGGAAAAGAAAAAACAGGAACAGAAGAAGGCCGAGGCAGCCAGAAAAAAGGAACAGGAACGCAAAAAGGCTGAGGCCGCCAGGAAGCAGGCTGAGGAAAGACGTAAGGCGGAAGCCAGGGCCGAACAGGAGCGTGTAACAGCAATGCTGGCAGCTGAAGAGGCTGAGATGCGTGAACAGGCCCGTATCGCAGATGAACGGCGGGTTGCAGCTGAGCGTGCACGGCAGGAACAGGAGCTTGCCCGTTATAATCAGCAGTTAGCCATCATGCGGGCCGGATGGATTGAAACGATTGCTGCCCATGTTGGTTCACGCTGGATCCGGCCACCAGGCACTACCAGTGCGAATGAGGCGGAGGTGTTTATCACCCAGGCGCCGGGAGGTTACATCCTGGATGTTCGGGTTGGCCGCTGTTCGGGGAGTACCGCATTCTGCCAGTCTGTCGAAGCGGCCGTCAGAAAATCAGAACCCTTGCCTCAGCCTCAGGACAAGGCATTATTTGAGCGAGAGATTAAATTTACTTTCAGGCCATTGGGACTTTAATGAGACATCAGTTACTCGTGCTGTTTGCATTGCTGATCTGGCAGGTACCGGCTCATGCCGTCCTCGAGATCGAGATTACACAGGGTGTGGAGGGCGCACTACCTATTGCCGTGCTGGATTTTTCCAGCAAGACCACTGGTACGCTCGCGGATGATCCCGCGCAGGTCGTGCGTTCTGATCTGTACCGAAGCGGTCAGTTCCAGACCCAGGAGGGCCCTGCGTTAGCCCAACGCTCCTCCGCTGAATACCAGGCGGCTACCCAGCGCTGGAAGGTGAAGCAGGTGGATTATCTGTTGACCGGCCATATCGAGCAGCAGGGTGACGATCGCTACCGAATAGAGTTTCGCCTCTTTGATACCCTTAAGGGTGAGCAGCTGCTGGGCAGGAGTGCGCTGACGACAGCAAAGGGTATTCGTCTCGCCGCGCATAGAATCAGTAACTACGTCTATGAAAAATTACTTGGCACCCCCGGTGCTTTTGACACACGGGTTGCCTATGTCACGGTACAAGGAGTCCAGAAGAAACGTGAATACGTCCTGCAGGTTGCAGATGCAGACGGTCATAATCCACGCACCGTGTTTACCTCAACTCAACCTGTGATGTCCCCGGCATGGTCGCCTGACAATAAACGTCTGGCCTATGTGTCCTTTGAGGGACATCGTGCCTCTGTCTATATCCAGGAACTTGCCAGCGGCAAACGTGAAAAGGTCTCCTCCCAGAAGGGCATTAATGGTGCCCCGGCCTGGTCACCGGATGGGCGCCAGCTGGCCCTGGTTCTGTCTCGTGATGGCAATCCTGAGATCTATATACTGGACCTTGCTTCAAAGAAGCTCAGGCGGCTTACTAATCATCGAAGTATCGATACCGAGCCAGTCTGGCACCCCAGCGGCAACAGTATTCTGTTCACCTCGGATCGAAGTGGTGCGCCACAGATCTATCAGAAGCTGATTCGTGGCGGTAAGGCAACGCGTATCAGTTATGATGGCCCCTACAATGCAGATCCGGACGTTACGGATGATGCCAGGAGACTGGCCATGGTGCATCGCAGTAACGGTGCCTTCAGGATTGCCGTCAAAGACCTGCAGACAGGATTGCTCACCGTGGTCACACAGGGCAGACTGGATGAATCGCCAAGCCTGTCGCCTAACGGCAGCATGATTATCTATGCAACCGAGGATAAGGGACGGGGTGTGCTTGCCGGTGTTAGTGTGGATGGCAGGGTCAGGCAGATACTCAGGCTGACGGACGGAGAAGTCCGTGAACCGGCATGGTCAGGTTTTACCAAACCTTTAAAGTAAATATAGAAAATTGATTCCAAGGAGTTTGATGATGAATTCTCGCGTAGTGCTCTTATTGCTGGCCAGTATTGCCTTTGGTCTGTCGGCCTGTACCTCACCACAGGTGAAAGATAACGTACCTGATGAGGCGCCAATGACTTCGGGAACCGAGCAGCAGGGTGATGGAACCGCAACCTATGGCCTGAATGAAGATGGAACCTATGCTGAAGGATTTGATTTTGTGAATGATCCTCAGAGCCCCCTGAATGATCCTCAGAGCCCATTGGCAGAACGCATCATCTATTTTGATTTTGATAGCAGCCAGATCCGCGATGAGTACCTCGATCTGATCGCCGCACATGGCCGTTTCGTGGCAGAACATTCCGGACTGGGTATCCGTTTGGAAGGCCATACCGACGAGCGAGGAACCCGTGAATACAACGTAGCCCTTGGTGAGAACCGTTCCAAGTCAGTACGCTCGCTGATGGAGTTGCAGGGTGTTGCCGCGGATCAGCTGGAAGTCGTCAGCTATGGTGAAGAACTGCCGATCGCCTTTGGTCATGATGAAATGGCATGGGCAAAGAATCGTCGTGTAGAGATCGTATACGAGGCCAGGTGATATGAAACTCGCTGGAAATCTGCTTGCTGCAGCGGTAGCCCTTAGCCTTGCGGTGCCAGTTGCCGCATCAACGAAAGAAGATATTGCGGCATTAAATGATCGTATGTCTCGTATGGAGCGCGTGCTTGAAAGCCGTGGCCTGATGCAGGTCGTTCAGGATCTGCAGCTGATCAAGGAGGAGTTGAGTCAGCTGCGAGGACAGAATGAGGTCCTCCAACATGAACTGAAACAACTTAAGAGTCGCCAGCGTGAGCTCTATCTGGACATGGATCGCCGTCTTCAGGGGCTCGAGGCCGGCGGTGCTTCAACCGCGCCTGCCGTCGCTGCAGCTACGGGTGGAGCTATTGCTGTCACATCTGCAAAGCCTGCTCAGCCCGCGACTCAGGCCAAACCAGCAACATCAGCCAATACCCTGGAAGCCGAGCGTAAGGCCTACAAGCGATCTTTCGAACTGTTAAAGGAAGGGCGCTATGAGCAATCGGCAACTGAGTTCAGGGCCTTTTTGAAAAAGTATCCTGACAGTGGTTACGCAGCCAATGCCCAGTACTGGCTGGGGGAGGCGTATTATGTCAGTAAGAAATACTCCGAGGCCCTGGCCGAGTTCAAAAAGGTCGTTAAGGACTACCCGCAGAGTTCAAAGATCGGTGATGCCCGATTGAAGCTTGGCTTCACCTACTATGAGCTGGGCAACTGGGAGCAAGCGCGCAAAACCCTGCAGGCGTTATCGAAAGATGAGAAAGGTTCCAGTATCGGACGCCTGGCAGATAAGCGTCTCAAACGCATGTCAGACGAAGGGCATTAGACTAAGCGAGAACAGGGGGAGATATTTCTCCCCCTTTATTATTCTTTCTTTATTCAGCAACCAGGGCCTCAACGATTTCCACTGCCTCTGGGCTATCCCATTCCAGTCCACCAAACAAACCGTACTTAATTTCACCATTTTTATTGATCAGGAAGGTGGTGGGGAAGGCAAAGATCTTCCAGCTTTTCAAAACCACGCTATCGCTGTCCAGCAGGATAGGGAAGCTGAGCGGTGTTTCTTTCATGACTGGGTGCGTGGCAAGGAAAGTTGTAATGGTCTCATTATCTTCACCCATATTGACCGCCAGGGTCTCGAACGGTTTGCCCGCCATCCCATCCTGCAGTCGTTGCATCGAAGGCATTTCCTTAACACAGGGTGGGCACCAGGTTGCCCAGAAATTCACCAGCAGTACTTTGCCCTTGTAATCGGCAAGGCTGTGCTTTTTACCATCCAGGTCCAGCAGCTCAAAGTCAGGTAAGGGTTTGCCCTTATAGGGTTTCAGTTCTCCTGCCACGGCGTTAGCTGAAAAAGCCAAAAAGGTTAATAAGATCAGGGCATTGAAGAGTCTTTTCATTTACTGTTCCTCTGCTGCCTGCATCTGGTGCAGGGCATTGACAACGATGTTTGGTAGCACCTGGCTCATCGATTTTTCGTGGTCGGTGGCATTAGGGCGCATAAAGAAATAACCGCGAACCTTGGGCAGAATATCTATGGTCACTGTTGCTCCGCCTTTTTCAAGTTCTGCCTTGAGCTGCTCTAGCCAGAAACGCGCAGGCGTGAGTTCAGGCTGGAGAATATAAATAGGAATTGAAACCTGGCTGGTCACAGGGAGGTACTCCATATCTACGCCGGGCTCAGGTTCTCTGGCATTGAGTTCAGGGTAAAGGAGGATCGCCCCGCCGAGCCAGTGTTCTTTCTCAGTACCCTTGTGCAGTTTCATCCAGTCACGAGCACCCCTGAGTACAGGGATGGCACCAAAGCCGGCGGTAATCAGGTAGACCTTTTTACCCGTCGCATCATGGGCGTCCTCGATCATGGCAACCACATCTTCACCCTGAAGTCTGCGCATGCTGCTCCCCTGGGCTGAGAGGAAGCGGGTACCCAGCAGGTCGGCCATCCAGACCTCGACACCTTTATCTGAGATCGACTCACTCATGCCTAGTTCAACCTCACGCATGCCTTCATCGCAGGGAAAGCCGATCAGCATCCCTTCTTCAGGACTGGTGGCGGCGACAACACGAAAATCCATGGTTTCACCATCGGGTAGTTCAACCGGACGTGTATCAGCGGCCTGAGTCAGGGCGGGCAGTAGAATAAAGAAGACTATGAGCAGATACGGGCGCTTCATATGAGCAGGCTCGGAATATCCAGAAAAAAGGCAGTTTAGGACATAATCTGATCGTATTCCTTGATCCCAATCAGGTCCTTATGGATGTACTGGCCTTAATCGCCCACCAGTCCGTATTGGCGGAGCTTTTTTCTGAGCGTGCCTCGGTTAAGCCCTAAGGCTTTGGCCGTTTTGCTCTGGTTGCCATCGTAATAATTGAGTACTGATTCGAATAATGGTCGCTCGACTTCCTCGAGTACCATCTGGTAGATCTCATTAGGCTCGTGACCATCGAGTTGCCTGAAGTAGCGTTTCATGGCCGTCGATACAGCTGAGGCAAGAGGTTGATTCCTGCGCTCAACGTCCCCGCCGCGTTCTATTGATGCAATATTATCTTTCATGCAACCAGTGTTTGTTCGTTGATGAGTTGCTTAAGAGCAAGCTCGAGTTTCTGGATTTGTTCTTCCGGATGGGTGATTTTCATGATGTCTTTGCGCCAGTCTTCCCCCCCCGGGAGTCTGAGCAGGTACCACCCTATATGCTTTCGAGCAATTTTGACACCCTGATCAGGTCCATAAAAGGTATGCATGTCACGAATATGAGCCGGAATGATCGATTTCAGCTCGTCTGAAGAGGGGGCAGGAGCGAAAGCTCCGGTCTCAAGGTAATGCCTGATCTCACGGAAAATCCAGGGTTGCCCCTGGGCGCCACGCCCGATCATGACGGCAGCTGCGCCTGTGTAATCGAGTATCCTGCTGGCATCCTCTGGAGTCTGTATATCACCATTGGCAATCACAGGAATGGCGCTGCGCGCGCAGACTTCCCTGATGGTTTCAAACTCGGCATGGCCACGGAATCCATCAGTTCGGGTTCTGCCATGAATGCTAAGAGATTGAATTCCTTGATCTTCAGCTATTCGCGCTATGCGAATCGCGTTTTTATCCTCCTGGCTCCAGCCTGTCCTGATCTTGAGAGTGACCGGCACCTCAACAGCAGATACGACGGCATGCAGGATGGATTCAACAAGGGCTTCGTCACGGAGCAGCGCTGATCCTGCGGCTCGATTACAGACCTTCTTTGCAGGGCAACCCATGTTGATATCAATAATATCCGCCCCCCGCTCAACTGAGTCGACTGCGGCATCAGCCATCGTCTGAGGCTCATTGCCGGCAATCTGTACACTCATGGGGAACTCATCAGCATCACGAGCAAGACGTGTACTGGTCTTTCGGCTATTCCACAGGCGTGTTTCTGAGATGACCATTTCAGAGATGGTGAGTCCGGCACCCATACTCCGGCAAAGGCGCCTGAATGGCAGGTCAGTAATGCCTGCCATCGGGGCAAGTACCAACGGTGTGCTGATCTTGTGGGGGCCGATGGAAAAACTCACAGGAACTTAAACTCGTAGGCAAGGGCGTGTTTGCCTGGGTCCTGGATTTCCAGATTTATCGCAACCGGATTACCGGGCTGCATGACAGACAGGGGGTCTTCGTTGATGGCCAGATATTCATCGGGACTGAAGTGGCGCATGGCGACGACATGGCCCTGCTCATCGGAAAGGCTGAGCTCAATAAGTGGGTAAGGCTGATCATAGGGGGCATTATTGACCATGGAGGCCTGGATCATCAGCGCCTGCTGGATATTTGGATGTGTGTAGAGCTGGCGACCCACCAGGTCTATCTGTTCCGGGGCCCTGAGTTCCGGGACCGGGCAATTGGTCAGGCCGCACAGGGCATTAATGACCGGTCGTAATTCACTATATTTAATCAGCTGTGCGCGATTGGCGTGAATAATCTGCAATCCAATGCTAATAATGAGTAAGAGGCAGAGAGCGAAATAGCCCAAAGTTGCCCGCTTGCTATAGGTACTAATACCGATTCGTGGCGCGCGTAGATCGCTCAGATCTTCACGAAGAATCTCGGGAACCTCGTGATGGCCCCGTTTACCAATATCCGCTGCATTCTTATGTTCTGCAACGATATTGTCCGTACGCATGACAATTTCTTCTTCAGACGGTACGCGAATATTGTCGAGGGCATTAAAGATCGTAAAGCACTGACCACAGCGAACCCTGGCGTCTGCAGCGGTAAGCTGGCCGGAAGTGACTCGAAAGAGGGTCTCGCAATGTGGGCACTGGACGTACATCAGGGGATTATCCCGAGGCGCCAGTCAGGTAGCAAGTTCAATGACAGGGGAAGTAAGAAGAAAACACCCGACCCAGTCCATGAATCGGGTGTTTACCATCCATGGCAGTGACGTCGGTCAATTGCTCCATGCAAGGTCATCCTGACAATCAGGCTTTATCCTAAAGCTGCCAAATCCATATGGCTTAATCATAATTGCACAGCATTTTTGAGAGATCAATGACCAAGTCGAATACTGAGATTTGAATTAAAAATTAATAATACTTATCAGTAACTTAAGTAGTTACTTGAATACATAATCGTCATTTCAGTTTTTATTGAAAGGAACAGACCCAGGCTTAAATGAGTAGTTATGCGTTTCGCAGGCACACTTAGCTGCTCATCGGCTACTGATAGTTTGTTTAGGGCTGTTTATCATCCCCAAGGAAGGTGAGACAATGACTGCAGGATTAAATGACTATTAAAGAGAGTGGCCATGTTCTTTGATCGCCCCAGCAGATCTATGCGTGACAGGCTGGACAGCCTGCGTTCTCATCTGATGCGAGAGAATCCGATCCTTGTTGATGCAGTTGACCGCTTCAGGGAGTTGGATAAGGTGGCCTACAGAATGGGATTGCTGGAAACAAACGAGTCATATGCAACCAGCATTTCATGGTGGCCATTGATCTCGATCCTGGGGACATTCTCGGCGGGCAAATCCACGTTTATTAACGGCTACACCGGAATCAGGCTCCAGCAGACGGGTAATCAGGCCGTAGACGACAAGTTTACGGTCGTATGTTTTAGCCAGGAAGAAGAGGTCAGGGTGTTGCCAGGGCTCTCCCTGGATGCCGATCCAAGATTTCCCTTTTACCAGATCAGCGAGGAGATTGAGAAGGTAGCGACTGGGGAAGGTAGTCGTATCGATTCTTATCTTCAGTTAAAGACCTGCCCATCCGAACACCTGAAAGGCAAGATTCTGATTGATTCTCCCGGTTTTGATGCCGATGCACAGCGTACCTCTACGCTCAGGATCACTGACCACATTATCGATCTGTCCGATCTGGTGCTGGTGTTTTTTGATGCGAGACACCCCGAACCCGGGGCGATGCAGGATACGCTCGCGCATCTCGTCAGCGGAACCATACGTCGTAATGATGCAGGTAAATTCCTCTTTATCCTCAATCAGATCGACACAACTGCCGGAGAGGATAACCTTGAGGAGGTGGTGGCTGCCTGGCAGCGGGCCATCGTTCAGCATGGGCTAACCACAGGAAAGTTTTTCTGCCTGTTCAGCGACGGCGCTGCCGTTGAGATCAAGGACGAAGCGGTCAAGCAGCGCCTGTCAGCCAAGCGGGATGTCGATCTGGCTGAAATCACTTCCAGGATGTCTGAAGTTAGTGTTGAGCGTGTTTACCGCATTATCGGCGCCCTGGAAAATACGGCAAACCAGATCGAACAGATCGCGGTGCCAAAACTGAATGATGCCTTACGCCGGTGGACACGACAGGTGCTGATCTGGGATGCCGTAATCTATGGTCTGATATTCGGTGCAACGGCCTGGGCCGGACTGGAGCTTGGTTTCTGGGGTGGTGCAGCTGACTATGCCTGGATAGATTCAGCTCAGGAGCGGCCGGTACTGACCAGCCTTGTCATCGCCATGCTGATCATGGTCCTGGGTACTATTCACTTTGTGGTGCGTAACAAGGTAGCCAGGAGAATCGCAAGGGGCATGAGCCGTGCTGATGGCCCTGGCCACATGGGAGCAGCCTTCCTGAAAAGTACGAAATATATCCATAGCATATTCAAGCCAACCCCGGCCGGTTGGGGGCGTGGATCCAGGAAACTGATTGAAAAGGTCAGATCCGCTGCAGATAAATATGTTCAGTCTATGAACGACAAATTCACGGATCCGTCAGGAACAGTCGATCAGGAATAAATCATCTGTCGCTCGTATTTGAA
>JAAUXZ010003550.1_pt1 | contig 11970 bp, 5 predicted proteins | sample 7278131 | NCBI WGS metagenome assembly JAAUXZ01 (sample SAMN14350119, study PRJNA611818) | marine sediment metagenome | isolation source: surface marine sediment (3m) | place: French Polynesia: Moorea | collected 2018-08
CGCAACGGGCGGGTAGAAGCCCGGCACCGCTGCCGACGCCATCACAGCTTCGCGGACGTAGACGTTGGGTGTCGTGATCGAGTTCAGCAAACGCGAGGTCTGGTGTTTCTCCGCCGCTGCAATCGAGACGTTGAGATGACGCCCGGTGTGCTCGAACGCTTCCTGGAACGTCATGTCAGGGATCATTCGCTCCAGCGCCTCGGTCACGTCTTCGACCGACGCGACCTCCGGACGGAAAATCTCAAGGTGCCTTAACAGGCCCTGGTCCCGTTCAATTTCGTGGACCAGGTTCTCCGGCTCGAAGATGGCCTCGAGGTCCTCGTCGCTGTGAGTGCTCACGAGGCTTCCGACGATCGCGCCGCCGCTCGAACCTGACAGGATATCGGGCAGTATGCCCTCGCCCCACATCGCCTTGGCAGCGCCGACGTGGAAGAACAGCAGCGAGCCTGCACCGCTCATCATGAACGCGGTATGGCCGTAGCAATGCTGTGCACGGCGGAAGAAATCGAGGCGCTCGTCGAGGGGAATGCCTGCCGCGGCGTCGCTCGCCAACAGATCCAGTGCATCGACGACCTCGTCGACGTATTCCATGATCAGCCGCTTCGTGCCGAACTTCGCCTTGCCGTAAAGGGCGCGGCGCCCCATCCCGTCGATGTTGCCGTGGATGCCCTCGTTCAGTGCGAACAGGATTCCGCCATAGTCGTCGGCTTTGCGAAGCCTGCGCAGCCTCCCGAGTCGCCGGCGTATCGACGCGTAGTCGAAATGCTTGGATTCGTCGGACTCGACCCAGCTGTCAACGCCGGATGCCTTGTCATGGGCGATCGCCGCCTCGCGCCATTCTTCGTAGCTACCGGCGGCGTCCATCTGCGCCTGCAGGCGCTTCGTTGCAGAAAATATCATACGGTCACAATTGTACAGTGGTGGTCACAACGCGTCGCGGTGCCAGACGATGCTCGTGAAATAGCCACCTTCGTCAAAATGAATATCCAGGCAACCGTCGAAGGCGTCCTGGATGGCTTTGCCAATACGCCGCGGCAGGTGCACGTCGGTCGTATTGAGCTGAATCTCGTCACCGAGATCCCGGATATCGATAATGCGGTTCATCGGGTGTTCCGCCGTCTCCGTTGCCTCGATGTTGCGCGCGAGGTTGAGTATCTCGTCCTTGTGCTCGATCGCGAAGGTGCCCGAGATCGTGACCTCGCCGGCGGGGTAGTGATCGTTAATGCGATGGCAGGCGCTGCACATCTGCTCGTCGGGATTCTCGGCCGGCTCTGCCGTCCAGCTCCATCGGCCACGGTGGTAGACGGCCCCGCATTGCGGGCACCTTGTCGGCTCTTTCAGTTTGCCGAGGAGCTTGTACGTGTCGTGAACCCGTTCACGCAGCAGCCGGTCATGGCGTTCCGGCGGTTGCGTCGGCGTACTCCTGCTCATGGTCACCCCACTTATCATTCTTGTTTCCCTTCGTCTTCGTCCTCTACGAAAAGTATCTGGCACTTCAGCCGGATCAGCTCGGAGTAGATCGGCCGCGTCTTTAGCAACGACGGTGCAATCAGCACGTCGTGCTCGACGGTCAGCCATTTCCCCAGCTTCGCAGCGTCATGTTCTGGAAGTACATCGAAATCGAAGTTCAGCTCGGCCTCGCGAGCGAGTTCCTCGAGCTCGCGTTGCTTGCGGCCGACCGTGTCGTCATTGATCTGCTTCGCCCGCTGTGGCGTGAAGTTTTCGCTGCCACCGCCGACCCGCGATACCTCGCGCGTAAACGGCAGGCTGGCAGCGCGATGCCACCGGTCGTCACTGACGAACAGCGTGATCACTTCCGTCTGCCCGTCCGCGGTGTGCTCCAGGACGACACGCCACAATTCGCGCAGCGGACTGCTCTCGGTGATCGCCAGCAGGACGCGCCGTTTGTCACTCCTCTTGTTCATCGTCCTCCGACCCTTCCGAGAAGTGTTTGCGCTCCCTGGCGAACTCGATGAGCTGGTCTTCAACCTTGCGATTGACGCTTCCCTCCGGGAACTCCCCGGCGTCGTCGCGCTCGCCGGCGGATTCACCAGTGAGTACGGCCACGGCCTGATCGATGGTCTCGACCGCATAGACCGCGAAGCGGCCCTCGCGTACGGCGCCGACGACGTCTTCCCTGAGCATCAGGTGCTTGACGTTGTCCCGTGGAATGACGACTGCATGGCTGCCGTCCAGGCCGCGCTCGCTGCAGACCTGGTAGTAACCTTCGATCTTCTCGTTGATGCCGCCGACGGCCTGTACCCGGCCTAACTGGTTGATCGAGCCGGTCACTGCGAAGCTCTGCCTTACCGGCACCTTCGACAGCGATGATATCAACGCACACAGCTCCGCAACCGACGCACTGTCGCCCTCGACACCCGAGTAGGACTGCTCGAAGACGACGCTGCCGTGCAGGGACAGCGGTACGTTCGGTGCAAACCGCGAAGACAGCGCGGACGACAGGATCATCATGCCCTTCGAGTGAATCGCGCCGCCGAGCTCGACTTCGCGTTCGATGTCGACGACTTCGCCGGTTCCGATGCGCGTTGTTGCTGTAATGCGGACAGGGTGACCGAAATGCGTCTCGCCCAGTCCCGTGACGGCGAGGCCGTTGACCTGGCCGACCCGCTCGCCGTCGGTATCGATCAGCAGGGTGCCGCGATTGATGGCATCCACGATCCGGGTCTGTACGCGATCGACACGCCGATCACGCTGCCGAACCGCCTCGCGCAGGTCGTCGACGCCGACCTGGTCGGCGCCACGTTCCCGCGCCCAGTGGTCAGCCTGCAGCAGCAGGTCTTCCAGTGAACGCATGTGCATCGACAGCCGTTCGCTGTCCTCTGCGTGGCGCGCGCACTCCTCGATGACGCCCTCGATCGCCGCGGAGTTGAAGGGCAGCAACTCGCCCTGGCGGATGCGCTCCGCGACGAGACTCGCGTAGGCCTGCACGTTATCGTCGGTACGCTCGAGATCGTCGTCCATGTCAGCGACGACGCGAAACAGTCCGCTGAACTCCCTGTCATACTCGCATAGCAGGTAGTACAGCCAGCGCTCACCGACCAGCAGGATCTTGACGTCGAGCGGAATCGGCTCGGGCTTCAGCGTCGCGGCGCTGACGTAGCCGAGCGCCTCTGCCGGGGTCTCGATGCGTACCTGGCGCGTAAAGAGCGCCTGCTTGAGCGCCTCCCATGCAAACGGCCGCGCCAGCAGGCGATGGGCATCGAGTACCAGGTAGCCGCCGTTGGACTGCAGTAGCGCACCGGACCGAACCATGCGGAAGTCGGTCAGCAGCGCTCCCATCTCGGAACGATGCTCGATCTTGCCGATCAGGTTCGGGTAGCTCGGATTCGGTTCGTAGATAATCGGTGCTTCGTCGCCGGGCTCGTTGCGCACGACGAGATTGACCTCGTACGACGCGAACAGCGCGCTCGAGTCACGCTGCAGGAACGGCAGCGGCGATTCGTCGGTACGGCGGAACTCCTGCGCGTTCTCGATGATGTTCTCCTGGACCTCGTCCAGGTAGCTCAGCACTTCCGGGAAATCGGCGTAGTCCTGCTTGAGCTCGTCGAGCAGCACGCTCACGGCGTGTGCCGCCACGTCCTGGTCGAGCGCCCTGACACGCTTGTGATGCTTCTTGCGTATCCTAGGCATCTGCTCGATCCGGAGCTTGAGTTCCTCGCCGAGTTTGTTGACGGCCGCCTGGATCTCCGCACGCTCGTCGTCGGGCAGCGTATCGAATTCCTTGTCGTCGATAACCTTGCCGTCACGCAGCGGCGCCAGCACGTAGCCGGTCGGGGTCTGGAGCACGGCGATGCTCTCGCCGCCTGCCTGCGTCTCGAGGCTGTTCCACTCGGTCTCGATCTCTTTCTGCGTTTCGGACTCGATCGCCTTGAGCTGGTTGCGGTAGTCTTCGGCCTCGAACGCAGCCGGGATGGCGAGCCGCATCTCGTCGATCAGTGTCCGCATCTTGCGGCGGAACTCGCCCCCTTTGCCGGCCGGCAAGCGCAACACCCGCGGGCGCTCCGGGTCCGCGAAGTTGTTGATGTAACACCAGTCGTCCGGCGCTCCCTGCTCTGCGGCCCGCTCGCGAGCGAGCTCGGTAGCGAGCTTGTGGCGATGGCTGCCGAGCGGCCCCAGCACGAAGATGTTGTAGCCGTGGCGCTCCATCTGCATGCCGAAGCGAATCGCATCGACGGCGCGCTGCTGACCCAGGTAGTTGGTATCAGGCGTCGTTACAGGTTTCAGCGGTGGGCAGGCCCTGCGCAGGTCACTGGCAGGGACAACGAGCTCTCGAATCTGTTCCGCTAATGCAGGCACCAGCAAACCTCCGGTCCGTTGCCCGGGCTTTCATCCAATCACAGCTTTCGCCCACAGCGTCAGTAGGGGTATACCGAATGTCCGGAAACCGGTTTTTGTGCTCTACTTAAGCTGCCTGCAGGCCGAGTTCGCGCGAGATGAGCTGTATCGCGGCATTGGCCTCGCTCTCTCCCTTGAAACCCTCCCCGACGACCATCCGGTTGCCGCTGCGATCCAGCGCGTAGATCGAGTAATGCATGACGTGCTTGCTACCGGACTGGGTTTGGAAGGAACTGTCCTTGGAGAAGCGCTCGAATTCGTAGAGCTGCATCGTCCGGCGATGGACCGGGATGCCCAGCACGCGCCGAACCGCGGTCACGCTGGAGCCCTGTTTCATCACCTCGAGCGAGTTCAGCATCATGTAGAGCGTCGCGATGGCAATAAGCGCGCCAACCCCGCCGAAGATGCTGCCGAATATTCGTTGCCCCTCCTCGACGACCAGGTACCAGCCGGCCGCCGCGAATATCGCGCCGATGATGAAACCGCCGACCGAAGCGCCGACATTGCGACCCATCGGGAAGAACAGGCTCTTGGTACCGGAATCCTGCCGGATGTCGATGGTGTCGCGGATGTTCTGTTCGGCGATGACGCCGAGTTCCTGGCGGGATTGCTGCACCACGCGGTCGGACAGCATGCGGGACTGACGAGCCGTCGCGTAGACCGGGATCTCGTAATCCCGGTCGAGATCGGCGCCGGGCAGTTCCGCCTTCAGGTTGAGGCGCCATTCGTCATGGCTGTCGCCCTCGGGGTCGGCGTCCGACTCCGACAGTCCCTCCGGCACGTCGAAGCGGAACGACAGGCGAGTTCCGCTGCTGCCGTACTCGGCGTGCGCGATCTGCACGTCCTGCCACAGTGCCTTCTCCTTGCGGCTGCGATTCTTACCGCTGCCCGACACGTAGTGATGGATGTTGGTCAGCGTCAGCTCGAAGCGCGCCTCGCTGTCATACGGCAGATTCAGGTCGATGGTCCCGCCGACGTGTCCGCCGATCGAGCCCGGGAACGGATCAAGGCGGAGCGGTGCCGGGCCGAAACGGCGCCATTCGAGCGTCCGCTGGATCGCCCACGCAATCAGCATGATTCCAACGAGCGGGAACAGCAGGGCGATCAGCGCAAGGTAGTTCTGCTTTTCGACGACTTCCTGGTAAGCGAGGAACGGCGTGAAGGCCGAAATCAGGTTCCAGATCGCTGCGAAACCCCACGCACCCCACATCGCCAGCCGGGAACTCGAACGGATCGTCCCCGTCTGCCAGTCGTCATTCAACAGCCACGGCGACGACTGGTACTGCGGCAGCGATCCGTCTTTCTCCCTCGGCGCGCGCCAGGCGGCAATCAGAAGGCCGAGGCCGACCCCGCCGAATACGAACAGGAAGATCGACTTGAAGCCCAGCAGTCCCCAGCGCACGCTGCGATCCACGATCGACGCCTGCGGATCCTCAGGATTCACGAAGACGGTCACCGGCGTACCTGCGGTGCGGGCCCGGCTCAGTCGGTTCCCCGTGCTGGTCTGGTAATTGCCGATATTGTCGCCACCGCTCGAGATCGTGACGCGATCGCCTGAGTAGCGTGCGCCGCCGTAGGAGTAGGTGTAGCGGGCATAGGCCTCGTACGTATCCGAGTCGCCGGAGCTCGTCGTGTAGCCGGCCGTTTCGATGTGCGCCTCGACCGGGACCCACGAACGCATCTGCCAGGCGTCGTGGAGCGTGCTGCTCACGGACCACAGCATCCATACGCCGACGCCGAAAAACGGCAGCGCGAACAATGAGACCAGGATGCGGCTCTTCATTCGCCTTGGCTACAGTGATCCTGTCAGGTTCAGGAAGAACCCGTGGTGATCGTAGCTCAGGTCGGTGAGATCCGACGAGAAATCGGTGAAGTTGTAGCCCACGCCGACCTTGAGATTGTCGCCGACGTAACGGGAAACGGTCGCCAGCAGGCCACTCCTCGTCTCGTCCAGGTCGGGCATATCAAGAATCCGTCCCTCGAGCAGGAACTCGTAGTTCTCGCGGAACTTGTAGTCGCCACGGAGCACGTACAGGCTGGCGCTGTTGTCGAAGTACTCGGGATCCACGCGCTCGAGGCTGACCTCGCCGAGCCGGTACGCGTACTTGCCGCCTATCGAGAATTTGTCGGACAGGTCGTAGGTGACGTCGACAGAGGCGATATGACTCTTCTGAATGAACTCCGACGAAGCGTCCTGCAGCGTAACCTGACCGGTCGTCGGCATGTTGTAGAAGTACGTGTACTTGACCAGCGCGTTGAGTCGATCGTTCATGATCGGTCGATAGGCATAGCCGAGTACGGCCTCGGTGTAGCCGCCGTCATAGAAGTTACCTTCCGAGCTCTCGCTGTCCGAGTAATTGAACTTGCCCAGCAGCCGCGCCCCGGGGTCCAGCTGGTACTTGAAGCTGTTCCGGAACAGCCAGGTGGTCCTTTCGGTCCTGCTCAGATCCGGCTGCTCGGAATCGTCGTTGCGATACTCGAAACCCGTCGACAGCTGCAGCCTGTCGAAGCCGAAGCCAAGCTGGACGCCACCTGCCACGCGATCGGTCTCGGCACCCGTCTGGCGATCCTGCAGCGTACCGATATCGGTATTGATGCCGAGGTTCCATTTCTCGGTCGGCGCGAACGTGATGCCGGTAGCGTGCGTCAGCCCGGTCATCGTGTCGTTGTGCTGGTAGCGTTCCTCGAGGAAGACGCTCGTGCTGTCCGCGATGCGCGATTTCACGCCGGCGACGAGGTTACCCTCGCTGCCGCGACCGCTGCGGAGCCCGTTGTCGGTGCGTTCGTTCTCGAGCGCATAGTTCAGGTACAGGCTGGTGCGGTCCGAATGCAGGTAGTTCGTGCCGATACGTCCGCCCTTGCCGAGGTCACCGTCCGATACTTCCGCGTCAACCCGAAGTTGCTCCGAAAGCCGGTAGGTACCACCGATACCCGTGCGGGCGTTCTCCTCACGATCGCCGGTAACCGACAGCGTGTCCTGCACGAAACCGTAAGCGTTCCAGGTCGACTTGGAGTCGTATCCGAATTGCAGCACGGCGTCGTTGCGCTCGCCCTGTTGCTGGGTAAGCCCGACGATCGGCGACTGGTCGGTGCGCGTATCCGTCCGGTACCCCGCCCTGACGTCCCAGTGATAAGACACCTGGTAGCTGAGATTGACTTCCTGTACCTCCGTCTCGATGCCCTGGTCCTGCTCGAGCTTGTCCATCTTGGCGCTCAGCGAGAAGCTCTCCCCGATCGGTATGCTGAGGGTTCCGCCCCAGTTGCGCGTATCCGTCAGCGCCGTCAGGCCGGGTGCCGAGTAGCCCGCCTCGACATCCTGCACGTAGAAGGTCAGCTGACTGTTGCCGAAATCGAATAGCTCGTTCGACGACAGGCTGATGTCGGCCCTGTAGGCCTCGGCTTCGGCATCGACGAAAGCAGCGGGATCGTAGGTGTTGAACTCGAAGCCACCGTCGTCCGACACCAGCGGCATGGACACGAGACCCTCGCTCCTCGCGCGCTGCAGCTTGAGCCACGATTCAGCGGCATAGCGGAACGTGAGGTCCGCCGCATGCAGGTTGCTGTCGACGTCGTCCTGCTCGTTGACGTTCGAAGTTGCACCGATCTTGACGTAATCGCCGAACCAGTAGTGAGCCTGGCCGCCCAGCGCCACGGCATCGATGTCGTCGAATCCGGGCGTGTACTCGTAGCGCACGACGAGATAAGCCTCGTCGCCACTCACGGCATTGCTGCTCACCAGCAGATTGTCGTCCGCTGTCGAGGCAAGAGGCTCCGTCAGCACGATACGGCCCTGCAGGTAGTCGATATCGTAATCGAGCGATGGTGTCAGGTTGAGCACGCCGGTTACGAGGCCGGACGTCTTGTCGCGGAGCTCGACACGTACGCGTTCGGAGCCCGCCAGGAGGTCCTGGCGTTGCAGGAAGTACAGCGAGCCACCCGTACCCCGGAACTCCTCGCGACTAGACACGGTGCCCGGCTCCGCGGCGAACAGGTCTGCGGCGATCTTCTGTTCACCGAACTCGGTCGTTACATCGGACTGGAAGTGGAAGTTGCCGCCGTAGAGCCCGCGGTCCACCCGCGCGAGCTCATTGTTCATGTAGGCGACTTTGAAATTGCCCCACTGGGCGAAGTCGTCGTCATTGGCGAGCCGTACGTAGAACTTGCCCATCGTCGGTGCCATTTCCTGGACCGTGCTGTCGTCGCCGAAGGTCGGATAGTAGTAGTCAGGATCGATACGCCGGAATAGCTGGTCGGGCGACTTGTCCATGAAGTTGCTGAAGATGTCGCCCAGCGACCCTTCGCGCGTGTCGGCGCTGGCGGTAAGCTTCCAGTGATCGCCGAACTTGCCGTTGACGAAGAACGCCAGGCGTCCGTCCGCGTTCGAGTCGGGGTCGTAGGTCGCGGTGGCGCCCTGCAGCAGATCGATGGGCCCGCTGGACGAGTTCTGGGCGATGGTGAGGTCTGCCATCGCGACATAGAACCAGTCGTTATTCTCGAACTCGAGATCCCTCAGGTAGGCACTGCCGCGTCCTTCGGCGTCGATGACGGCAACCTCGACCGTGTGGGCGCCCTCGGGCAGGATTTCCTCTGTGACGAAGCTGCCGTTTTCATCGATCGGCACCGGCCGTCCGGCGACCCATACCTCGTGACCCGGCGGAACGTCGTCGCCGCGCACACTGACTGTGCCGCTACTCAGCCCGATGTTGTGCAGGTTGAGCGTGTTCTCGCCGTAGGCCGCGAAGAGTTCGGGATCGGCTTCGAATTCCTCGGGATCCGTATCCTTGTCGACGGCGTCGAAGACGACCCACAACGGTTGTGCCCGGGTCTCGTCGAAGTTGCCGTCCGTACCGTAGGCACGCAATACGTACGCGAGCTCGTATACAGGTGCTTTGAACACGGCGTCCGGCGGATTCCATTTCGCGACGCCGTCTTTCTCGATCGGGACAATGGCAAGAGGCTCCGCCTCGATCGTTTGCCCGTTCTCAAACACCCGCACTTCGGCGCGATCGATGAAGTGCGAGTAGTTGGTGTACATACGGAAGAGCACGGGCTCGACGAGCGTGTAGTTACTGTAGGTGGGCGGCAGCGAGGGTGACATGAACGTCTCGACACCCCTGATTTTCTGCAACGCTATCCGGGAAGGCTTCGCCGTGACGCTGAGGCGCGGCGATGAACGCAGATTGTCGTAGCCGAAATGAATATCCGCACCGGCGAAAGCAACGTCGGTACAGCGCTGTATGTCGGATGAGCTGCGCTTGGGATCGTCGATCGGAACGCCGTCCACGGTGATGCGCATCAGGTTCAGGCCGAGCGGGTTCTGCGGGCTGATCTCACGCGTGACGCGCGTGATATCCACACCTTCGTAATCGTCGAGTACTGCGAGTTCATCGTAGACGACCTGGACCGCGACATACGAGGACTCGCCCTGGATGAACCCGGCGTTGACGACGTCGCTGGAGTGCACGTAGCCGCGACCTTCGAACTCCCGTTGACCGGGGTCGAGCTGCATGTCGGCGGCGATCTGCTCCATCGCTCGCCGCGCACGCGATGCGGACAGACCGATGTCGTCCCCGTAGGCTGCGGCCGTGCGGCGTGACAGTCGTTCGTTCTTGGTGTAGCCGACGAATCGCAGGCGCGGATTGGTCTTGTCCGCCACATCAGCGAGCGCCCGGTCAAGGAAGTCCGTGTAGCGGGCGGGCACGACGGGTTCACCGTCGACGAACTCGAGGTCGGGGATCGTCCCCCACGGCGGGTCGTATTGCCGGGTAACGAGTTCCGCACCCGCCGATTCCGGACACAGCTGCGGTTCGTCCGGGAGTTCCTGGAGCGGATCGTCGTACCAGAATTCGACTTCCACCCGACGGTTCAGCGCCCGCCCTCGCTCGGTCTGGTTCGAGCCCAGCGGCCGCGACGCGCCCTTGCCATCGCTCTGGATGGCGGAGGTGGGTAGCCCGAGCTTGTCCTGTACGGCGAGCGCAACGCGCCTTGCGCGAGCCTTCGAAAGCCCGGCGTGGTCGCCATAGATGCGTTCCATGCGGCCGGTCAGTGGTGCGTCATCAGTGTAGCCGACGAACTTGACGATGACGTTCTGCTTGTTCTCCAGGTTCGCGATGCCCTCACCGACACGCTCGATGAAGTCGCTGTCGACCTCTATGCTCTCCGCCCCGAAACTTAGCGGCGCGATCAGGTTCTGGACGCGTGCACGCCGTGCATGGCCCTCGACGTAGCGCAGCTTGCAGACGGTCTCCATGCGGCAGACCTTGACGCGCTTGATCTCGTGGGGAACGAGGAATTCTTCCAGCGCTACCTGTTCGCGGACTTCGTCGTACCAGACTTCCACATCGACGCGGCGGTTCTTCGCGCGACCTGCCTCGGTCTCGTTGGACGCCACGGGCTTGAGGTCGCCCGCCCATTCGTAAGAGATCGCTTCCGGTGGCAGCGCCAGCGCTGTCTGTATGTGCTCCGCGACCTGGCCGGCGCGCTCCCGCGAGAGTCCCATATTGTCGACGTAGATTGCCTGTAGTCTCGGCGACAGCCGCTGGTTGTCCGCATGACCGATCAGGTGCAGGCGAACGTTGATGCGATCACGCATACGCTCGAGTATGTCGGCGAGCGATGCGACAGTCGTATCCGGAATCTGTGCCACGCCCGATTCGAAGTAGATTGGCGGGACCAGGCCACTCAGCTTGACCGTCTCGAGTGCATCTTCAAGCGTCTCGCGCGTCTCCAGGGTATCGCCCAACTCGGTGTCCAGGTCATTCGGATCCTGGACCCACTTCATCGGCGTCACGTCGTCGGACAGGTGCCGCTCGACCGCCTCCCCGATCGACGTTTCGTCGACGGTCTCGGCCACTACCGGCATGAAGGCCAGCAACAGGATCAACGCCAACAGATGATGTAGCTTGTTCATCGCGTTCACCGGTTGGTTGCCTTGCTGTCGTTGGGGGGACCGCCGAGGCGCCAGAAGATCTCCGGCTCAATGACGAGTTCGTAGCAACAGTTCAGGTCCTGCCATGCGAGCGCGATGTCCTCCTTCAGTCTCGCCAACCGTTTGTCGACCAACGCCTCTTCCTCCAGGTCCGCAACGTAGGAGAGACGCAGCACGGCCGGTGCCTTTTGCAGCTCCTCGAGCAGAAGGTCGACGCGGGACTGCCATTGCTCGCGAACCTCGACGCTGCCGGGCTCGAAGACCGCATCTGCAATGTCGAGGCCGACCACGCGGTGTATCGAGGCGCCGAAGTTGATCCGCAGTGCCTTACCTCGGGTTGCCCGTTGCACCTGGACGGGTCGGGTCGAAGCGCGGTACCCGCTCGGTAGCGTGCGGTCGTCGATCTTCAATACGAAATTACTGCCGCGGCTCTCGTGCGGAACGATCGCGCAGGTTATGTGGTAACGACCGTGGTTATCCGTCGTCGCAGCCAGCCCCCTGGCCGTTACCAGCCTGACTCCGGCGAGCCCGGCCTCTTCCTCGTCCTGGTAGCCGTTGCGATTCGCGTCATCGAACACCTTGCCCATGACGTCCGTGCAGTCGAAGGCCGGATCCGGCATCAGTCGAACGGTCGCCGTCGCTTCGGCGGACATGACGGCACCTGTGATCGCATTGACGGCCAGCGC
>JAAUXZ010107329.1_pt1 | contig 11968 bp, 12 predicted proteins | sample 7278131 | NCBI WGS metagenome assembly JAAUXZ01 (sample SAMN14350119, study PRJNA611818) | marine sediment metagenome | isolation source: surface marine sediment (3m) | place: French Polynesia: Moorea | collected 2018-08
CGACCCGATCGAGGCGGATTTGATCCTCGTCGACGACGATGACACGTCTCTCGATACGGGCGGCAGCGGGGGCACCGACGCGGATGCCTGCCAAGCGCTCGTCAATGGCGCCGATGTCGACGGCAATATCGCGTTTATCCAGCGCACGGGGTGCCGCTTCGACGACATGGTCGCCAACGCGGCAGACGCGGGTGCCGTGGCCGCGCTGATCTACAACATCGCGGGGGACCCGATCGTCATGGACGGTCGCACCGGATTGTCCGACATTCCCGCACTCATGATTGGCCAGGCGGACGGCAACCTGATTCTCGACGAAATCGACGCCGGCAACGCCGTCACAGCCATCCTGGACAAGGGCTTCCTGCTGACCACAGCAGAAGACGGAAACCAGATGGGTACGTTCTCGGCCCGCGGACCGGGGCCGGTCGCCGGCGTGCTGAAGCCCGACGTTACCGCGCCGGGCATCAATATCCTCGCGGGCTTCTCTCCCGACTCGGCCAATTCGAAACCCGGTGAATTGTTCGCGTACCTGACCGGGACGTCGATGTCCGCGCCACATGTCGCGGGCGTTGCCGCACTGCTGCGGCAGGCGCACCCGGACTGGTCGCCTGCGGCGCTGAAGTCAGCAATGATGACGACGGCGCGGCAGGACGTGACGCAGTCGACTGGCGTCGGCAACGCAAGCCCGTTCGATTTCGGCGCCGGGCATATCGTGCCGAACGACTCGCTCAATCCCGGTCTCGTGTATGACATCACGGATGACGAATACGACGCCTACGCTTGCGGGATTGCCTCACCGGCCGTGCCGCAGTCGCGCTGTGACGAGCTCGGGGCCGCGGGCTTTTCGTTCGAACCGCGGGCATTGAACCTGCCGTCAATTGCGATGTCCGGGCTCGCCAATTCGCAAACAGTCACGCGGCGTGTCACCAACGTCAGTGACGAGGCAGGCTCATACGTCGCTGAGGCCTCGCCGCCGCCGGGCATGAACATCACGGTCGTGCCGAGCGCGATCTCGCTCGCTCCGGGCGAGTCCGTGAGTTTCGACGTGACGGTCAACTACGAGTCCGGGCCGCTTGACCTGTGGCGATTCGGTTCGATGACCTGGCGATCAGACGCGCATACCGTCTATACGCCGATTGCGGTCAAACCGACGTCCATACTCGCGCCCGCCGAGATCACGACATCAGGCGGCACCGATTCGCGCAGCTTCGACGTTGAGTTTGGGTATTCAGGCGCTTACTCGCCAGGCGTTCATGGCCTGAATCTCCCGCTCGTGATCAATGGCTTCGTCGATAATGATCCGGACAAGATTTTTGAGTTCGCGTCGACGAGCATCCCGGGCACGACGCTGCATCCGATCAGCGTCCCCGCTAACCAGCTATACGCACGCTTCGCCCTGTTCGACGCGCTAACAGACGGCGACGACGATCTCGACATGTATATCTACTACTGCGGTCTGGACGGGTCCAGCTGCGTCAGGCTCGGTGAAAGCGGTGAACCCACCTCGCAGGAACGGTTTGACGTGTATCGCCCGGCCGAAGGGATCTACGCCGTGTTCGTGCATGGCTTCGAGACCGACCCGGTTCAGGGCGGACCCGGGTCGAATTATCAGCTGCTGTCCTGGGGTGTCGGCGTCGTTGACGACAAAGGCAACATGTCAGCGAGCGGACCGCCATTCGTCAACGCCGGTACGACCGGCACCGTGGACTTCAGCTGGACAGGCCTGATCAGCAATACAATCTATCTTGGCGCGATCTCGCACAATACGCCCGCGGGCCTCGCGGCCCTGACGCTGATCACAATCATCAACTAGCTGAGCCAGCCTCGGGTCTTCGCGCGTCTCGAGTACCAGATCTCCAGGATGCAGATCAGGATCACGAGCGTCGGGATGACGAGCCAGACCGCCTCGAAGAGCTCGAGTCCGTTGCGCAGCACGTAACCGTCAGTGAACTGCAGAATCGCGCAGATCAGCGAGATCACGAACATCGGCACTGCCCAGGCTTTTCTGAGCAACAGGAATATGACACCGAGCACACCCGCGTTCACTGCGATCGCATAGGCTGAATGCGCCCACGCTGGCGTATCGATTACGTGCGCGATTTGTTGCGCCGTATAACCGGCACCCTGCAGTTTCTCGGGCGTCAGCGTCGAGAAATCGTAGTACATGTAGAGGCCCAGCACGTTCCAGAGAGCGAAAAAGGCCCCCAGCGCCCAGAACGCAATGCCCGGCTTAGTATTTGATTCTTCTGACATTTCTTCCCCTCCGGCAAACTTCTCCCCAGCCTCTATACTGGATTGTAATCGGTAATTCTGCCGGGAATGCAAGACTTGAAGCTAAGAGAGAGAAAATGAAGAAGAAAATTCTCGCGGTTTTCGCCGCAATACCGCTGATGTTTGTGGGTTGGGCGGTCGCATTTGCCGACGGACATGAAGAGGAGAAATCGCCCTGGGTAACGCCAGTCGACACCTTTACCTGTTCGTTCAAGGACGGCAAGGACATGGACGATCTCAACGACGTCATTGCCGATTGGAACGAATTTCTCGACGCCAAGGGCGTCGACGATTACGGCGCGATGATCATGACGCCGAACTACCACGGTCCTGACACGTTTGAGTTTGGCTGGCTCGGATTCTGGACGTCCCAGGAGGCCATGGGCGCAGGCATCGACATGTACCGCGCGGAAGCAGCTAGCCGATTTGACGCCGAGTTTGCCAAGGTTTCAGACTGCGACACGCACGAGCACTGGGCTTCGATCAACGTCAACGATCCCGGCGGTGCTGCTCCGGACACGTTCGTGCTGATGTTCTCGAACTGCACCCGTGAAGACGGCGTGGAATGGGACGAGTTGTTCGACCGGATCAAGAAGGCCATGGACTACCAGACCGAGAAAGGCTTTGAGAAAGGTGACTGGATGATGTGGCCCGTCTTTGGCGGCGGCGGCGATCCCGGCTGGGAGTTCAAGTGGGTAACGAGCTTCTCGAACTACACCAACTTCGGCAAAGCCTACCAGCACAACGCCAACGGCGGTGGCCGACAGGCGATGAACGAGATCATGGGCAAGTCGCTCGACTGCGATGCGGCGCGCGTCTACAACGCTCGCATGATAAGACGCATTCCGGACGCTGACGCCGAATAGGAATCAGGCCATCTTTGTGCACGGCCGGTAGCGAAAGCAGCCGGTCACGTGATCGTTGACCATGCCCGTCGCCTGCATGTGCGCATAGATGATCGTACTGCCAACAAACCTGAATCCGCGCTTCTTGAGATCTTTCGACAGGGCGTCGGATTCAGGTGAGGTGGCAGGCACGTCGCCGTCCTTCTTCCAGCGATTCTGGATCGGCTTGCCGTCGACGAAGCCCCAGATGTAGTCGCTGAAGCTGCCGTACTCGTCGCGCACCTCGAGGAATGCCCTGGCGTTCGTGACGGTCGATTCGACCTTGAGCCGGTTGCGCACGATTGACGGATCCTGCAACAGCTTCTCGACGCGCTTCTTCGTGAAACGCGCGACCTTGTCCGGGTCGAAGTCGGCGAATGCCTTGCGATAGCCTTCGCGCTTGTTGAGGATCGTCGACCAGCTCAGGCCTGCCTGCGCACCTTCGAGAATCAGGAACTCGAACTGCGTGCGATCGTCACGCACGGGCACACCCCATTCCTCGTCGTGATAACGAATGTATTCGAGGCTAACGCCCTCCGCCCATCGGCAGCGTGTCACTGGCTTGCTCATGCGACTAACCTACCAAAAAAAAGCCCGCGCAATGCGCGGGCTTTTTACTGCTTCGATACAGATTTACTTATGCAGAGCCGCCGCAGCTACCTTCGCCGCACTTGCCTTCGCCGTCTTTCTCGCCGCAGCTGCCTTCGCCTTCCTTATCGCCACCACAGGAGCCTTCACCGCAGGCACCTTCGCCCTTCTTGTCTTCGCCGCAAGAGCCTTCGCCACATTTGCCCTCGCCCTTTTTGTCCTTGTCCTTGTCGCCGCCACACTTGCCTTCGTGACCGCCCATCATGTAACCGATTTCGAGATTCGAAATCGCGAACGGGCTTTCTGCCGTATCGGCCGCGTTCACCGTGCCCGAAAGTGCGAATGAACCGGCCAGTGCCGCGCCTACAGCCAGTGCAACCGGCTTGATTACTTTCTTGTCTGCCATCTTCTTCTCTCCTACCAGGATTTATGCCCGGAACCGGGCGTTCATTATTCCAGCGCGGGACGTCACGTCGTCCACGTCACTGAATCCACAACATTCTTTTGAATCAACTCCAGCGGTTCGTCGCGATTGCCAATAATCGCGATGCTGCCGTTGCCGACGGGAAGAATGACCCCTTTTACGTTGTCGCCATCAAGTGGCACCGCTTTGCCCAAGCGCTCTTCTGCCATCAAAATGATTGTTACAGGTCCACGTTGACCCTGTATTACGAGATGCGGCGCTGTCTTACCATTGATAATGCACGGCTGCGCGTAGGTGATAAGTGACGCATCGCGGTCGAACACGGCCGTCGAGACGGGTACGACTCGCGCAAGGCGCTCATCCGGTACCGGCACATCGGTCACGCGCAGTGCATAGGGTTCGTGGTCGAGATGCGCGAGCACTTCTTCGGCCAGCGAATCGTGGCTCTGGAACATGTCGGACATGCGCAGCGAGATCGACATCGCGAGCACGACGGTAGCGGCTACGGCGAACCACAACGGAGCGCGCGATTTCTTGCGCGCCGGCAACGTCGCGACCTTGTCGCTGTCGATCTCAGGCAGCTCGGGCATGACGAGCTCGGGGACGTCGATCTGGAGCGCTTTCGCGATCTTCAGGTCGAGCTCCCTCGTTTCCTTGTCGTACTCGTCAGTCATTCGCTTGCCACACTGTCTTTCAGCTTGTTTCGGGCTCTGTGCAGTCGCGTCAATACAGCGCCCTGCTTCAAGCCCATCGTTTCTGCGATCTCGTTGGTGCTGTAGCCCATCAGGACCTGCAGAACCAGCGGTTCGCGGTAATCATCTTCGAGCCCGAAAATTGCTTCGCGCAAATCTGCGAGCTCTTCGTTCGGCGTCTCGGCCAGCAACGCTGCCTGCGACGCGGACAGGTTGTCGATGTCGACCGTTTCCAGTCGACGCCGCTCGAAGTAGCGTGCGTTCTCCCGGCGAACGATCGTCAGCAGCCATTGCTTGGCCGCAGCATCGTCGCGCAGGGCGTCGAGGGACTTCCAGGCGCGCAACAGCGCTTCCTGGACGACATCCTCCGCAATCGCCGTGTCCCGGCTGAGCCAGGCCGCGTAGCGGTACATGTCGGGGTAGTAGACGGCGACAAGGCTATCGAAGCGTTGTCGTCGTTTTCCCTCTGTGCTGCTACCTGTCATTCGAGATGACCCACTTGTCGTAGTTTTTATTACCGGATTCGCACAAAACTGTGTGGTAGACGTGGAAACCCTACCTAAATACAGGGAAAATAAGTACTTCTTTTGCTTATTCTGATTAGCTATGAGTGCAACGTCACCTGGACAGTTCCCCTGGATTCGCATGCGACGCAACCGGCGGACCCCGGCCCTGCGCCGCCTCGTCGAGGAAACGACGTTATCAAGCGCGGATTTCATTTATCCGGTGTTCGTGCTCGATGGCGAGGGGCGCGAGGAAGACGTACCGTCGATGCCCGGCATCTCGCGCAAGAGCATCGACCTCTTGCTTGCCGAGCTCACCGAAGCCAGGGATCTCGGCATTCCGGCGGTCGCGCTTTTCCCGGTCATCGATCAGGACAAGAAGAGCCTGGACGGTGCTGAATGCGCCAACCCGAACGGTCTCGTGCAGCGCACCGTAAGCGCGATCAAGGCAGAACTCCCTGAGCTCGCTGTCGTTACCGACGTCGCTCTCGACCCCTACACGACGCACGGTCAGGACGGCATCATCGATGATGACGGCTACGTGTTGAACGATGTAACGGTCGACATGCTCGTGAAGCAGGCGCTGTCGCATGCGGACGCCGGTGCGGATGTCGTCGCGCCATCTGACATGATGGATGGACGCATCGGTGCGATTCGCTCGGCGCTTGAAGCGGCCGGTCATATCAACACGGTCATCCTCGCCTACGCGGCAAAGTTTTCGTCGAGCTTTTACGGCCCGTTCCGGGATGCCTGCGGCTCGGCCGAGAACATCAAGGGGGGTGACAAGCACACTTACCAGGTAGCCCCCCCGAACAGCGACGAAGCCGTCCGCGAGGTTGGCCTCGACCTCGATGAGGGTGCGGACATCGTTATGGTCAAACCTGCGATGCCGTATCTCGACATCGTTCGCCGCGTCAAGGACACCTATGAAGTGCCGACGATGGCGTACCAGGTGAGTGGCGAGTACGCGATGCTCAAGGCGGCCGCACAAAACGGCTGGCTCAATGAACGCGCCGTCGTGCTAGAGTCCTTACTCGGCATCAAGCGCGCGGGTGCGAATGCGATCCTGACCTACTATGCGGTCGCGGCTGCGCGCTGGCTTGCGGAGAGCGAATGACGACGATTGACCGTTATGGCGTGATGGGCTACCCGGTATCGCACAGCCGTTCTCCCGTCATCCATCGGTTATTCGCGCTCCAGACCAACCAGGACATCCAGTACGAGCTGCTGCAGGTTACGCCCGAAAAGCTCGAGACGGCAGTACGCCAGTTCCAGCGCACGGGTGGAAAAGGCCTCAATATTACGGTGCCCCACAAAGCCGAGGTTGCAAAACTCTGTGATCATCTCTCGGAACGCGCCAGCACCGCGGGTGCGGTCAATACGTTGTCATTCATTGACAGCGAAATTCACGGCGACAACACGGATGGCATCGGACTGCTTCGTGACCTCGCCGTAAACCTGGGGGTGCAACTCGAAGGCGCAGCTATCCTGATACTCGGCGCTGGCGGAGCAACGCGCGGTATCGTTGGCCCATTGCTCGAGATGCAGCCGGCCTCTTTGCTGATTGCGAACCGCACGGTCGGGAAAGCCGAGATCATTGCGGATCATTTCAAGCGCTGGGGCCCGGTGACGTCCTGCAGCTTCGACGACATACCGGTCGATACAAAGTACGACCTGATCATCAACGCCACTTCCGCGGGCTTCAAAGGTGAAACGCCGCCCTATCCCGAGAAGGCAGTGTCACCCGAGACGTTCTGCTACGACCTGTCCTACGGTCTGACGCCGACACCGTTCAGTATCTGGGCGCGAGAGCACAGCGCCGCAAGATCAGTCATGGGCTGGGGCATGCTTGTCGAACAGGCGGCGGAATCATTTAATATCTGGCGCAAGGTCAGGCCGGACACGGCGCCCGTCCTCAAACAGATGAAGATCACCGCATAAGACAACCAGCAGCCTTCTCTGGAATCAGCCTTCGCACCTTTACGGCATCCCGATTCCCGACAGGCTGATCTGCCGGCCCACCGATGAGTCACAAGCACAAACGCATTCTGAAGTCGATATTCACCGAACCCGCCAGCGGCAACCTTCACTGGCGCCAGGTCGAGTCGTTGCTGCGCCACCTCGGCGCCGAGTTTCTGAGTACGCACGGCGCGCGGCTTACGGTCAAGCTGAACAGAATCGAGGACCAGCTGCACCGGCCTCATCACGGCGGCACCCCCAGCAAGCAGGATGTGCGTCATCTGCGAGGATTCCTGGCCCGCGCCGGTGTGACGTTGTCGACTTACGCTGAGCGGCGGCAGTCGTAAGTGGGCTGCGTTTGACGAAGTCAGCGTCGCGGCATCGTGACGAAATCCCGGGAGATAATCATATGCAGCATATCCTGTTCATTGTGTTTGTCCTGATGTTGGCTGTGCCGGTCGCGAACGCCGAGTCACCGTATGCAGGCCAGGAGCTTCGGCCGATCAAGTCGATATCGCCGCAAGATATCGAAGCACTCAAGAATGGTGAGGGCATGGGCTTCGCCAAACTGGCAGAGCTAAACCACTTTCCGGGGCCTAAACACGTATTGGATCTGGCGGAACACTTAAGTCTGACGCCGAGGCAAGTCGCGGAGACCCGGTTGCTCTTCGACGACATGCGGTCCAGAGCAATAGCCGTCGGCCACGAATTGCTCGCGGCGGAAGCCGCGCTTGATCACGCCTTTGAGAAGAATGAAATCAATGCCGCAGTTCTGGAGCGCGCACTGCTGCAGATTGGTGAAATTCGCGCTCGACTGAGATTCGTCCACCTGGAAGCGCATTTGCGTCAACGACAACTGCTCACAGATGCCCAGATCACTTTGTATGATCAGTCCCGCGGTTACGGACAGAATGGCATCGACCATGCGGGGCATCCGGCGCACCACGAATAGTCGCTGCGCCGATCACCTCATCGTGACAAACTCTTCGGCGCTCGTCGGGTGAATCGCAACCGTGTCGTCGAAGTCGGACTTGGTCGCGCCCATGCGCATCGCAACCGCGAATCCCTGCATCATCTCGTCGGCGCCCTCGCCGATAACGTGGGCACCGAGTATGCGCTCATCCGCGCCTGTCGTAATCAGCTTCATCACTGAGCGCTGTTTCTCCGCACCGAGTGCGTAGTACATACCATTGAATGCCGACAGATAGATCTTGACGTCGTCGCCGTACTCGGCGCGCGCTTCGTCTTCGGTCATGCCCACCGTCCCGATCGTCGGGTGACTGAATATCACCGTCGCTATGGTTTTGTAGTCGAGATGCCGACCGTCCATGCCGCCGTAAAGTCGGTCCGCAAGGCGCCGACCCGCTGCAATCGCAACCGGAGTCAGCGCTTCACGTCCGGTGACATCGCCGAGCGCAAAGACGCTCTCGACGTTGGTCTGCTGGAACAGGTCGGTTGGAATAAAGCCGTCATCGTCCTGCTCAACACCGGCCCTGGCAGCATCGAGCGAACCGGTGTTCGGCGATCGTCCAACCGCCCAGAGCACGGCATCGACAGGCCCGAAGGTACGGCCGTCTTCCGCGTGGAGAACGAGGCCCTCGCCGGTCTTCTCCACCGACGCCGGTATCACGCCCGTATCGAGCTCTATCCCGCTGCGGTCCATCGCTTCCATGAGCTCCTCGCTCAGCATGGTGTCAAAGCTGCGGAGGACCCGGTCCTTACGCACCACAAGATGGACGTCGGAACCCAGGGCATTGAAGACGCCGGCAAGCTCCACAGATACGTAGCCGCTGCCTGCGACCAGCACACGCCGTGGCCGTTCCTCGAGCTCGAAGAAATCGTCGGAGGTAATGCCGTACTCCGCACCCGGAATATCGGGCACCATAGGCTGCCCGCCCGTGGCGATGACGATTCGGTCGGCCTCGTACTCATCGTCGCCAACGACGACGGTGTGAGCGTCCTTGAAGCGCGCATAGCCCTCGATCCAGGTCACACCTTTCTTATCGAGGTTGTTCTCGTAGATATCGTTCAGGCGTTTGACATAGGCGTCACGTCGTTCCTTGAGACCCGCCCAATCGTGACCCTTCACCTCGACGTCGAATCCGTAATTCGGTGCGTAGTGGAACTGGTGTGCATGGTGTGCCGCGTACCACATGACTTTCTTCGGCACGCAACCGACATTCACGCAGGTACCGCCCAGCGGCCCACCCTCGACAACCGCTGCACGTGCCCCGTACTCGGCTGCGCGCTGGGCATGAGCGAGCCCGCCGCTGCCGCCGCCGATGACGAGAAGGTCGAATTTTTGGGACATTTCTTTCTCCATGAGGGTCATAAAGCCTGTGCTAATATGCGTCGCCGTATCAGGAATTCAACCGCCCAATGAGCAATCCGCTTCTCGACACGTCGTCATTGCCCCGCTTTGACGAGATCCGGCCCGAGCATGTCTTGCCCGCGATCCGCAAGGTCATTGCCGACAATCGCGCCCGGCTTGATGACTTGCTCAGCGCGAGTGACGCGCCCGACTTCGACGATATCGTCGTGCCGGTCGAGTTGATGGATCACGAACTGGGCCGCGTCTGGTCTCCTGTCAGCCACCTGCAGAGCGTGCTCGGCTCCGCAGACTGGCGCGAGGCCTTCAAACAGGCGCTGCCATTACTGACCGAGTACGGCACCGAATTATCACACAACACGGCACTGCAGCAGGCTTATGCCCGCGTGCGCGACGACCTGCCGCCGGACGCCTCGGAGGCAGCCCGCAGCGCCGTGGATCACGCTTTGCGCGATTTCCACCTGGCCGGTGTCGACCTCGCGGACGACGCAAAGGCGCGCTTCAAGGAAATCATGCAGGAGCTTGCCGAAGCGCAGGCCGAGTTCGAACACAATGTCGTCGACTCGTCCGACGCATGGTCGCTTCACATAACGGACAGCGATAACCTGCTGGGCCTGCCCGAGGCGGTGCTTGCACGGGCCGCCGAGGACGCGAGGCGGGACAGCAAGGACGGCTGGCTACTCTCGCTGGACTACCCGACCTATGACGCTGTGCTCAAGCATGCGGCATCCCGCGACCTGCGCGAAGCCATGTATCGCGGCTGGTCGACGCGAGGCTCCGAACTGTGTGCCGACCCGAAGTGGGACAACAGCGGCCTTATCGACAAGATTCTCGCGCTGCGTTACGAGGCCGCCAATCTCGTCGGTTTTTCAAACTTCGCCGAGTATTCCCTCGCGACCAAGATGGCCGACACGCCGGAACAGGTCATCGCTTTCCTGCGCGAACTGTCTGCTCATTCGCGCGAGGCAGCAGAGCGCGAGCTTGCCGAGCTCACTGAATTCGCAGGTTCCGGTCTCGAACCCTGGGACGTCGCTTACTGGCTCGAGCAGTTCAAGCAGGACCGGTACGCGGTATCGAACGAAGAACTGCGGGCTTACTTCCCGGCATTGACCGTCAAGGACGGCCTGTTCGACCTGGCGTCGCGCCTGTATGGCGTCGAGCTGACGCCGGACGACTCTGTCGTGGGATGGCACGAGGACGTGCGTTTTTACAACGTCAGCCAGGACGGCGAGGTGCTTGGCGGCTTTTACACTGACCTGTTCGCGCGCAACGGTAAACGCACCGGCGCATGGATCGACGAATGCGTGATTCGCAGCAAGCTCAACGGCCAGACGGCACTACCGGTCGGCTATCTCGTCTGCAATTTCCAGCCACCGGATGACAACGGGCTGTCGCTGCTGACGCACACCGACGTGGTGACGCTGTTCCACGAGTTCGGGCACATGCTGCACCACCTGCTGACACGCATCGACCTGCCAAGCGTAGCGGGCATCAACGGCGTACCTTGGGACGCGGTCGAGCTGCCGAGCCAGTTCATGGAGAACTTCGCGTGGAGCTTCGATGCGCTGACACGATGTTCTTCGCACCATGAATACAACCAGCCGCTGCCGCGTGACCTGTTCGACAAGCTCGACAGCAGCCGTCACGCCGGCGCAGCGCTCGCGATGCTGCGCCAGATCGAGCTGGCCCTGTTCGATTTCCTGGTCCATACCGAGTACGACGCCGCTGCTCCCGAGCCGGTCCTCGAGACGCTCAAGCGCGTACGCGACGAAGTCGCCCTGATCCAGCATCCCGACATCAATCGCCTGCCACATGCGTTTTCGCATATTTTCGCCGGCGGCTATGCGGCGGGCTACTACAGCTATAAATGGGCCGAGGTTCTCGCCGCGGATGCCTTCGGCGCCTTCGAGGAAGCCGGCATCTTCGACGAGGAAACGGCACAGCGCTTCCGGCGCGAGATTCTCGAGGTCGGTGGCAGCCGCGACATCATGCAGGCTTACGTCGCGTTTCGCGGACGGGAGCCGACGATCGATGCGCTACTGCGCCAGGCCGGTATCGAAACCGGATGAAGATCGCCACCTGGAACGTCAATTCAATGAACGTGCGCCTGCCGCATGTCCTCGAGTGGCTGCAGAGCCATGAGCCCGATGTGCTCGTGCTGCAGGAAATCAAGCAGCTCACCGAGAAGTTTCCGACCGATGCGCTGGCCGAAGCCGGTTATGCATCTCTCGCGAGCGGGCAGAAAACCTACAATGGCGTCGCGGTCATATCGAAAGAGCCGGCCAATGACCCGGTTACCGATTTCCCGGATTTCGACG
>JAAUXZ010033315.1_pt1 | contig 11949 bp, 18 predicted proteins | sample 7278131 | NCBI WGS metagenome assembly JAAUXZ01 (sample SAMN14350119, study PRJNA611818) | marine sediment metagenome | isolation source: surface marine sediment (3m) | place: French Polynesia: Moorea | collected 2018-08
ATGACAGACGGGACCAAAGGGCCGGCGCACATGCTGGCGGCGATCCCCAACCGCGAGGCGATGGTGGACCAGTACATCCGGCACGTGGACACGGGCGAGATCTTCCAGATCAAGTACGTGGGCCGCGAGGGCGTCACCGCCTACCGGGCGGACGGGTTCGGCGAGCCCGCCAAGATCACGGGCGACACGTTCGAGATCACCTGGCGGAGTCTCAAGTACAAGCACCGATTCATGGTCCACGTGGCCGACATCGAGGCCAAGCCGGAGCACTTGCAGTAATGCCGGCACGCCGGTGGTGGTGGAGACCCTGGTGCTGGCTTGCCGGCCACGACATCGGGATGTACTGGATCGAGAGCGAGCACGACTACCGGGACATCTGCTCCCGCTGCGGTGCTACACTCGACCGCTGACAGGGAGCGAACCATGCAGACACAAATCCCTCGCCTCGAGTTCTTCGAGGACGAGCACATCTACCTGTACGGCGGCCAGCAGGTGCCGTCCGTGACGCAGATCCTCGAGCCGTACACCGGCCTCGAGTGGGTGGACCAGGCGACCCTCGAGGCCGCCCAGGCGTTCGGCACGCACGTGCACCAGGCCTGCCACCTGTACAACATCGGCCAGCTGGACTACGACGAGCTCGCCGGCGACGACGACAACCAGGGCGTGCGCGCCTACCTCGACGGCTGGATCAAGTTCTGCCAGGAGTCCGGGTTCGTCTCGCTCGAGGCGGAGCGCCAGGTGTTTCACGAGCGGCTCCGCTACGCCGGCACCGTGGACACCGTCGGCCTGTTCCCGCACAAGCGCAAGCGCGTCCAGATCGACATCAAGACCGGCGCGTCCATGCCGAAAACAGTCGGGCCGCAGACCGCGGCCTACAACGAGGCACGCGGCGAGCGGATCCCCCGCTACTGCTGCCTGCTCACCCCTGGCGGGTACTCGCTGAATCCGTTGACGGATCCGGGAGACTTCGCCATCTTCAAGGCCGCGCTGACGCTTCACCGCTGGCGCAACTGACCCAGGAGGGACCAATGACAGAGACGACCCAGGAACTACATCACGACGCCGAGCCGCTGGCGGAGACGACGCCCGAGCTCGAGGCGCTGTTCACCGAGGAGACCAAGGACGTGGTGGTCGCCAGCGACACGCTGGCCAGCCACTACGAGGGGTTCACCGTGCTGAACGAGATCGGCTACCGCGACGCCGCCGAGGATCTCAAGATCATCAAGGAGCAGCAGAAGGCGCTCGAGGAGCAGCGGTTCGCGATCACCAGGCCGATGGACGAGAGCAAGAGGCGCGTGCTCGACTTCTTCCGCCCGTTCGCCGACCGACTCGCCGACGCCGAGCGCCACATCAAGAGCGCCATGCTGGAGTGGAAAAAGGCCGAGGACGCCCGCGTCCGCGAGGAGCAGCGCAAGGCGCGCGAGAAGGCCGAGCGCGAGGAGGCGAAGCTGCGCAAGCAGGCCGAGGCCGCCGAGGAGAAGGGCCGCGACGCCAGGGCCGAGACGCTGCACGACCGTGCCGACGCCGTCGTCCCCGAGCCGGTCGCGCCGGCGCCGACGAAAGTCAAGGGGATCTCCACGCGCACCGTGTGGAAGTTCGAGATCACCGACCCGAGCCAGGTGCCGGACGAGTACAAGACCATCGACGAGAAAAAGATCGGAGGCGTGGTCCGCGCGCTCAAAGGCGACGCGAAGATCCCGGGCGTGCGCGTGTACCCCGAGGAGACCATGTCCGCCGGCCGTGGGTAGCGCGCAGCGCGTCACGCTGTCGGCGCAACCAGGGCGCGAGATCAACCTGGCGTTCTGCGAGGTCCGCGACGGCGAGGCCAAGTACATGCTGGTGGTGGATCTCTGCGACGAGCTCGGCGGCCGCAGCGTCACGAACGGCGCCGAGGAGGTGATCCACTACCTGCAGCCCCACGCCGACCAGCGCGTGCTCTACCAGGACACGATGAGCCAGTGGGACGAGCTCAAGCACAACGGGCTCGACTTCACCGGCTTCGCGCCGCTCTCCCACGAGATGCGCCACCGCTGCGACGAGCTCTGGCTCGAGAACGCCGGGAGCCGCTGGTGAACGCTGTCCAGTGCCCCAGGTGCAGGAAGGCCACGCCACCAGGTGCGAGATGCTCCTGGTGTCGTGCGCCCCTGGTCGCGCCCAACAAGGCCCGCCGCACGGATCCCGAGACGGCCCACAAGGGCGCCGAGATCTCGAACGCCGGCCGCGGCAAGCTGGACCAGGAGATCCTGCGAGCTCTCGAGGAGCGCGGCGACAAGGGCTTCACGACGCACGAGTGCGCGCTCGAGATCGACCGCAAGCACAACAACATCTCCGGCCGGTTCGTTCACCTCGAGCGTGCCGGCCTGATCCACCGCACCGGCTTCACCAGGCCCAGCCAGGTGCCGCCCGACGAGTACACTGGCGTGAAGTGCATCGTCTGGTACTTTGGCCGGCGCCAGCCACGACAGGAGAGCCTACTGTGAACCAGGCCACCATGTTCCCCGAGGCGACGCCCGACGACGTGCGTCTCCACGACAAGATCCAGGAGATCGAGCGCGAGCTCGAGCTCCGCCGCAAGGTGTACCCGCGCTGGGTGCAGGCCGGCAAAATCAGCCAAGAGCAGGCGCATCGTCAGATCATCGTGCTCGAGGCCATTTACAACGACTACATCCGGGCGGCAGCCCGAGGAGGAGGGACCAGTGCGTGAGATCAATTCGAGCGCGATCCGCGGCATCGAACACGACGGCAAGCGGCTGCGCGTGCATTTCAGGAACGGCGGCGTGTACGACTACGACGACATCGCGCCCGAGACCGTCGAGGAGCTCATGTCGGCCGAGAGCCCGGGCCGATACCTGCAGGACAACATCATCGCGACCACGACGGGCGTGCGAGCCAGGGAGGACGAGATCGAGGTGACGGAGGACGACACCCGCGGGCCGCTGCCATGATGCGGTGCCCGAATCACCTCGAGATCTACCGCGTCACGATGCCCTGGGGCGCCGGCGACGCCTGCAACGGGATCCTCGAGATCAAGCCCCGAGGCCTGCGCGTGCAGTTCTCGGACGGCGAGGGCTGGGAGCACGTCTCCGTCTCGAGGCGCAGCCGGATGCCCACCTACGAGGATCTGGACGAGATCAAGCGCGAGTTCTGGAGCGACCGCGACACGGTGATGCAGCTGTTCGTGCCGCGCTCCGATCACGTCAACTGTCACCCGTACTGCTTGCACCTGTGGCGGCCGACGGCGAAAGGCGTCGAGATCCCCAGGCCGCCGTCGATCCTGGTGGGACCGGACAGTGGCAAGAAAGGGTAAGCGCGGCGCCAGCCGCTACCGCGTCGCCCGACACGCGCACCCCGACGGCACGGTCCTGGACTCGAAGCGCGAGCTCAAGCGCTACGACGACCTGCGACTGCTGCAGATGGCCGGCGAGATCGTCGGCCTCGAGGTGCACCCGCGGATCCCCATCGAGATCGGCGGCGTCAAGATCCTGATGCGAAGCGCGAGGTATCCGAACGGGCGCCAGATGGTGTACGTCGGCGACTTCCGCTACTACGAGAAGGCCACCGGCCTCCAGGTGCTCGAGGACGTGAAGATGCAGTCCGGGCACCGCACCGAGGTGTACAAAATCAAGCGGGCCCTGGTGGAGGCGATGGGCCTGCGCATCACAGAGTACTGAACCAGGAGGAAACAATGAGCGGACCCCACGGCCCCGAGATGGCCGCAACCGAACGACCACCGCGAGCGCTCGAGCTCGCCATCCGACGCCTGTCGGATCTGAACCAGATGGCCGACAACCTGGCGCACCGGATGGAGGAGACGACCATCCGCATGGTGCACGGCGCACCGCCGCCGGCCGAGCGCGAGCTCGCCAACGTCGCCAAGCTGGAGCAGCCGGATCCACCAGGCCCCGAGCTCTCCGAGCTCAACCGGCGGATCGACCACCTCGAGCGGCACCTCCATCGCCTGATGGACACCGTGACCACCATCGAGACCGTCTGATGCAGCTGTTCGTGCAGACTTACCTCGTACAGGCCGAGGCCGCCCCCAAGGAGGACGGGCGGCCCGGGTACGACGTGTACTACCCGGACGGGCGCGTGGAATGGATCCCCGCGGCCGACTTCGATCTCCACCACCGCCTGCTCGACACCAGGGAGCGGATGGTGTTCGAGATGTCGAACGCCGAGATCGGCGTCATGCGGATCTCCGACAAGGAGCATCGAGAGCCGGATCCGTAGTACACTGGCCGCGCGTTTCATCAACCTTGCAAGGAGAACGCCATGGCCAAGACGCAAGCAGGCAGCGCCCACCGCGCTGGCCGTTCCAACGGCTACCAGGCCAAGCTCAACAAGAGCTCGAAGCCCATGGGTAGCAACAAGGGCGGCAAGTACGGCGGCGGGAAGGAAAACAACAGCGGCTCGAGCGACGCCGACAGCGGCGCAATGGGCAGCAACCACGGAGCGACCGGCGGGCTGAAAATGTCCAACGAGATGCGCCCCGACTCCAAGGGCCCCGTGTCCACGGACAACCCCTACCCGAACGGTCTCGCCTGAGACTCCCGCCTCACACCGGGGCGGGCATTGCGATCCGCACCTGGTGATCATCATGTTCCAGTACATCTGCGGCCGCGTGTTTGCGGTCAATTCAGCCGGCTACCTGGTAGAGCTCGAGCGAGTGTAAACTCCCGGGCGTGACCAAGAAGCGCCTCAAGCCCAGGAAACCGAAGCCACGCACGACACTGACGCCGAAGCAGGCGGCCTGGTGTCAATGGATGGTTGCGGCCGACGTGAACGGAAACGGCACCGAGGCTGCCCGCCGAGCAGGCTACAAGGGCGACGACGGATCCCTGGCCAAGATCGCCTGGGAAAACTCCAGAAAACCCCATGTTGCGGCCTACCTCGACGAGCTCACCAAGAAGGCCCTGGCCGGCGCCGAGGTCACAATCGAGAAGGTGCTGCGAGATCTCGAGCAGTCCCGACTCAAATCGCTGGCGGACGGGCAGTACGCTCCGGCCGTCCGTTGTTCCGAGCTCCAGGGCAAGTACTTGAAGATGTTTGTGGACAAGATCGAGCACGTCCAGACCATCGAGGACGTGCCGACCCAGGAGCTCGTGAGATTACTGCGGGAAATTGCGGAGGCCGGTGGCATTGATCTCGCCCGACTCATTGCGGGAGATGACCCCGCTGACAGCTTGCTTTCTGATCCTCCAGGAAATCCGACGACGCACTGAGCAGGACAAGCTGGCGCAACTGTACCCGGACGACGGGCCGCTGCGCCGTGAGCTCTACTCGAAGTACGTCGAGGTGTTCGAGGCCGGGAAGATCCACGCGGAGCGCTGCGCGCTCGGTGGCAACCGTGTCGGCAAGACCCTGGGCCTGGGCGGCTACGAGACCGCGCTGCACCTCACGGGCCTGTACCCGGACTGGTGGCCTGGTCGGACCTACGACCGGCCGATCCTGGCCTGGGCCGCCGGCACCAAGACCGCCAAGGTGCGCGACGTGAACCAGAAGATGCTCCTGGGCCAGCTGCACCAGCGCAAGGGCTTCACCCAGGCAGACGGCGGACTGATCCCTGCGGCGCGCCTGGGCCGGCTGACACGACGCTCCGGTGTCGCCGACGCCGTGGACCAGGCGGTGATCAAGCACGTCAACGGCTACGAGAACGTGGTCACGTTCAAGTCCTACGAGGAGGGCCGGACATCGTTCGAGGCCGAGGGCGTGGACTGGATCTGGCTCGACGAGGAGCCCAGCAAGCCGATCTACGACGAGTGCAAGATGAGGATCCTGACGACGCGCGGCTCGATTCTGTCCACGTTCACGCCGGTGGAGGGCATGACCGAGGTGGTGATCTCGCTGCTCGAGGGGAGCGACCTGTTGTGACCAGGAGACGGTGGCATCGACGGAAGTGCTACGATTGCCGCGCAATCTTGAAGCGCAACGAGGTGCTCTACAATGACGGACTCTGCGACGAGTGTGTCCGAAAGCGAGTCAACGCGACCCGATCCCCAGCACATTCTCGAGCGGCTGGAGCAGTACAAGGACGACCACCCGGAGGCGAGCGAGTACCAGCTGGAGACCGAGGCGGAGGCGGAGGAGCTCCTGGTCGCGATGGTGTCCACGTTCAAGCTGGTGATGGACGACCCGAAGTTCCGCGACCGCGAGAGCAGGGCCGAGATCCAGAAGTACGCGAAGCAGTACCACCACGCGATCCAGGGTAAGCGCTGCCTGGACTTCTTCCGCGAGCTCGAGGGCGACGACGAGCTCAGTCTCTACGGGATGCGGATCACCGCCAGCCGCATCGTGGTCCAGTGACCGATGTCCAAGTTCGTGACCATGATCGGGCACGATGATGCGCCGCATCTCAACCCGCCCGTGATCACCAAGGAGGAACGCGAGGAACTGTTCGCCGACATGCTCGAGCATGAGCGCGTCGCACGCGAAACCGGCCGCCCGAGCCTGGGCGCCGGCGCGATCTACCCCATCGCCGAGGACTCGCTGTTCATCGACCCGATCCAGATCCCCGACTGGTGGGAGTACGGATACGCGCTCGACCCTGGCTGGAACGTGACCGCCGCGCTCCTGGGCGCCAGGAACCCGGACACCGACCAGCACTACCTGGTGGCGGAGTACTACGGCCAGCGCGACCAGCCCGTGGTCCACGCTGCCGGCATCAAGGCGATGCTCCCCTGGCCGAAGCTGATCGGCCAGATCGACCCAGCCGGCGACAACGTCGGGAACCAGAAAGACGGCACCAAGATGAAGGAGGAATACGAGGACCAGGGCCTCGAGCTCGGCAAGGCGAACAACGCCGTGCACGCAGGCCTCCGCCACGTCCTGGTGCTGATGCAGACCGGCCGGCTCAAGGTGTTCAGCACCCTGACCTACTTCCGCAAGGAGCTCCGCTTGTACCGCCGCGACGAGAAGGGGAAAATCGTCAAGCAGAACGACCACTTGATGGACTCGATGCGGTATCTGCTCAATACCGACGGGGCGTTCCAAACCAGGCCGATCCAGAGATCCCGACGACTTCCAGGAGGCGAGTGGTAGCCCATGTCCAGCAGCACACAATCCCGAGAACCAGGCACGCAGGCCAACGAGGTGCCCGACCAGGCGATCACGACCGAGGACTCTCGCACCGATGACGACCGCCTGAAACAGATCCGCGACCGCTTCCAGATCATGCAGACGTTCTGGTCGGAGATTCACTCCGTCGGCCTCGAGGACGACCGCTTCGTCGCCGGCGAGCAGTGGCCCGAGCAGATCCGCAAGGAGCGCCAGGAGGACCGCCGGCCGATCCTGACCTACAACCTGCTGCCATCGTTCGGCCGGCAGATCACCAACAAAATCAGGCAAGAGCGTCCGCAAGTGAAAGTGACGCCTGTCGAGACCAACCGAGGCCGAGATCCCCGCCTCGAGAACGTCGCCGGCACCAAGGACTACTCCCTGGCCGACGTGTACACCGGGATCATCAAGAACATCGAGCACATCTCCCGGGCCGACCAGGCCTACGACACCGCCGTCAAGCACGCCGTGGACCATGGCTTCGGCTACTTCTACCTGATGAACGAATGGTCGAAGCTGGACCCGTTCGTGCAGGAGCTCCGCATCCACCGAGTCAAGAACAGCTACAGCATCATGCTCGACCCGGATGCCCAGGAGGCGGACTACCGCGACATGCAGGACGCCTTCCTGTTCTCGAACATCCGCAAGGAGACGTTCAAGCAGAAGTACCCGGGCGTGACCTTCACCGAGTTCGCCAGCACCAGCATGGGCGCCAATTACGAGGGCTGGTACGACACCAACCACGTGCGCATCGCGCAGTATTTCTGGCTCGACTACGTGGACGACGAGGCGATCATGCTCTCCAACGGCAAGATCGTGTACCGCCGCGACGCCGAGGCCATCCTGGACGAGCTCGAGCACCAGACCGGGATCCACGTGGCCAGCAACGAGGCCGGCACCGAGATGCGCAAGGCGGTGAAGCGGCCGATCTGCCAGTGGCAGAAGATGACCGCCGACCACATCGTCGAGGGCCCGCTCGAGCTCCCGTTCTCCGCCGTGCCGATCTTCCCCGTCCTGGGCGAGGAGGTGATGGTGGACGCCAGGATCCGCTACGAGAGCGCGATCCGTCACGCGAAGGACGCGCAGCGCTCGTACAACTACTGGCGCACCGCCGCGACCGAGACCGTGGCCCTGGCACCTCGAGCTCCCTGGGTAGCGACCGAGCGCCAGATGTCGGGACACGAGGAGCTCTACGAGCAGGCGAACCAGCGCAACATCCCGTACCTGCCGTACAACCACGTGGACGGCGTGCCGCCGCCCCAGCGCAACGCGCCGCCGATGCCGGCAGCCGCCGAGCTCCAGAACGCCATCCAGGACGGCGTGGACATGCAGACGATCATCGGACTGCACGACGCCAGCCTGGGACGCGAGAGCAACGAGAAGTCCGGCAAGGCCATCGTGGCCCGCCAGAACGCCGGCGCCACCGCCACGTTCCAGTTCCCGGACAACCTGGGCCGAGCTCTCGAGCAGTGTGGCCGGCTGATCGTCGAGGCCGTGCCGAAGCTGTACGACACCCAGCGCTTGCTGCGGATCCGGCTGCCCGACGACACGCAGGACTTCGTCGAGATCAACACGGCCGTGGAGGACCAGGAGACCGGCGAGACGTTCCTGCTGCACGACATCGCCTACGGCAAGTACGACGTGGCACTCGAGACCGGCCCGTCCTACGCCACGCAGCGCCAGGAGGCCGCGGACCTGCAGCTGGAGCTCCTCAAGATCCTGGGCCCGCAGGCGGCGCAGAACATCGTCCACCTGATCGTCCAGAATCTCGGCGTGCCGGGATCCGAGGAGGTCGCCGCCGTGCTCCGCAAGATGCTCCCCGATGCGCTCAAGTCCGAGGAGGAGAAGCTGGCCGACCTGCCGAAGGGCGTCGTCAAGGACGAGGAGACTGGCCAGCTGATGAAGGACGGCGAACCGTGGCAGCCGCCGCTGTCGCCGGAGATGCAGATCCTCCAGAAGCAGAACCAGATCGAGGAGGCCAAGGTGCAGGCGCTCCAGGCCAAGGCGGACGCCGAGAGCGCCACCGCCCAGGCGAAGATGAAGCAGGCCGAGGCGGACCTGGCCGAGGCCGAGGCCGAGCTCGCGAAGCTGCAAGCCGCACCTGGTGGCGAGGAGGCGATGCAGAACGTCCAGGAGCTCCGCACGATCATCGAGGAGACCATGCGCCGGCACCAGGAGGACGAGAACGCGCACCAGGCCATGGGCATCGAGCAGCAGATCGCCGACGCCCTGGTGGACGCACTCAAGCGCGTGCGCGGCTACGTGGACCGCAAGACCAAGACCACCGGCGAGGAGCTCGCGGCATCTCTCGAGAGCGACGCACCGGCACCTCGAGCGAACGGCAACGGCGGAGGCGGTGGCGGATCCGGGCCTCTCGAGGTGAACCTGAACCTCGAGCCCAAGCCTGACCGCATCGAGTTCGAGTACAACGACCAGGGCGACATCGTCGCAGCCGAGCCGATCTACAACGGCGAGGACCGCGAGGAGGCGTAAACCATGCAGACGGTGTTCGCATTGCCGGAGAACGGCGCCGGCAGGACCACACTCCAGGGAGCCTACGACAACGACCCGACCGGCGCCCAGATCATGCTCGACGCGGTGCCGAACCCGGTGGCCATCCGTGCCACCGTCGCCGGCGACGTGTTCCTGTGCCAGGACGTAGGCGGCGCCAACATCCTCCAGGTGACGGCCGACCCCGACCAGGTGGAGGTGGACGGCCAGCTGCGCGTCGTGGACGTGTTCACCAACAGCGGGCTGGCCAACAGCATCGTGATGTCGGACACGGTCTCCCTGCCGGCGTTCGTCGGCGGCGGGATCCTCTCGAACGGCACGATCAACTACACGGTGGGCACGTTCATCTGGGCGCTGCTCCAGGAGTCCAAGGGCTACATCGCGGACGTGGGCCCGGGCTTCGCCGCCTTCACGCTGTTCAATGCGATCCCGTTCATCCGCAACGGGCTGAACGCCAGCCTGGTCCAGGCGCTCACGCTCAACGTGGGGATCTCGCACCAGTCCACCGGCGCCGTGGCCGTGGACACCGTCGGCACCACCGGCGTCTCGTTCTCGCCCAACACCAGGGCGCTGTCGGCGTTCGGATCCATGACCAAGACCGGCGGCGACACCGCGCTGCGCGTGTCCCCGACGTTCGGATCCGTGAACCTCTCGAGCATCGCCTTCGGCACCATCCGCGGCGTGCACTGCCTCAACCCGGCGGTGGCGCTGTTCCAGCCGTCTGCCGGCACCGAGAGCATGACCGCCTACATCGGCATGGACATCGAGGCCATCCCGTTCGGCGGCAACGTCACCAAGCGCGGCGTGCGCTCGTTCCTGGCTGCGGCCAGCAACACCAGGTTCCTGGATGGCCAGGGCACGGCGCAGTCGGATCTGCGCGGCTCGCTCAACTTCCCGGTGGACCTGGTCGGCATCCAGTACGGTGCGAGCCTGGACTGGTTCGAGTCCTGGGCCGGCGGCGGCTTCAAGATCGAGCAGCAGAACGTGGGCGTGGTGGAGCAGTTCCGCAAGTCCTTCCCGGCTGCCGGCCGGATGCTGTTCGACTGGTCCAACGACATGGAGCTCAACATCAACACGGTGCTGGGCTTCTCCCTGGGCGCGCAGTCCGGCGCCAACGGCAACCAGTTCGGCAACTTCGTCACGGCCGCCAGGACCATCGGCGTCGCCGGCGACTGGTCGGACTTCCTGCTGACCCAGGGCGGCAACCTCACCGTGGGCGGGCTGGCGATGGGCCGCGTGTCCGCCTGGGTGATCAACGGGATCTCCTACGCCAACAGCACCGGCTCGGTGACGAACGCCGACACGCTGACCGTGGGCGGCTTCCCGACGAGCTCGCCAGGTGTGACGATCACCAACCGGCACTCGCTCAACGTCATCGGCGGCCGCTCGAGGATGGCGAGCGCGATGCAGTACCCGCCGATCTCACCCGCGGCCCTGGGCGCCGGCAACAACAACGACTGGAACGGGCTGCTGACCGGCTCGATCAACAACAACATGCGCCACATCGGGCGAGTCTCCGGCGACGCCGGCGGCACGTCGGTGATCACCGGCATCGACGCCACGAACGCGCAAAGCGGCGACACGTTCAAGCTGGTGAACGTCTCGGCCAACAACGTGACCCTGGGCCACCAGGATGCAAACTCGAGCGCGGCCAACCGCATCATCTCGCCGACCGGCGCCAACTACGTGCTGGGCCCGGATGAGAGCGCCGAGATCTACTACGACACCGCCGACTCGCGCTGGCGGATCCTCTACGGGAGCGGAGCATGACAACCATCAATGACGCATGGCAGGCCGGCATCGACGCCGTGGTCGCCGACAACACCCTCAACCGCGCCGGCTTCGTGGACGCGCTGCAGACGGTCCTGGACCGCCGCTTCTCGAACGGCGACGGCAATGCCTGGTGCGACGCCGTGGCGGCCGAGTTCAACCGCCTGGGCCTGATCAACCAGCCAACGTACAACCGGCTGCGCGCCAACATCATCGACGACCCGGTCGCACACCGGGCGCTGTTCGACGCCCTGGGCACCATCGGCCAGCTGCCCGAGACGCTGCCGGCACTGCAGTCCGCCCAGCTGATCGACCTGCGCGACGAGCGCGACAGCGTGAACGGCGCGATCACCAGGTGCGACGAGCTCATCGCCGCCGAACCAGGTGGGACCGTCGGGCGCCTGGTGAAGGACGTGCTGCGCGAGGGCAAGCGGAACCTCCGCGGCTTCAAGGAGCAGCTGCGCGATCAGATCCGCAACATCACGGGAGACCCTGACGCATGAGCATCGCGATCACCGTCCAGGTGTTTGACGCCAGCGGCCCGATCAACGGGCTGGCGGACGACCCTGTCATCGAGATCCGGCGCGGCGACACGGGCGCCGTCGTCGTGGCCAG
>JAAUXZ010067806.1_pt1 | contig 11946 bp, 21 predicted proteins | sample 7278131 | NCBI WGS metagenome assembly JAAUXZ01 (sample SAMN14350119, study PRJNA611818) | marine sediment metagenome | isolation source: surface marine sediment (3m) | place: French Polynesia: Moorea | collected 2018-08
CACAACCCGTTACCAATATAATTACAGATGGAACGATGAAATTCAATCCTTTTCCTAATAAGAAGGCTGAATCGGGAACACCCAGAGCTCCGAGACTGTATAAGTAAGCTGGAGCCTGCACAATACAAATACCGATTGTAAGCCATCTTGTAATCTGATTCTTGGTCTTCCTGCCACTTTCACCTTCCTTATCCAGTTTCTGCAGATAAGGAACAGCTATTCCCATTAACTGTACAACGATGGAGGCAGAGATATAGGGCATGATCCCAAGTGCGAAAACCGAAGCATTGGCAAATGCTCCTCCGGTAAATGCATTTAGGATACCTAATATGCCCTGTTCTGTATTGGTCGACAATTCCGCAAGTTGAGAGGTATCAATACCGGGAAGAACCACCTGGCAACCAAAGCGGTATACCAATAGCAACCCAAGGGTCACAATAATTCTGGCCCTTAGTTCTTCAATCTTCCAGATATTTGATATGATCTCAAAAAATTTCTTCATACTCCCAGCTTCCTATAAGCTTATAGCTTCTCCTCCCGCAGCCTCAATTGCTGCTTTGGCACTTGCCGTGAATTTATGTACTGTTATTTTTAATGGGGCTTTTAACTCACCACGACCCAGAATTTTAACCAGGTCGTTTTTATGAGCAAGTCTGTTTTGAATCAGATCATCCAATGACACTGTCTTCTTTATTGCTCCCTGATCAACCAGGGCCTGAAGTGTATCGAGGTTCACTCCCCTGTACTCTTTCCTATTGATATTTGTAAATCCGAATTTGGGTACTCGCCGTTGAAGTGGCATCTGACCACCTTCAAAACCGATCTTTTTGGAATAACCAGATCTGGATTTGGCACCTTTGTGTCCACGTGTAGCAGTGCCACCTTTTCCCGAACCCTGGCCTCTTCCCAAAGTTTTGCCGGCTTTTTGAGCTGAACCTTTTACCGGTTTTAAATTGCTTAAATCCATCAATCTTTATTTTTTAACTTCTTCAACAGACACCAGGTGTTTTACACGGTCTATCATACCCAAGATGCTGGGTGTATCCTCGTGCTCCACAACCTGACCTATTCTTCTAAGGCCCAATGCTTCAAGAGTTCTCTTCTGATTCTGAAGACGCTTAATACTGCTTCTTACCTGCCTGACTTTTATTTTTGCCATTACAATCTTGATTATCCGTTAAATACCTTTTCTATGGATATACCTCTTTGGTGAGCAACTGTATTGACGTCTCTCAATTGCAGCAAAGCATCAAAAGTGGCTTTTACAACATTGTGCGGGTTAGATGAACCTTGTGACTTAGATAATACATCGTGAACACCGACCGATTCCAATACCGCCCTTACTGCACCACCTGCGATAACACCTGTACCTTGAGATGCAGGTTGGATATAAACCCTGGCTCCGCCGTACTTACCTTTTTGCTCATGAGGTAACGTACCTTTGTTGAGTGGGATTCTCACCAGATTCTTTTTTGCATCTTCAATAGCTTTGGCAATAGCTGTAGCTACCTCTTTAGACTTTCCAAGTCCGTGTCCTACAACGCCATTTTCATCACCTACAACAACAATTGCAGAAAAGCCAAATGCTCTACCACCTTTGGTAACCTTGGTAACCCTTTGAACCCCAACCAGACGGTCTTTTAATTCCAGACCACCAGGTTTAACAAGCTCTACGTTTTTATATTTTCCGTACATATGCCTTATTAAAATTTTAATCCTCCCTCTCTGGCGCCATCGGCCAGTGATTTAACTCTACCGTGATATAAATTACCCCCTCTGTCGAAAGAGATTTTCTCTATACCTGCTTTCAGGGCTTTTTCGGCAATTATCTTACCAACCTGGCTAGCTATTTCACTTTTTGTGCCCTTAGCCTTACTTAATTCCTTATCTCTTGAAGACGCAGCTGCCAGAGTGGTCCCTGTATTGTCATCAATGAGTTGCGCATAGATCTCTTTATTGCTTCTGTATACAGAAAGCCTAGGTTTTTCTGCTGTCCCAACAGAGGTCTTTCTTATCCTCTTGTGGATGCGCTTCTTTCTTTCAGTCTTCGTTAGTCCCATGCTCTAATTTTTATGCAGTTTTACCGGCTTTTCTTCTCAATTGTTCTCCTTTGAACTTGATTCCCTTTCCTTTATAAGGCTCAGGTTTACGGAATGAACGAATCTTGGCGGCTATACTGCCTACCAACTGCTTATCATGAGAAGTGAGTTTTATAATAGGATTTTTACCCTTCTCGGAAGTGGTTTCAATCTTTACCTCCGGTGGTAACTCCATAACTATGTTATGTGAAAATCCTAATGCCATATCTAATTTCTGTCCCTGATTGTTAGCACGGTACCCAACACCAACAAGCTCCAGTTCTTTAGACCAACCGTTGGTAACGCCCTCAATCATATTAAAGACCAAAGCTCTGTATAATCCATGCTTGGCCTTGTGATCTTTAGAATCTGAAGGCCTTGTCACATTTATTTCCCCATCTTCTACGGCAATATGAACATCGGAGAACTCCTGGCTTAATTCACCGAGTTTCCCCTTCACAGTGATCACATTATCCTTAATCTCAACCGTGGTACCCTCTGGGATTGCAATCGGACTGTTACCTATTCTAGACATATCAACAATTCTTTTTTCGTATTAATAAACGTAGCACAGCACCTCGCCGCCAACATTATCGCGTTTCGCCTGTTTGCTGGTCATCACGCCATGAGAGGTCGAGACAATTGCAATTCCAAGCCCATTTAGCACTCTTGGCATATCGTCAGAGGATGCATATTTCCTCAAACCTGGCTTACTGATTCTCCGTATCTTTTTGATCACGGGCTCTTTAGTTAGCCTGTCGTATTTCAATGCGATCTTTATAGTTCCCTGAACTTTATCGTCCTCAAATTTATAGCTGAGGATAAAGCCCTGGTCGAACAAGATCTTGGTCATTTCCTTCTTCAAGTTGGAAGCCGGAATCTCTACAACTCTATGTCCTGCTCTACTCGCATTTCTAATTCTTGTCAAATAATCTGCTATCGGATCTGTAAACATTTCTTTGCCTTTTATAAGTCTACCAACTTGCCTTTTTAACACCCGGAATTAACCCCTGATTAGCCATTTCTCTAAATGTGACCCTCGAAATTCCAAAAGTTCTCATGTAACCTTTAGGTCGCCCAGTCAGCTTGCATCGATTGTGCATCCTTACCGGCGATGCATTACGAGGTAATTTCTGCAATGCTTCATAATCACCGGCTTCTTTCAATGCCTTTCTCTTTTCGGCGTATTTTGCAACAAGGCGTGCCCTTTTTACTTCGCGGGCTTTCATTGATTCTTTAGCCATACTAGTTCTTTTTGAACGGTAGTCCCAACTCTGCCAACAGTGATTTGGCTTCCTTGTCTGTAGGGGCAGAAGTCACAAAAGTGATATCCATTCCGTTAATTCTGTTTATTTTATCAATATTAATTTCCGGGAAAATGATTTGCTCAGTTATCCCCAGGTTATAGTTTCCTCTTCCGTCGAATCCTGTAGCCCTGATACCCTGAAAATCACGTACACGTGGTAGCGCGGTGGTAACCAGCCTGTCCAGGAATTCATACATGCGCTCACCACGGAGTGTTACTTTGGCACCAATGGGCATACCTTTTCTCAGTTTGAAAGCCGCAACGTCTTTTTTGGAAATGGTTGCTACCGCTTTCTGACCAGTTATTGTAGTAAGCTCATCTACCGCGTGATCGATAAGTTTTTTATCAGCTACAGCTGCACCTACGCCCCTGCTAACAACAATTTTTTGCAGTTTGGGAACTTGCATGACATTCTTGTAGCCGAATTCATCCTTCAGCGCCTTCACGATGCGCTCTCTGTATTCTTTCTTTAATCTTGGTATATAGCCCATAATTAAACTACTTCATTAGATTTCTTGGACACGCGAACCTTTACTCCGTCACGAACTTCGTAACCTACTCTTGTAGCCTCACCCGATTTCGGATCGATCAGTGCCAAATTCGAAATATGAATAGGCGCTTCTTTCTTTGTAATGCCACCTTGTGGGTTCTTAGCACTGGGCTTCTCGTGTTTTGAAACCATATTTACACCCTCGATAATGGCTTTGTTACGATCGCGTAAAACACGTATAACCTTGCCTTCAGATCCCTTGTGGTCACCTGAAATTATCTGTACTGTGTCGCCTGTTTTTATCTTTAATTTCATCGTTTCTACTGTATTAAAGCACCTCCGGAGCCAGTGAGACAATTTTCATAAACTGCTTTTCCCGAAGCTCTCGGGCAACAGGTCCAAAAACCCTGGTGCCGCGCATTTCTCCTGATGGGTCCAAGAGTACACAGGCGTTGTCGTCAAAACGGATATAAGATCCATCTGGCCTTCTTACCTCTTTTTTGGTTCTAACCACAACCGCAGTCGAAACAGTACCTTTCTTAATTCCACCATTGGGAGTGGCTTCCTTTACAGTCACCACTATTTTGTCTCCAATTGAGGCGTACCTTCTCTTGGTTCCGCCCAGAACGCGAATTGTTAATACCTCTTTTGCGCCGGTATTATCCGCTACCTTTAATCTTGATTCTTGCTGTACCATCTTATTTGGCTCTTTCTAAGACTTCAACCAATCTCCAACACTTGGTCTTGCTCAATGGACGTGTTTCCATGATTCTGACCGTATCACCGATATTACAATCATTGGCCTCATCGTGTGCTACATATTTTTTGGTTCGCAATACGAACTTTCCGTACATAGGATGCTTTACCCGCTTAACTGAAGAAACCACTATTGATTTCTCCATCCTATTGCTGGTTACAACACCTACTCTTTCTTTTCTTAAATTTCTTTTTTCCATAAAGCAGAACCCATTATTGGTTTTCTCTTTTTGTTAATTCTGTCGCCAACCTGGCCAGAGTTCTTCTGGTATTTCTGATTTGAAGCGGATTTTCCAAAGGAGTTACGAAATGTGCCACTTTCAGGTCTGAGTGTTGTTTCTTGTACTCCGCCAATTTCTCTTTCAGCTCTTCTACTGATAATTCATTTATTTCTGATTGTTTCATCTTCTAATCTTTTCAAACTAAGGTTAAACTATCAGGCTGCATAATCGCGTGCAACTACAAACTTTGTTTTTACAGGGAGCTTTTGTGCGGCTAACCTTAATGCTTCCTTGGCAATATCCATCGGCACTCCGGCAACCTCAAACATAATTCTTCCGGGCTTCACCACGGCAACGAAGTATTCAGGTGCACCTTTACCTTTACCCATACGAACCTCCAGAGGTTTTTTGGTAATGGGTTTGTCCGGAAAGATCTTTATCCACAACTGACCCTGTCTTTTCATGTAACGTGTCGCTGCAACCCGGGCTGCCTCAATTTGACGAGAGGTGATAAAACTCGAGTCGAGGGATTTAATTCCAAACATTCCGTTTGAAAGCTGATTCCCACGTCCCGAATTTCCTTTCATTCGGCCCTTTTGCGCTTTGCGATACTTAGTTCTCTTTGGCTGTAACATCTTACTCTACCTTCTGTATATTTACTTTCTTCGACGCTTTTTACCGCCGTCTTGTTGACCTTTACCTTGTCCCTTAGACATTCCGATTAATGGAGAAAGTTCCCTTCTTCCATATACTTCACCTTTCATGATCCAGACTTTAATACCCAGGCGCCCATATGTTGTATGCGCTTCATGAATAGCATAATCTATGTCGGCTCTAAACGTTGAAAGCGGGATACGTCCGTCTTTATAAGACTCTGATCTCGCCATTTCGGCCCCATTCAATCTTCCGGCTATCTGGATCTTAATGCCTTCAGCGTTCATACGCATGGCAGCGGCAATGGCCATCTTGATGGCACGCCTGTACGAGATCCTGTTCTCAATCTGACGAGCCACGCTGGCTGCAACCAGGTTCGCATCTAATTCAGGTCTTTTGATCTCATAGATATTGATCTGAACTTCCTTATCGGTTATTTTCTTGAGCTCTTCTTTAAGCTTATCCACTTCCTGACCACCTTTCCCGATAATAATACCCGGACGGGCAGTGGTTATAGTAACTGTGATCAACTTAAGAGTACGTTCGATAATAACCCTGGAAACGCTGGCTTTGGCTAAACGGGCGTGGATGTACTTCCTTATCTTATCATCCTCTGCAAGTTTTTCGCCATAGTCATTACCTCCATACCAGTTAGATTCCCATCCTCTGATGATCCCGAGACGATTTCCAATTGGGTTTGTCTTTTGTCCCATACTGCTTCTTAGTTCTCTGAATTATTATTAGATCCCAAAACCAGTGTTACATGGTTGGAACGTTTTCTTATTCTGTGAGCCCTTCCTTGCGGGGCAGGTCTCAATCTTTTGAGCATACGTCCACTGTCTACTGTTATCTCTTTTACAAAGAGGTCAGCGTCTTCGATATTCAGATCTTCATTTTTAGCCTGCCAGTTAGCTATTGCCGAAAGCAACAACTTCTCGAGTCTTTTGGAAGCCTCCTTTGGACTAAACCTGAGTATAGCCAAGGCCTTCTCAATTTCTGATCCGCGAATCTGGTCAGCTACCAGCCTCATTTTCCGAGGTGACGTAGGGCAGTTGTTCAACTTGGCAAAAGCCATATTCGCTCGCTCTGCCTTCAGTCTTTCCGCCATTTGTTTTTTTCGAACACCCATAGCTCAATTACTTTTTACCTTTATTTTTTGCTCCTGCATGGCCCCTGAATGAACGTGTTGGGGAAAATTCACCCAATTTGTGACCCACCATATTTTCGGTGATGTAAACAGGAACAAACTGTCTTCCATTATGTACGGCAATGGTCTGCCCAACAAAGTCCGGTGTAATCATCGATGCCCTTGACCATGTCTTAATGACCGACTTTTTACCGGATGCAACATTTTGCTGGATCTTTTTATCCAGGCTGTAGTGTACGTATGGGCCTTTTTTTAATGAACGTGCCATATGATTCTATTCAATGCTAATTATTTTTTCCTTCGTTCAAGGATATATTTATTCGAATCCTTATTTCTGGATCTTGTTCTGTATCCTTTTGCAGGAATACCGTTTCTCGACCTTGGATGACCTCCTGAAGCACGGCCTTCACCACCACCCATTGGATGGTCTACCGGGTTCATTGCCACAGGTCTTGTCCTCGGTCTGCGACCAAGCCACCTGTTTCTGCCGGCCTTACCGGATACAATTAACTGATGGTCCGAATTGGAAACTGCTCCAATTGTCGCCATACAATTAACCAAGATCATACGCGTTTCACCAGACGGGAGTTTTACTGTTGCATATTTGCCTTCCCTCGCCATTAACTGCGCAAAAGTACCGGCACTTCTTGCCATTACAGCTCCCTGTCCTGGTCTCAATTCAATGCAGGAAATAATTGTCCCGAGTGGAATGGAACTCAGTGGGAGTGCATTGCCAATCTCAGGTGCAACCTTCTGACCTGCAACAATTTTCTGTCCTAACTGTAATCCATTCTGGGCAATTACATACCGCTTCTCACCATCCGTATATTCTACAAGGGCGATAAATGCAGATCTGTTAGGATCGTACTGGATAGATTTTACCTCAGCCTTAACTTCCTGTTTGTCCCTTTTAAAATCAATAACGCGGTATCTCCTTTTATGTCCACCTCCCCTGTAGCGCATGGTCATCTTACCCTGGCTGTTACGTCCACCTGATCTTTTAAGTGGTGCCAAAAGACTCTTTTCGGGCTTATCTGTGGTAATTGCATCAAAGCCATTGACCACTTTAAAGCGCTGACCCGGGGTTGTTGGTTTTAACTTTCTAACTGACATTTTAAGTCTTTATAGATTACTGTAAAAATCAATTACATCACCTTCTTCAACATCAACAATAGCCTTCTTAAAGGCATTGGTTTTTCCCTGCTGAATACCGGTCTTAGTATATCTCGTCCTTCTTGTCGGACCGTAATTCATGGTGCGTACCTTCTTAACAGATACCCCATAGGTAGCTTCAACTGCCTCCTTGATCTCCAACTTATTCGCCTTAGGGTCGACTACAAATCCGTAGCGGTTATACAGCTCGCTATCCGCAGTCATTTTTTCCGTTATGATGGGTTTGATCAACACACTCATTGTCTTCCTATTTGTTTAAGTTAGATTCGATACCTTCTAGCGAACCTTCGAGCAGTACGATATTGTTCGCTCTTAATATCTTGTAAGTGTTTAATTCTGAGTTAGTTATAACTTCAGAATCGCTCAAATTACGCGACGACAAATATACGTTATTATTTGTATCGCCCAATACAAACAAAGACTTTTTGTTTTCGAGTCCTAGAGACTTCAAAACCTCTACAAAATCTTTGGTTTTTGGAGCATCGAAATTGAAGTCTTCCACTACCATGATAGCGTTCTCTTTTGACTTGAGACTCAACGCCGATTTCCTGGCCAAACGCTTCACACTTTTGTTCAGTTTTTGGGTGTACTTTCTTGGCGTAGGACCGAAAGTTCGTCCTCCTCCTCTAAAGATGGGCGACTTAATGCTACCTGCTCTTGCTGTACCAGTACCTTTTTGTTTTTTGATTTTCCTGGTACTACCGGTGATGAACGCACGCTCTTTTGTTTTGTGAGTCCCTTGTCTCTGGTGAGCCATATACTGCTTTACGTCAAGATAAATAGCCTGATTGTTCGGCTCCATCTTATAAACGGCATCTGAAAGGTCTACTTTCCTACCCGTTTCTTTTCCCTTAATGTCTAAAACTGCTACTTTCATCACTTCTCAATTGTTAGGTAAGCATTCTTGTGGCCGGGAACACATCCCTTAAGTACAATAAGGTTCTTTTCCGGAACAATTTTTATTACCCGGAGATTTTGAACGGTAACTTTCTGACCGCCCATTCGACCTGCCATTCTCATTCCTTTGAATACCTTTGAAGGATAGGACGAGGCCCCGATAGAACCGGGTGCTCTCAAGCGGTTATGCTGACCGTGAGTGGCTTGTCCTACACCTGCAAATCCGTGTCTTCTCACCACTCCTTGGAAACCTTTTCCTTTGGAGGTGGCAGAAACATCAACGAATTCTCCTTCAACAAAAAGATCTACTCCCAGAGTATCTCCTAATTTGTATTCACCTTCAAAATCCCTGAATTCGACAACTTTGGTCTTGGTAGAAGTACCTGCCTTCTTGAAATGGCCTTTTTCGGCCTTGTTAGCACGTTTTTCTGCCTTGTCATCGAAACCGAGCTGAAGGGCACTATACCCGTCTACCTCTTCGGTTCTGACTTGGGTAACGATACATGGTCCTGCTTCGATGACGGTACAGGGAATGTTTTTCCCATTCTCGTCAAAGATGCTGGTCATGCCAATTTTTCTTCCGATTAACCCAGACATACTTTAATTATTTATTGTTTATTATTGATTGGTAATTGGTTATTGGTGATTAGTGATTAGTAATTACCAATTCCCAATCTCCAATTTTCCATTTTCAATTTCCAATCCGTTCTTTCATTTCCTCCTGTCCTGATTCACTTAAAAAAAACAGGGTCAAAAATAATTCGACCCCGAATTTATTTTTGTTACCGTTTTTCCTTCGCGAAACGCTCCGGACATGTCTCCCACTTCACGAGGAAGTGGTTTTATTAGCTCTATACCTTTATCTCTACCTCAACACCACTGGGAAGCTCTAGCTTCATCAGTGCATCAATTGTTTTGGAAGATGAGCTGTATATATCCAGCAGTCTCTTGTAAGAGCTCAACTGGAATTGTTCTCTCGATTTTTTATTCACATGGGGTGAACGCAATACCGTAAAAATCTTCTTATGCGTTGGCAACGGAATAGGACCCGTTACGACGGCACCGGTTGTTTTAACCGTTTTTACGATTTTCTCGGCAGATTTATCCACCAGATTGTGATCGTATGATTTTAGTTTTATTCTGATTTTTTGACTCATCGTACCTAAAATTAAACGGTTACACCTTTTGCGATCTTCACAACTTCTTCAGCCAAGTTGGAAGGAGTTTCTGCGTAATGTGAGAACTCCATTGTAGACGTAGCCCTTCCGGAAGACAAGGTTCTGAGCGCAGTTACATATCCGAACATCTCAGACAGGGGAACCTCGGCTTTGATCACCTTAGATCCGGCCCTATCGTCCATGTTGTTTACCTGCCCTCTCCTTCTGTTCAGGTCACCGACAATATCACCCATATTTTCCTCAGGAGTGAGTACTTCCAACTTCATGATCGGTTCCATAAGAACAGGTCTGCAAGATCCGGAGGCTTCCCTGTATCCCAGTTTGGCAGCCAGCTCAAATGACAGCGAATCGGAATCCACCGGGTGGAAGGAACCATCCTTAAGTGTAACCTTCATGCTGTCCATCTCAAATCCGGCCAAAGGTCCATTTTTCATGGCCTCTCTGAAGCCCTTTTCAACAGATGGAATATATTCTCTTGGGATATTACCTCCCTTGATTTCGTTAACAAACTCAAGACCTGCTTTACCTTCTTCCGCAGGTTCCATGGTAAATATTATATCGGCAAACTTACCACGTCCACCGGTTTGTTTTTTGTAAACCTCACGGTGATCAGAACTTTTAGTGATAGCCTCTTTATATTCTACCTGTGGCTGACCCTGGTTGACATCTACCTTAAACTCTCGCTTTAGACGGTCTACAATAATATCCAGATGAAGTTCACCCATTCCTGAAATGATAGTTTGTCCTGATGCCTCGTCTGTCTTTACCTGAAACGTAGGGTCTTCCTCAGCCAGTTTACCCAGTGCCATACCTAATTTATCGACATCTGCTTTGGTCTTAGGTTCGACGGCTATACCGATTACCGGATCTGGGAATTTCATACTCTCGAGTACTATCGGGTGCTTCTCGTCAGAGAGTGTATCCCCGGTTTTGATATCCTTGAATCCAACAGCAGCTCCGATGTCGCCAGCTGAAATAGTTGAAACAGCATTCTGCTTGTTGGAATGCATTTGGTAAATTCTCGAAATTCTTTCTTTATTTCCTGTACGGTTATTCAATACATATGATCCCGCATCCAGTTTCCCTGAATAGGCTCTGAAGAATGCCAATCGACCAACAAAAGGGTCTGTGGCAATTTTGAATGCCAATGCGGAAAATGGTTCTTTTGGGTCCGGTTTTCTGGCAATTTCATTTCCATTGCGCGGATCCGTACCAACGATAGCTTCCTTATCCAAAGGTGAAGGCAAATATCTACAAACCGCATCGAGAAGGAATTGAACACCTTTATTCTTAAATGATGAACCGCATATCATTGGGATGATACTCATATCCATGACCGCTGCTCTAAGTGCAGCATGGACCTCATCTTCCGTTATGGAATCTTCATCTTCAAAGAATTTTTCCATTAGGTGCTCATCGTATTCAGCAACTGCCTCGATCAATTCCGCCCTATATTGCTTAACTTCATCTTCCATCTCAGCAGGGATATCTACAATGTCGAAAGTAGATCCAAGATCGTGTTCATGCCAAACGATGGCACGGTTTTTTACCAGATCAACTATGCCTTTGAAATCAGCTTCATCTCCTATAGGTAATACGATAGGAACTGCGTTAGACTTCAGCATCTCCCTGACCTGGGTACATACATTGAGGAAGTTTGAACCCTGTCTGTCCATCTTGTTCACAAAGCCCATCCTTGGAACTTTGTAATTATCCGCAAGACGCCAGTTAGTCTCTGATTGAGGTTCAACACCGTCAACAGCGCTGAACAAGAATACCAATCCATCCAACACCCTTAGCGAGCGATTTACTTCTACGGTAAAATCAACGTGGCCGGGAGTATCTATAATGTTGAAATGGTATGGTTTTGAATCAGATGTCATCTGACCATTGTCTGTAGGGAAATTCCAGGTACAGGTAGTAGCTGCTGAAGTAATGGTTATACCACGTTCCTGCTCCTGCTCCATCCAGTCCATAGTGGCAGCACCGTCGTGAACCTCACCTATTTTATGACTAACACCTGTGTAATAAAGTATACGTTCCGTG
>JAAUXZ010128002.1_pt1 | contig 11945 bp, 9 predicted proteins | sample 7278131 | NCBI WGS metagenome assembly JAAUXZ01 (sample SAMN14350119, study PRJNA611818) | marine sediment metagenome | isolation source: surface marine sediment (3m) | place: French Polynesia: Moorea | collected 2018-08
CGGGCGTGGTTACCGGGATGATGGTCTTGTTGCTGAAGGGTATGCGCACGCCGTAGAGAAATTTATTGACCAGGATGTGGTCTCCGATCAGGAGGGTATCCTCCATCGACCCCGATGGAATTTTGAAGGCCTGAACAATAAAGGTTCGAATGAAGAGGGCCAAGAGAACCGCCAGCAGAATGGCTTCGACATTCTCGCGCAGACGGGATTTTTGCTTGGGGCCGGCTTCGCTTTCCGGCACGGTGGGACTAGATTTCAAGACAGGCCATCACCTTTCGTATCGAGAACCCGGCGGACCGGGATCATTGCTTGGCATAAAGAAGAATTTAGCCCCCCGCTCGCGAGCCGGGGCCTGTGTGCGGCGGGCGGCGTTCAGGTCAGCAGCCAGGCCCCCGCGCGGTAGGCCAGGTTGGCGAGCAGCCCCGCGGCCAAATCATCGGCCACGATGCCGACCCCGCCCTTGAGGCGCCGGTCCAGCCACCCCACCGGGAACGGCTTGAGTATATCGAAGACGCGAAACAGGCCGACAACGGCCAGTGCGCCGGTCAGCGACAAATTCAATCCCAGGCAGGCAACCACGACACCGGCAATCTCGTCGATGACCACCGCGCCCGGATCCTGTCGTTGCATAAGCTCGGCCGCCCGATGCGCGACACCAATGGCGGCCAGGGCGAACACCACCGCGATGGGGATCGAAACGCCGAGCGCCAGATGGGATAGCAGCCAGCCCAGCGGCAGCGCCGCCAGGGAACCGACCGTGCCCGGTGCATAGGGCGAATTACCGCATCCACAGCCCGTGGCCAGAAAAAGGATGCGTTGATCCCTCAGTAAAAACATGGCCCGTGTCTATATTCCGCGTCCTTTTTTGTCAATGGCTGGATCGGCTTTGAGGACTGCCCGCGTCTCTTTGGCCGGGCCATTGGAACCTTCCCGTTGAACAAGCGCATAAACGTCCGGCAGCGGCAAACCATGCTCACGGGCCAGACGGCGGCATTCATCGTATTCGGGGATCATACGCTCGCGGCCATCGGGTGTCAGAACGCATTTGACCCTGAGTTCACCCAGGGATGTCGCCAGGACACGTTCTTCGCGGCGCAGAACCATGCGACGGACGGGCTGGATGCGGACGCCCAGGCTTGAGGTTTCATTAAAAATGACCGCCAGCGCCGCCTGGAGCTTCTCCGGACGGCACACAACCTGAATAAGCGTGCCCGGGCGGTTTTTCTTCATATGCACGGGTATCCAGTAGACGTCGAGAACACCGGTCTCGAAAAGGCGCTCCATGAGGTGGCCGTAAAGTTCCGGGTTGAGGTCGTCGACAGCCGTCTCCAGCACTTCCACACCTTCTTCCATCATTCCCCGCGTCTCGAAGTCGGCAGGGGGGACAGTTTGCCCCAGGACGACGCGCAGCAGGTTGGGGCGGTCTTTGAAGCGCTGCCGACCGGCACCGTAGCCGACGCTTTGCAGCGCCATCTCGGGGTAGGGTCCGAAACCCGCAGCCATTTCTGTGATGAGCGCCGCCCCGGTGGGGGTGACCAGTTCACCTTCGATCCCGGCGCCCCTCACAGGGACGTTTTTCAAAAGCGCGAGCGTGGCCGGCGCCGGCAGCGGCAGCACGCCGTGGCGGCATTCCACAAATCCGGAACCCATCGGCAGCGGGGATGACGTAATGTGATGGACACCGAGATAATCCAGACAGAGCGCAGCCCCCACGATGTCGATAATGGCATCCTTTGCGCCGACCTCGTGAAAATGGACGTCATCCGGCGAGCAGTCGTGTATTTCCGCCTCAGCCGCTGCCAGACGGCTGAAAGTGTTAATGGCGCGAGTTTTTATACCAGGCGGCAGATGGCTGCCGTCGATCATTGTCCGTATGTCGCTTAAATGGCGTTCCATCGGCGCATCAGGGGCATCGATCGTCACCTGGCGCGCTTTGATGCCGTTGACCGAAACGGTATCCACCGAGAGATCGAAAGGCCCGATGGACAGTTTGGCCAGGTCCTCTCGAAGACGCGTCACCGGCGCGCCCAGATCGATCAGCGCCCCCAGGATCATGTCGCCGCTGATACCCGCAAAACAATCAAAATAGGCGTGTGTGTTCGTCATGGATCAAACGCCTGCCCATCTTGCATACAAAGTGATAAAGATTGACAAAACCAATATACACGATTAATTAGGGAGCCTCGTGCGGAAGTGCGCAGCTACCTGGTGGGGCTCCCGGGCTTCAAACCCGGTGTGGGGCGTTAACACCGTCCCGGGTGGGTTCGATTCCCATGCACTTCCGCCATTTTTTTATTTATTTCAATTAGTTATCAAAAATAAAGCTTCGCGATAGTAATACAGGGGCAGTACAAAAACAAGTCTGTATTTCCTCGCCAGCGACCCATTTACGCCTCACCCATTCCCGGGTGGGGCTTTTTACGTTCTGAAAATGGAGCGCCCCGGAAAGACCGGGCCCCGCGGCCGCCTCGGATATCGGTATCCGGGGGTGCTTAGATTTTTTGGGGGGCCGGTTCTAATTTCGTTGGCAATGCTTATTTAATTTTAAAGAGGCTGTGGTCGGTTTCCATTACCACGCCGTGGAAACCCATCAGGAGTCTTAAGCCTCTCTGCGGGTTGCTAAACGGTATGCACAAAGCAGCCGCGAGCATGCCCGGCGGTTTAATTCATAGCCACAAAACGGGTGCCCGTGCTTTTGATCGTGGGCATCTTTGACGCTTAAAGCCTGACCGCCGGCGGATCAGCAAGCGCCTTTGGCGGCGTCGGTCGGGCCTTTTGTCCATAGGAGCGATATATGGGGTGAAAAACTACGTGATAATGCGCGAAATCTGTCCAATATGCGAAGGTCACCGAAGCATTAAAGACCCTACCGGTTTCTGGTCACGACTGGCAAGGGCCGAAGCCGAGGCCCCGGGTGGTCGTTTTGATGAGTTGACCTTCTATCGATACATGCTGGATCATGGTTTCGACGCGGAGGATCCGGACACCTGGCCAGCCCAGGAAGAAGCCTGCAATGTCTGCGATGATAACGGCATACTGGAAATCAAGACCAGTTGGGAAGATGCTGCGGATGACCCCGTGGCTGCCGTAGGCGAATCGCACGACGCGCTGACATGCTTTTGCGGCGCTGCGGACGACCCGGGAAACGGCCAGGAGCTCTGCGAATGTAAATAACGGCGGTGGGTTCATCCCGATTCGTTTAGCCTTGGCGGCGCGACCGGACACTGACCCTCCTGGTAAAGTTTACGGATACCGGATTGTAATCTGAGGGCGACCTCCCGTATATGCGGTGCTGCCAAAAAAGAAAATAAAAACAGGGCTGGGCGATACGCTGCCATGCAGCCCCATCGCCTTGGACGCCTGCGATTCCAACGCAATACGGGCTGTCCACACCAGCCCCCATCCGTCTTGATCGATGCCCATTTTCAGTACCCCAGCGGAAAGAAAGGCAACGGTCATCCTGCCGGCGATGCGCACCCGCGGCGCCAATAATGCCAGCTTAACCCGCTGGAACCCATCTCCACATCAAGATTAGGGTCCTTGGACGGCGTGAGCCGGCGAGAGAGCGGCGCATATACTTAATTTTGATCTAAACCCTCCACCTCTGGTGGAGGACCCGGGGAGGTTCGACCGATCCGGCGTGTTTTTCTTAAACGGTTTCTTCATTTTCTGTCCCGTGACAGAAAACGAAGCCACAGAGCACGCCCGTGCCCCGCTTCTTCCTGCGCGTCGAAGTAGCGAACGGGTCTCGCGGGAACTCGCTTCGCTCAAACAGGCCCGCGAGCCTGATCCGTTCGATCCTTCGATGCTCGGCGCGGGGCAAAGGGAAGTAAGAAAACCAAAAGATACAAACCGTTTTCAAGCCCCCTTCGAGGGGGCTACCTGAGGCCTCCCGCTCTGCGGGAGGAGACTCACTATGTGCAGGTTCGTTGGGCAGGGACCATACGGTTCTGCTCAAAGTCGGTTCAAGATGCTCCGCATTATCAAAATATTTGATGCTGAATTCCGCAACGCGGGGACTCACCGCAATGCAAAAAATTGGCGAGGAATCCAGCAAAGCGGAGAACACCGCCAGGGGCACTTATATTTTTTTGAGATCGGTTCTAATCTAACGCGGCAAGCAGTTCATCAAAGTAGGCAATGGTTTTGACCAGGCCTTCTGCGAGGGGCACTTTCGGCTTCCAGCCGATGGAAGCGCCGGCAAAACCGATGTCGGGCTTTCTCTGTTTGGGATCGTCCGAGGGCAGTTCTCTGAATGTCAACTCGGATTTGGAATTCGTCAGGTCGAGAACTTTCTCCGCCAGTTCGAGAATCGTGAACTCGCCGGGATTCCCCAAATTCATGGGGCCCGTAACCTCATCGGGGCTATCCATCAGCATCACCAGTCCTTCGACCAGATCGCTGACATAGCAAAATGAACGTGTCTGGGACCCATCGCCGTAAATTTCCAGCGGCTGCCCCTTCAGGGCCCGGCAGATAAAGTTGGACACCACGCGTCCGTCATTGGGATGCATGTTGGGGCCGTAGGTATTGAAAATACGCGCGACTTTTATTTTCAAGTTGTGCTGGCGGTAGTAATCGAAAAACAGGGTTTCCGCACAGCGCTTGCCTTCGTCGTAGCATGAGCGCGTGCCGATGCAGTTTACATGGCCCCAGTAGTCCTCCTTCTGGGGATGGACTTCGGGATCGCCATAGACTTCTGAGGTCGAGGCCTGCAGGATCTTGATCTTCAGCCGTTTGGCCAATCCCAGCATGTTGATGGCGCCGTGCACATTGACCTTGGTGGTCTGCACGGGATCGTTCTGGTAGTGGATGGGTGATGCGGGGCAGGCCAGGTTGTAGATCTGGTCTACTTCGGCATAGAGCGGGAAAGTAATGTCGTGGCGCAGAATTTCGAAGTAGGGGTTGGCGTGCAGCTTTGCCAGGTTTTGCTTGGTGCCGGTGAAAAAATTATCGACGCACAGAACCTCCACCCCCTGCTTAATCAGTCGTTCGCAGAGATGCCAGCCGATGAAGCCGGCACCGCCCGTTACCAGAACCCTTGGCTTTAAATGCACCCTCCTCCCCCTTTCTTCTTTGGCCTTGTCCGCAAATTGCGATTAGCGCGCCTTAAGGCATACAGGGACCGATCTTCCGGTTTAACCCCTCGCGCTGAAGCGTTGCAGAAGCGGATCGATGTATCTCAAGATCACGTTTTTCGTCGCCTTTTTGGGCAGGTTTTGCATATAGACCGAAGAAAACTCGGGTTCGATCACCGGTGTTGCGGCCGGCGTCCAGTCGTCGGTATCATAGCCCAGGGTTTCCATATAAGGCGTATACGCCGGCTTAAACCATTTAGCATCCTCTTCCGTGAACCAATGGCGCCAGTCACCTGATGCTTTTTTGCGCACGACCTTGTCCTTACCCGTTCCTTTGGGGACTTCAACCTCGTCGGCGAAATCAAAGCCAAGATAGCCGTTCAGATCCGCGAAGTTCTTGGCCACCATGTCCTCGAACCGGAAAAGAAACCAGTCGTCCCCCAGGGTTTGAACGAAATCCGCCATTTCACGGTAGCGCAGTTTTTCCTCTTCGATAACGGCCTCTATGGGCAGCGGCCACTCGCCATGACCGATATAGCGGCAGATCTCCCCAAAGGAGATGCTGCGGGGATCCTTCTCTTTTTGCAGCACGAGGTCCACATGGGCCTGGTACTGCTTCTTCCGGCCGGCGTAGCCTTTATGCCAGCGATAGAGCATTTTGCTGACGGCGGCATCGCGGGGATCGCGCGCCATCCAGATCTTGCGATCGTAGTGTTCCTTTTTCAAATGCTCGCGGTAGAGGTCGAAGTCCTTGCCCTTGCGGGGTTCGTAGGTGTGCTTGTAGACGGCATTTTCATAGTCGCCGACATATTTGCCGGGTTTGCCGCCCGAAAAAGCACGGCAGTTGGGCAGTCCGCCGGCCACTTTATAAACCATGGCGGTCGTACCCGATTTACCCAGTCCTAAAATCAAAACCTTCATTGAATGCCTCCTTTAACGGCAGATCCTTTTTTTGAAAACGGCACACATCGATCGTGCCGGCAGAGTGGAATCGTAATTCCGTTATGGCCGCTTGGCCGGCCAGATCTTGAAAATTTTAGCGGTGACATTGGCCACTTCGATTTCGGTTTCATCACCGATGGCGTGTTGCAGAATTTGCAGTTTGTTCTTGACCGCATCGAGTGCGATACCGGGGTAGCGGTGATTCTGGAATTCGGGGCGGTTGTGCGAGCCCGGCAGTTTGGCCTTGTAGCGGCGCACCAGGCGCAATGCCAGCGATATGGCCCCGCGCTTTAGACCGCCCGTGATACCCGCCGGGGTCGAAGGCCCGCCGTCGCCATTGGCCGCGGCAATGACATCGATGATCCGTTCGCAGGCCAATGGTCCGCTTTGGGCTGCCAGGTGAACCTTGATGAGTTCTTCCCGTTCATCGCCGTCGGCCGCCCCTGTCTGACCTTCAAGAATATCCTTCAGAAAGGACGTCAGTTCTTCCGGCGTGAAGCACTGATGACTGATCTTGTTGGGCAGTTGATAAAACCCGTTGTCATAGGTTTCATCGATGCTGGCCCGGAAACTGATGGCCGGAACCCCCAGGGTATAGGCTTCGACCCCTGTCGTGCAGCCGTTGTGGATGACGGCTTTGGTCGCCAGCAGCCATGGCACCACATTGCCCTGGTTGGTGACGACCACACGCGGGGCTGTTGCGGCGATCTCCTCGTAAACCGCATGGTTTTCGGTGGGATGAGGACGCACCACGATCGTATGCTGGGGGAATGCTTCCGCCAGCCGGGGAACAAGTTTTTTGAAATCTTCGAACACCGCCCGTTTGTGATCCCGCAGTCCTTCCGCATAGGCCCTGCTCATACCGCGTGCGGCCCGTCCGAATTTGGGCGTTTGGCCTGGTCGCTCGACCGGTTTAAAAAGGTTCATGTCCGCCCCGAAAGCATTGACATGGTTGAAGTTGGTGTTGACCAGGATAAAATCCCCGAAGCGGCTGCGGATGTCATCCGCCTCGTTCTGGTAGAAGGTTCGCAATTCGGGCCGCAGCAAATCTCCGCGTGGATTTCCCGTTACGTGGATGGGCGTGTCCGCGGGCAGATGTTCGTATTGGCGCCACAGCTGGGCATTGTCTTCACCCCAGGCAAACAGGTGCGAAACATATTTGATGGCGGCCGGATGAAGGCGCCGCGAAAAATAGGTTTCCGGCGGCAGATGAACGAGGGCCTCCTCGTCCCAGGTGATGATTTTGTGCCCCAGACGATGAGCGACCTGGAAAAACAGCAGGCTGCGCACGGTCATGCTCTTGGAAAGATAAATGCTGGGCGGATAGGCATCGATGCCCATTTCCATTTCGCGACGCGAGCCGATTATCGATGTAAAGCCGTACCGGGCGGCAATACAGGCCAGCAGAAGCTTGGGGTCGAGTTCGCGCACCTGGTTTTCGACGGGTATCAGCAGGGTTGAAATCTTGTTGTTCATTTTTTTCTTATCGATCCGGATTGAGGCCTTAAAACGGCATCAGGCCGCCTTTCCAGCATGTTTTGAGGCGAGCTCGCGGTACAGGGCCGCATATCGATCGAGACTCTGATCGATGTCAAGGTGTGACCGGGTCCAGTTATTGGCGTTCTCGCCGAGCTCCGCCCTGAGGTTTTTATCTTTTAATAGCAACGCCAAGGTGTTCGCAAGCCCTTCCGCGTTGCGTTCCGTCAATAAGTACTCCCGTCCGGCCTGGCCGAATTCTGCGGACAAACCGATAAACGGCGTGAGAACCACGGGCAATTTGGAGGCCATGGCCTCGAGGACGACATTCGGCATGCCTTCGCGCTGGGAAGGGAACACGAAGATGTCCGAAGCCTTAAGGTACGTTTCCACGTTCCGCACCAGACCCGTGAAATGAATGCGGTCGGCCGCCCCCGAATCCGCGACCAGATTCGCGACGCGCTGCCGAAAAGCCGCCAGCTTGGGATAGCTGAGGTCCTTGCGGAGACCGACGATATAGAGATGGGCCTGGGGATGGTTGCGGGCGATGCGCCCCCAGGCCTCGATGAGCAGATCGCTGCCCTTGCGCGGATGCACGGCGCCGACGGTCGTGACGACGGTCTGATCCGGCGCGATGCCCAGGGCCGAGCGCGCCGCGTTCACCTCCGCCGGCCCCCGGGGGGCGGAAAACCGCTTGTGGTCGACGCCGTTGGGGATAAACTCCATGCGGCTGTCGACCCCCAGTTCCAGCATCTGGTCCTGCATCTGGCGGCTGTTGACGATAATGCAGTCCATCTGGCGGTATAGATAGCGCAGGGTGCGGCGCCGCGTGGCCCGTTTGATGGGATTGGCCGGCCACTTGATGGGCAGGGTAAAGGCATAGACCAGTGCCGCCTCGAGCTTTTTGAAGCGGCTCAGCCAGAACACCGAGCGGGGCTGCAAAGAGGATACGAGCTGGATCACCTGGGGACGGTAGCCGGACTGCCGGCAAAAGCGCAGCACCGCCTGGTTGAAGGCGATCGCGCGCAGCCAGCCGGCTTTTTCCGGCAAGGGGATGCGGTGAATCGGTATGTCCCCTTGGATCTCGGGCGACAGGTGCGCCTCTTCGGCCGGACCTGTCTCCGCCATGTTTTTCTTCCGCTTGGGCGTGCCGGTCAACACCTGCGTCTTTATGCCGCGTGCATGCAAACCCGGGATATAGCGCAGGTATCGCAGCTGGGCCCCGCCGTGGGTCGGGAAAAAATGGGCCGAGGCCAGAAACAGGTCGATATTGGCGGCAGTTTCCATGGGAGGGGTCAACGCTGATCAGCTGACGGTGAAATTAGAAAGAACTGCCCCCGGAAGCGTTCGATAGCGATGGGAACCGGATCCCCGAGGAGATCCTGAAAGCGGGCTATCCGGCGGCGCACATCCTCGACCGCCAGCGTGGGGTAGCGATGACGTTGAAAGGCGGCCTTGTTGTGCGACTTGGGGTTCATGGCCTTTAGCCTCTTGACCATCGCACGTCCCCGGTTGAGAAGCCGGGCCTTCAACCGCCCCAATGAAGCGGTCGTAGACGGAGTGGAGTCGTTTTGAGCGCTCGATTCAAGGATGTCGACGATGCGCTCGCATGCCAGCTGGCCCGTCAGTGCGGCCAGGTAGCGCGCGATGACCGCCTGCCGCTCGTCCCCGTCGGCGGGCCCGAGGGTGCCGGCAACGATCCGGCGGATTAAATCCGCCATTTGATCCCAGTCCCCGGCCTGATGGCTGACCAGATTGGGAAGCTTGTAAAACCCGTAATCGTAGCGTTCATCCACGTGGGCCCGATAGGAAATGGACGGAATGCCCATCACATAAGCTTCGACACCGGTGGTGCAGCCGTTGTGTATGACGACATCCGTGGCCAGCAGCCAGGGGACGACATTCCCCTCGTTGGTGACGCGGAGCCTGGTAAGACCGCTGGCAATCTGTTTGTAAATATCGGGGCTTTCCGTGGGGTGCGGTCGTACCACGATCGTATGTTCGGGAAAAGCGGCTTCCAGCCTGGGCAGCGCGTCTAAAACGGACTCGAAAACACCCTTCTTGAAGGCCTCCAGGCCTTCGGCGTAATCACGGCTCATCCCCCGGGCGGCACGCCCGAAGGGACGCGCTTCCCCGGGGTTCCTGGACGCCAGGAACAAGTTCTGAACGGATGAAAACCCGTTGACATGGTTGAAATTCGTGTTGATCAGAATAAAACGGCCAAATTCATTACGTATCTTCTGCACGTCATCATCGTAATAGGCGTGCATCTCGGGACGCAGCAGATCGCAGCGGGGGTTCCCGGTGACGTGTGTCGGTACGCCCTGGGGATAACCATTGAATTGACGCCACAGCTCGGCGCTGTCGTCACCCCAGGCAAAAAAATGCGCAGCCCGCCGCATGGCATCGGGCGACAAGCGACGCGAGTAGTAGGTTTCGTCCGGCAGATGGACCAGCGCCTCTTCGTCCCAGGCCACAACCGCATGGCCCAGAGCCCGCATGATCCCAAACATCATATCACTGGCCTGCGTCATGCTCTTGGAAACGTAGATGCCCCGCGGAAAGGCATCGATATGAAAATGCATCTCCCGTCTGAAGCCCACGTAAGACCTGAACCCCTGGCGTGCGGCCACGCAGGCCAGCAACAGCTTGGCATCGAGTTCGCGGACCTGGTTCTCCACGGGGATAAGCAATGCTGATTTTTCTGCCGGCATAAAACGGCCCCGGCCATGCAGTGGGTGGCCGCTTGGCAGGCGGCGTCCGCTGATGGCGCTCTCCTATTTCGTTCGAAACCAAAATTTAATAATTTATCATTAACGTGAAATTTATGTCAATAAATATCGAGGAGTGATGTTTTCATGATTTTGGTTACGGCATTATTGACAATCGGGATCAAATTTAAGAGTTTACTGAATTCGGAAAATTTGACCGACCGGGGATCAAGGCATACGGCCCCGCTCCAGGCGGGCGGATCTTAAGCCCCTGAGAATTGGACGAAAGGACGCCCTTGACAGCTGACGCGGCCGACATAAAAAGAGAAAACGCGGACAAGCCGACTGTGAATCTCTGCCTGGTATCACCCGATTTTCTGCCCACACGTGGTGGCGCGGAACTGCGATTCCGCCGCTATCTGCCCGGCCTTGTCGCTCGCGGCATCCGCCCCCTGATCCTGAGCGGCACACCGGTGGCGCGCAAGCTCAGCGCGGACGACTTGGCGTCGGACTGGTATCAGCGCCCGGTCGGTGAGGTCGTCCTGGAAGAACAGGTCTACGGTGTCGATGCCCGTCAGATTCGCCTTCCGGACCACGGTGCCGCCAAACGATCCGCCTGCCTGAACGCCGAGTTGATAAGGCTGTGTGCCCATTCGAATCCCAGGATCGACGCGGTCCAGTTTCTGTCGTCACTGCCCAACAGCGCGGCACCCGCTATCCACAAACTTCGCCGGTTGGGGGTACCCACCGTCTTTGCCTATACCCTTCCCGGGAAGCAGCCGTCCAATCCGGTCAAGCGTTACTGGCGCCAGCTTGGATTTCGACGTCTCTGCCATCGCCTGGATGGCATCGTTACGGCCAGTTCCGCAACCCGCGGCCTGCTCGATAAAATGGGCATTCGCACCCGCATCGAGGTCATCCCCAATGGCGTCGATCTGAAACGATTCCAACCGGCCCGGGATGCTTCTGAACGCCGGCAGCTACGCCAGGGCTTGGGCATCAGCGAAGACGATCCGGCCCTGCTTTCGATTGGCGCCATCCACCCCCGCAAGGGCATCGATCTGCTGTTGGAAGCCTGGGTTTCGCTGGCCCGCCGATACCCAACCGCGCAGCTCTTTCTGATTGGCATGCGCCACGATATGAATGCCCCCAAGCTGGCCGGCTTCAAGAAGCAGATTGACGAATTGCTGATTGCCAGCGGCGCAGCGGAACGAACCCATTTTCTCGATTATATCGACGATGTGGAGACCTACCTCAAAGCCGCTGATATTCTTGTATTTCCATCGCGTCGGGAAGGAATGCCCAATGCCGTGCTGGAAGCCATGGCCTCGGGACTGCCCTGCACCCTGGCCCCGTTTATCGGACTGTCGCCCGACTTTGGGCGTGCTGGCAAGGAATATCTTCTGATGGAACACGAGCCGCAGGCGATCGCTGATACTGTTGCCCGCAGTCAGGACGACAACGGTCTGTGGAAACACCTGGCTTCCAATGGTCGGCGCTGGGTGCGGAACACAATGAATGTGGAGACGATGCTTGATCGCTACGCCGAACTTTACCGAGGAATTGCCCGCATACCGTAAACCGTGTCCCTGGCCGCATGCGGTTAGATTTTCAGTGTACGGAAAAACATCTCAGGTTGGCCAACTTGTAAGCTTAAAAGTTGTGCTGTCGTGTTATTTGATTATTTGGTAGGGCGAAAAATATCTTGCAAATCCGGATGATTCAATAAATTATGAGA
>JAAUXZ010057899.1_pt1 | contig 11944 bp, 13 predicted proteins | sample 7278131 | NCBI WGS metagenome assembly JAAUXZ01 (sample SAMN14350119, study PRJNA611818) | marine sediment metagenome | isolation source: surface marine sediment (3m) | place: French Polynesia: Moorea | collected 2018-08
CGGTATCAAATCGTATTACAATTTTACACAAAAACTATTACTTTCTTTGTGTCCTTTCATTTTATAAAGTTTAACCCCCCCCCCCCCCCCCCGCGCCTACGCTTGGTTAAATGTGTACTTTTTTTTACATTTTTGTGAATTACAAATTGTGCAAGATTTTTCAATAAACGTAACCAAAAGCCCCTGTTGTGTTGTTGTCTGTTCTTTACTCATAATAAAGGATTCTTGTCTATTCTTTTTAATTTTGATTTAATTTACGAAAAACGAAAAAAAAATGTTATTCGTGGTACGGTTATATGCGCAAAAAAAAGAAAAAAAAGTCGATAAATCAAAAAAATAATGCCGTACCCCCCCCCCAAAACCGTACCCAAGGATCCCAAAAAAATAACTTTTTTCAAAATTGAAGAGGGTTTAATATAGGGTACTTAGGCGCACATGTTTTTCCAAAAAATGTGGAGTATTTGGACTTAGACTTTTACTGGGTGTATTTTTCCCCAAGTGCTACGAAACAAAAAAATTTTTTTAACCACTTTCTAGTTATGCTAGAGCTATGATCTATAGTTGAAAAGGTGCACAAAAAAATCTAGTTTTATGTCACAGAAGATGAAACAGCTAGAATTTGTTTTTCCTCCTTTTTTTCAACTTTTACGACTTTTGCGCATAAAACAAATTTCTTGCACCAATAACAAGCACATATAACTAAACATTAAAATGGTATTATCTTTGTTAAAAAGGCACCATTAGCTCCAAATATTCGTCAACAAATAAAAATATATATATTTATTAGTCGTATTGAAGCTTTTGTTGTTTAACTTAAGTATTCTAGAAAATATAGACAAAAACACAAATTGCAAAAAAAGATATTTGTGTAAGATGTCCAAATTCACAAATATTTTTGCATTTTTGGGAATGAAGTTTAAATGTGTTAGCATGGAAAAAAATCCAGTAAATAGAAGAATAAAATATCTTTATTTGATAGGAAAATCATAGCTCAAAAACGTTGATAAAATGTTCAAAACAATTATTTAGTTAATTTTTTTGCCTTTTTTACACGGATAACCAGTTAAATGTGTCGTTCTACCACACTTAACCAAAAAGACCTCACGATGAATAATTTCCAAAAAGTGAAAAATAAGCCTAAATCAGGTAATTTCCTGAATCTATGAGATGCATAGATTCCAAAAATGTATATATGTGTTATTCACAATGTTTGGATGCCTTGTAAACTTTAAATTAAAGTTTTAAAGTTTTCGCGCAAATATTCACCTTTGACCTAGTTTTTGCAAGGTAAAGGTAATTCAGGGGTCAACTATACTACTACGAATGAGATAATGAGGATCCCTATGGTTATTCGTGTATGGTTATTTGTGCTCTGGTTCATATCTAGGTCAGGTCAAATCTCCGACCTGAAACAGTCCGACGCTTTGTTTTCCCTTTTATCGGCTTCAAATTCCTCCGGGATTGAGGCGAACATTAAAAAAGGCTTTTATTTTCAATTTTAAATTGTTTTTGGTTTGAATTAAGCAATAATTTGCTTATATTCGGCCAAAAACATCAATACCGGAAGTGACCCCTGCACTAAGCAGGTCACGCAGTGTCACGCACAGAACACGAGTTACCCGGGGAGCACAAAAGCAAGCAAGGAGTGTTCACGGATTTCAATCGCAGTTTTCTCAGGTAAGTGATCGAGTTTTCTTTCCATTTATGTGTCATTTTGTTCGCGAACATCTCGCGGTCACGGAGGTATGCTGTTTGTGCTGTGGCATTCCCGATTCAGTGAGATTTTTGCAACTTTCGAATTTTGAAGTTTGTGAAACTCACTGATATCCGGGCATTCTTGCTATTTCAGCACATTTTACGAATCGCCGGAGTATGCCGGACTTACCCCCCGAGGACAAGGGGGGCCAGGAGAGCCAGGAGGGGCAGGAGGGGCTGGAGAGCTCACAGGAACAAGCCCTGTCCCCTGAGATCCAGGATGCCAGGTGAGTTTGTTTTTATTTTTCGAATTTTTCATGATTTTTCCCATTCCCTTGCCCAGACACAAGTCATAAGTGTTCTGTCATTTTAGATTGAACCAAATTCAACTAGAGCTGCGCGAAGGCAATCGCCTTCGCAAGCAGTTTCTAACTGTCATAATGAATCGGGCAAAGCTCAGTAAAAAGTTAGTTTATTTTGGATTCTTTTTTACAATTTTTTACATCCATGTAAAGCATTTAAATTTGAAGGTTCTACATAGATTTTTTCCCTTATCTTTTCAGAGGGAAATGTGGGAAGAAGGACTCGTCGGGGAGGTAAGTTTCCAAATTTTTTCCCATCTTTTTGTCCATTTTGTACATGTTTATTTCTGAACTTATGTCCACTAGATACCTAATGTCCCCCCACCAGAGTATAAGTTTTATGTTATTAGTGTTATGTTTTCTGTGCTAGGGGTTAACCATGCATTTTATATTTTGTCATATGTGTTTAGTGATGTGTGTTTGTTATTTTGTACTTTGTTTTTATTTTAGATCTCACAGATCCCGTTCCAGGCATCGTTCCAGGTCTCGTTCCAGATCCCGCGCCAGGTCTCGTTCCAGGTCAGCGGACAAACACGGTTCTCAAGACAAACACGGTTCTCAAAGACGAAACAGGTCTCCACAGAGGAGGTGAGTGATGTATATTTTGTTGTATTTCTGCGTTGATGCATATACCGTTTCAGTCCTTCAAATATGACCAAATACGTCTGTTATTAGTGATTTTGTTTTATGTGTTTAGTTATACATGATTTATTTTTTATCATTGTTTAATTTTATTTTTCAGATCTCGTTCCAGATCTCGTTCCAGATCCCGCGCCAGGTCTCGTTCGAGGTCAGACAAACACGGTTCTCAAGACAAACACGGTTCTCAAAGAGGAAGCAGGTCTCCAGGAGAGCTGTAAGTGATATATATTTTTTGGTTATTGCAGCGATTCACCATTTCTGCCCTTCAAATTCAACCAAATACATATGTAATTAGTGTATTGTTATATGTGTTCAGTTATACATGTATTATTTTTCTTTTTTAGATCTCCCAGACCTCGTTCTAGGTCTCGGTCGCGGTCGAGAGCAAGATCAAGAAGCAGGACTCGGTCCAAGTCCAAGGCTCTGTCCCTTACGCCGTCACCAGCGAGGGCATCCTCTCAACGGGCGTCAAGGTCACCATCTCCGAGGTCACCGTCTCCACCTAAGTAAGAAATTAGATATATGTGTCATGTTAACTGTGCTTTTGTCTTTCGTGCATGGCATCTGTGATTTGTTATATGTGTAACAATCTTCCTTTTTTTCACAGGGATCAGGCTGCGTCATCTCGACGCCACCGTTCGCGCTCTCGCTCGAGGGACAGGAGGGGGCGGTCCCGTTCCAGGGACAGAAGGTCCCGCTCCAGGGACCCACAGAGGAGATCAAGGACCACCCCCCCCAGGAGTGACAGGTCTCCCAGGACTCCTCAGAGATCAAGGACCACTCCGAGGAGATCGAGTTCCAGGTCGAGGAGGGGGCGATCTCGTTCCAGAAGGGGGGGGACCAGGTCCCGATCTCGTTCCCGAAGGAGGAGGTCCAGGTCCCGTGACCGTGACCGAAGGAGGAGGTCCAGGTCCAGGTCCAGGTCCAGGAGGAGGTCCAGGTCTCAATCTCGTAGTAGGAGGCACAGATCCCGGAGCCGGTCCAGACGGTAAGATTTGTTTTATGTGTTTTGTTGTTTGTGCTTCTGTTTGGTGCTTGAAAATTGAATTTTAAATTTTCTTTTTATTTTCAGGCGCTCTTACAGTAGAAGTCGGGATCAGCACCGATCCAGACGCCATGAGGGACGCCGTGAGCGATCAAGGTATGTTTGTTACATATTTCAAAAAATATTTCAAAAGATAATTTCGATCAAATATTTATTTTGTCTTCTGTGCAAATTGTCATTTGTGTTTTGTTTCTTGTGTTTTATAGTTCCTCCGAAATGAGTGAGGCGGAATTTTACAGGAGAGAAGCACGGCGGGCGCGAAAGCGGCTTGAGAGGAGCCGCACTTGCCTTGAGTCAAGGTCGCGTGCTTTGAGGGCCTTGAGAGAGTCTGAAGGTCAGGCGTCTGGCTCTAGAGGTCGGGCACCCTGTGGATCAGGGTATGTATATATTACAAGTACCTATGAACATTTGATATTAGTGCTTTGTCATATGTGCTTAGGTAACCTTGTATTCATAATTGTAATAACCGACTTTTTAATTCTCTTGAAGGGATGAGGAGGTGCTGGTTTGCGATACCAGCAGACAGCACACCAGCAGAGGGCACGACCATCCTCAGGGAGGGAAGATGTACGTCGCCAACCGAGTGCACGAGACAAAGAGCAAGAAAAACGGACGGTAAGTTTAAACAATTTTTACACATGCATGTTGTAAGTCGTCATATGTGTTTTGTCATATGTGTTGTTATATGTGTTTTGTTATATGTGCTTTTCTTTTTCTTTAGCGGAGACCAGTGTCCTCTGTGTGGGAAATTCACGCAGAGGATGAATGAACACATGCTCTCCAAACACAAAATTCGTAAAGACCAGTACAGATGTGCACGGGATATTAAAGCCGCCGAGGAGAGCGATCACAAGTACCTCCTCTGTCCCATCTGTTCGACGATAACTCGGCGGCTCGACAGACACATTATAGGGTGCCACAAGATGGGTGGGGAGCACCGGCTGAAGGAGAGGAAAGCCCTCTGCGCTCAGGCCAGACAGGTAAGTTTTTAGTTATATGCGACATGTCATTTGTGTTTCTTTTGTATACACATGTACATGAGTTTAGTTATTTGTGTTTTGCTATATGTGATTCCTCTTTATTTTTTACAGCAACGCCTCATTTTCCTCCGTCATGGAGTTTACCACTGGCTCCAGGTACTGCTGTCTGCAGTGCCGTCAGAGGAGGCGACGTACTTCATCAGCCAACAGGGGAGAGAGCTGGAGGGGCGGTTTATCGCCCACATAGAGGAAGACAGGGTCCTGGTGAACTACTTGGACCCGCCCAGTGGGGCAAGTATCCCTCTTGAACCTGAGAGGGATCAGGATTCCTCAGAGGATGATGCTCCTCCAGCCGCCCCTCCTGGCCCCCAGCCTGGCCCCTCCTCTGCTCCCTCCACTGTGCCGTTGCCGCATCTTCCCCAGCCCCAGAAGTCGCCGTCTCGTTCACGTTCGCGTTCGCGTTCACGTTCACGTTCACTGTCGATGACGCCCATCAGGTAAGTAATTTGTTATTTGTGTATGTTATTTGTGTCAGCTATTTGTGTTAGTTGTTTGTGTTTTGTTATTCGTGTTACATTTCTTATCTTTTTTTTAGTCCTTTGGTTCGCACACCGGTCACGTCTGAGGGTGAAGGGTCTCCGGAACCTCCGGCACCTCGTAGGAAGGCCACAAAGAAACACCCGTCTTCAGTGCCACCGAGCAGCCGGGCCAAACGGCCTAAAGAGGCTGCTGAAGAGGCTGCTGAAGATCCGGACTACGTGCCAGAGGAGGCTACCGGCCGAGAGCGTGCTGATCAGATGATCGACATGGGTAAGTCTTTCAATTTGTCTGCTCACCCTGTGTGCTTGTGGTTAAGATTGATGTGATATGTGACCTGTGTCTTTTGTGTATGTTATTTGTGTGTTGTTATATGTGTTTTACGGTTATTTTTGTTCGTATTTTTCCATGTCGTAGTCTTTTTTTCCTTAGAAATAGTGTTAGAAAAGTTTAAGCGCCATCTGACTAGCTTGTCGGGCGGTGAAAAGGCCGACCAGGAGGTGAAGAAATCAGTCCGTATGGTCCGTAAAGTCCTGCTGGAGTCCAAGATAGAAGATGTGTTTTCCTTCTGTGAGATAGACTCTCTAGATGATGTTGAAGAGTTTTTCATCCAGGCCAACCTGAACGCAGGAAAGAACCCCTCCACCATTCGCAACCACCTCAGTGCTCTCACCGCCTTTGCCGACTTCATCTTCTTGAAAAGTCTGAACCCAAAGTTTGGCCATACACAAGTAACAAGAATCAAGTCCTACCGCCTTACCTGGAACAAAGTTCTGAACAAGAGGATTAATCAGCAGGCAACTGAGAAATTTGAAAAGGATCAGGATGTTATGGCGAATCCGCTAGACTACCAGACGTACCTCGAGTCGAACGTGTCCAAGTGGTGTAATGACATCCTTGATGGCAAAGTTCCTGCTGATGGGAAGACCCTTGGTGTGAAAGCCATACTGGAGCTCAGAGACCATCTCGCGACCTGCATCAGCTTTACTAACGCAGCGAGAGCGTCAGGCGTGACGGGGATTCAGATTAGTCATTTCGAGAACGCGAAATACTGGGAGGACACTGACAATTATACCATAGTTGTCCCGCGTCACAAGAATTCTAAGACAAAACACGCCGCACACATTGGGGTCAGCCCTCAGCTGTATAAGCGTATGGGCAGATTCCTCGTTCTGTTCAAACAGAACCTCAAGTCCCGTGGAAAAAAAACTCGTGGAGACGCATTCTTCATGACACGCAACGGAAATCCGATGGCTTCCAACTCGATGTGTAAATCAATTAGTAGAATGATGAGAAAGTCTGGCTACACAGGGCCCATAAATAACACTGTCATCAGGAAGATGACAACAACTGCGGTAATAAGTGTTTTGACATGAGTGATTTTGTCAAGTGTGTTTGATAAGTGTGTTTTGTTATAAATGTTATATTTCCCTTTAGATGATCGCCACATATCCTAAGGAGAAGCGCGCCCTCGCCGACTTTATGAAGCACGGCGAGGACGTGCAGGACCGTTATTACAACCGCACGCAGTCCGCTGCGGGGGCTGCCAGGATGGCAAACATGGTGGCCAAGACTCTGACTGGTCAGGTGACCACAGATGCAGACCATCAACCACAAGTTTTCAGTACTGTTTCTGTTTCTTTAATATTTTGCTCCCAATTTTGAATTAGGAAATCAAAGCTTGCAGGTGTGCCGAGAGTAATTCTTTTTTTACATCTTTTAGGGCTGAAGGGTATCCACCCAGCAAACGTCCAACGTGGAGGTATTGTAGTACTTGATAATTTGTTGTCTTGTCTTTCAGTTGAAGTCAAGACCTTGTTATTTGTGTTTGGTTTTATCGGTTCTGTCTGTCTTCATGTCTCTCAATGCATGTGTGTGATATATTTTATTTTCTATCAATTTCAGCCTCTGATTGTGTTATCCCGCCCTCACCTGATCAATTCAGGGGGCGATTTCAGTTTCCCTCGAACCAGATTGCAGGTTCTTGTTTTATTAATATTTTTGTTATGTGTGATGTTCTAATTGCATCCTGTCATTTGAGTTTAGTTATTAGTGATAGATTTGGCTTTAATGAAATTTATATTTATTCTTATTTGAATAGGTCACGTAGCTCGGGAAAGAGCAGCGACCAGAAGTAGAAGAGGTACTTTTATCAGCAGATTTATATGTGCACTGCCTTCATACTCTTGTGATTACATTGTACTTAATGTTTTTTTTCTATTTTTTAGGCAATCCGACGCGATCTTCAACTCCTAAGGACGACGGAGACGGCAGAGAGACTGACGAAGAACTTCTCCTCCTCGCGAAGAAAGCTGCCAACAAATCTGGAGGTAAGAACTGATTGGTCACATGATACTGTTATTTGTGATTTGTCATTTGTGTCAGGTGTCATCATGAGTCTTTCGGTTCTTACAGATGAGATTTACACCGACGACCAGAGTAACGAGGAGGAAGAGAGTTCCGGTTCTGAGTCTGAGCCCCCGAAGAAAGTCCGCAAGAAGGGGGCTGCCAAGAAGGGTGCTGCCAAGAAGGCCCCTCCGAAGCCTCGTGGCCGTAAGAAGAAGCAGGCTAAGGGTGGCCAAAAATGTAAGTAATACTAAGGTTATTTGTGTTTGTCATTTGTGAATTGTTATTATTGCGTCTACAATATTTATTTTATTTTAGCCTCTGAAGCTGATGGCGGTGACGGGGAAGAGGCAGGTGGTGGCTCCAAAGAGAGCTCCACCCGCAGTACCCGTTCAGCTACAGCTGCTGAGCCAGAGGATGACGGTGACGGTGATAAGAAGCCGAGTCGTCGGCGCAAGAAGGCCAAGAAATCTTGTAAGATTTTGGTTACACATATTGTTATACGTGCAGTAGTTATGTGTGTATTTTATCACAGTCTCTTAATTGTTTTGTTTATTTCCGATAGGTCGCGACGAAAGTGGTGCTAAAGACGACGGTGGTGAAGATGACGATGGTAAGCCCCCCCCTAAGCGGCCTAAGAAGGCGGATAAGAAAGATCCAGGTAATTATCTCCCTCCTTTTTTTCCTTCCTGTTATTTCTTGTAATCCGTGTTTCATTTGTTTTATGTGTTTTGTTATATGTGTTTTTTCTTTTCAGCCCCCACGTCTCACACACGTGGTGCCAGCAAGAACGCTGCGGCGGCTAAGTCTAAGACTAAGTCCAAGGGAGGAAGCTCCTCGGAAAAGGCCAAGGGGAAGGGCAAGGCTGCCCTGTCCCCTATGGTAGACCCCCCAATCGAGGACGACCCCGTCGTGACCGGTCGGTCGATCACTGGGCTCGACTTCAACGCTCTCTTAGGTAAGGGTGGCTTATTATTAAAGAATTTTGTCATTTGAGTACTGTTATTTGTGTTGTTATATGTGATTAGTAATCCGTGTTATTTTTGTTTTGTAGAGCAATCTCAGCCCACATTCAAGAGTGGTCAGATCGACACTTACCTGAGGGGTGATATAGTGGTGTCGAAGTTCCACTACACCCCTCTCCGCGCGCAGGTGTGCGACATCATCCACGCTGACAAGGCGCTAATCGTCTACATGGACGGCCAGTTCGTGTTCAAAAAACGAGGCGAGATGAACCGTATCTACAGGATCGTCGAGTGAGTAATTATTTTGTCATGTGTGACTTCGATGGCTTATGTGTTATGTCATAAGTGATTATTATATTATTAAAGTGTTAATTTTTTTTTTCAGCATCTGGGTGTTGCCCATGGAATTCGTCCATGGGTCGCGTATCCGGTCATACCGGTATATCCGGAGGGCGGACGACCCCAACGACGATACCTTGGACCCGGAGGTACTTTGTTGCGTCGAGTCCGACTACTCTGAGTCGGTGTTTGTGACGAACTCGCGCATGAAGGCCACCGCCCTGGAGATGCACGGTGGGGATCCGAAGGAGCACCGCCGCGCTGCTGAGGACGAAATCCCTCCCGAGGCCGTCATCAACCGTAAGTACTGTTATAAGTGATTTTTGACATTTGTGTTAAGTTATTTGTGTTATTCTGTTATACATTTTTTTCTTATCTCTTTAGACACCGTCATCGAGCGACTTGTGTCTCTCGTCTACGAGTGCGGCATTGTCGATCACTTCATCCATCTGATGCAGATGAAAGGGGCTGAGATTGAGATTCAGCTGGACAAGTACATCGACACCAATGTCGATCGGATGATCGAGGGACGGATATTCACTCGTTACTTCATTAAGCCGTAAGTCTTTTGTTATTTTTGTTTTGTTATTTGTGTTTTTTTATATGTTGTTTGTGTTTAATTTATTTCAAAATTAGTGTTCCGCTTGATTTTTATGAATAATTTTCTGTTGCAGGCTTCTGTGCGAAGGTCTTCCCGACCGCATGATTGTCCTTGTGACACGCTGCGTCAGCCAGCACATCGGTAAGAAAAACTTTCCACATATTCATATAAAACACCAAAACAAAATTGCAAGTTATATTTGTGTCATTAGTGAAGAGTTATAAGTGTTTTTTTCTTTTTCTTTTCAGCCAAGGAGTTGGAGTTCTTTGAACAACACCGGGAGACTGGGGTGGGAAGAATCATCCAGGACCTATTCAACAGGACCACCTACCCCGTGTCGTTTATGCACAGCCTCGCTGTGCGTCTCCAGGAGGCGGAGCTCACAAATGACAGAAAGTTCATGGACTGCCCCAAGCGGTTCCGGGAGGACCACCGTCCCGAGATACTGGGCTACGAGGACAAATAAACGGTTATCAGTGACGGTCATCAGTGATCGGTCTCCGGTGGTGGATCGGTTCGTGCTGCTGGTCTTCATGTTTGAGTTTTTACTACGCGGTCTTTACCGCAATTTTTTTGTAGTACGCGGTCTTTACCGCAATTTTTTTTTAAGTACGCGGTCTGTACCGCAGTGTGACGTTGACCTCAGCTGTGGCTGGCAGTCTTTTAGGACCATCCCCCCAGTTTGTGTTTGAACCCCCAACTTGTGAAGTCTTTTGTTACATGTGTTTTGTTATAAGTGTATCTTATATATATATATTGTAGTATGTACGTGCATGGAAATGGACCTAGAAGATATGCTGCAGGCCTCCGTGGCATGTGTTTACCGTGCTCATCTTCCTCCCTCCTCTCACTCACGGAGCCACGGGGGTCGTCGCGGTGCGGCAGTCTTCTTGGTCCATTTCCGTGCTGCTGTTGGTCTCGTACACCTCAACGGTAACTTGTTTGTCTTTAGTGTGATGTCACTAGTGTACGTTATTCATGTATTGTGTATGTGTACCTTATGTTTTGTTATTTGTGTGATGTCACTCGTGTACGATATTCATGTTTTGTGTACAAGTATGTGTACCCTATGTTTTGTTATTTGTGGATGTCACTCGTGTACGATATTGTCTGTTTTTTATAAGTATGTGTACGCCATGGAAAATGGACCTTGAAGATATGCTGCAGGCCTCCGTGGCATGTGTTTACCGTGCTCATCCTCCTCTCTTCTCCCTCACGGAGCCACGGGGGTCGTCGCGGTGCGGCAGTCTTCTTGGTCCATTTCCGTGCTGCTGTTGCTCTTGTACACCTCTACGGTAACTGTTTTGTCTTTTGTGTAATGTTACTTGTGTGCAATATTCATGTCTATTGCAGTGTATATATTTTATTATGATAGATGATTGGTTTAGTCCAGTTTGTTTTAACAATGGTTCTCCTGTGTTGTTTATAATTTGACATGTTTATTCCAGAAATCACTTTTTATGGTTATTTTTACAGGGAAGTTGCACACGAGAGTTGTGTGTCTCCCTTATTTTATGTTTTTGGTGATCTGTGCATTTGTTATTTATGTGAGTCATTCGTGACTAGTCATTAGTGTTTAGAGTATTACGATAGATCTTTGAGCACCGCGATGCCATTTTCTTATGTTCCTCATTAATAGCAGAATCGCCATACATTTTGCTTTGTTCTAATACTTATATTTTGTTATACAAGGTGCTGATGGGGGGGTTTGTTTTATCAAAGTTGTATTACTCCAGAACTTGTTTATTAAATATGTTTCTTAAATTTAGAATAAAGATTTTTAGAGTAAATTTATTTGCCTATTTCATTAAATCATCACAAATAATTACATAAAAGAGTAAGATATAAAAGTAATTTATTAAATGCAGTTTACAATAGTTCAAAGTACATAAAGTCGACAATAAACGCCCGTTTAACAGGTTATATTGGGTAAAGTTGAAAATCGGCAAAAATGCTATTAACGGTTATACTACTTCAGAACATCGAGTAGTATAGGAACACATATAACAATTATGGTCGTACACATTTAACCAGGGATCCTCTCGTATTTCATTTTTTCATGTCTAAAATTGGCTAAGTCCAAATTTGGCAAAAAATAGACTAAGTCCGAAGTTATATGTGCAATTTGGTTGAAAATGGTTAAATGCGTTACAGCTCGTATAACCAACTTTTGTCAAATGCGTCCCGGGGGAGAAATGCAGATTATGCCTATTGTCGGTCATTGGTGGTGTTTTTGCGGTTATTGGTGGTGTTTTTTCGGACTCTGAAAATTTTTCGGCCAAAATCGGTACCACATATGACCGACTTTTACACCCATAACTAAAATTTTTACGAAAATTTTCTACACTTATGCCAATTCGCGGGACCCCCCCCCCCCCAGAGATCTAATGGTTGGTCCCTAATAATGAATCAGAAGTACTTTACATCATACA
>JAAUXZ010077631.1_pt1 | contig 11935 bp, 9 predicted proteins | sample 7278131 | NCBI WGS metagenome assembly JAAUXZ01 (sample SAMN14350119, study PRJNA611818) | marine sediment metagenome | isolation source: surface marine sediment (3m) | place: French Polynesia: Moorea | collected 2018-08
CCACATTTTGTCATAATGCTTGCTAATTGCTCTTGATCAGAACAATCGACTACTGGCATGACTTGTGTGTATTTCGGCATAAACCTCTGGAAAAAATCTTTATGCTAAGATGATAAATCGGCTGTTTCTCTAATGCTGAAATATCTAGACATAACAATATTATACCTAGATTTACCTAGTTATTCACCCTACTGCTTATACCGCGGTTAACTGAATCAAATCGCTCCTTTCTCTAATGTTTTCGTGGGATTACCTGTGATCACCAGGAATCCCCCTTTTTCCTGATGCGCATAGAATCAACGTGATATTGAGCGGTTACAGGAAGCTTTGGGAAAAGGGTGAGCCGCTTCTTACGTTCTAGCGAAGACTTTGATCGGCTCGGTTTTTGGTTATCACGGCGAATCCTAGAACACTCGAAATCCCAAGCAGTTAGGCGAATTAGGAAACTCTTTCCCTCAATGGTCGATTACTTAATTGAGGGCTTTTCAAAGGAGTGTTGAGATGGGAGATTTGAGGATCAAGAAGGCGGGTAGCTGCCCCTGTTGGAATGAACCAGAGGCGGTACTGAAGCCACCCAAGAAGGAGTATTTGATTAGTGAGCCGAGTCTTGCGGCTTCGCTGGTTCCGGTGATTGGTTCGGGTCGCCAAGCAGCGGCAGACTTCGAACGCGGGCGCTGGGGTTGGGGAATTTTTAACACTGCAATGGCGGTGACTGACTTAGTTCCGGTGAAGGCGATCTGGACTGCGGGTTCCAAGGTCGGGCTGAAAGGGTTATTCCGACTTGGGTATTTCAAGGGAAAGAGTCTTAAGTCCTTTCGCTTCTACAAAACCTGGCGATGGTCTGAAGTACGCCAGTGGGCTGGCAGAATGGGCTGGACTACCTACAAAGGACAAGATCTGCACCATTGGCTTGTGCCTCGTCGCTGGTACGAGAAGAAGCCCTGGAAGAAGGCAGGAGAGTTCTTGTTCAATCAGCCGTGGAACTTGATGCCGATGCCGAAAAAGGGACCAGGAGGCATAACAGGCTGGCAGATGCACGATTTAATCGAAGGAAAGATACCGAAAGGTCTGAAGCAAGGGTGGGATTGGCATCAACGCTTCTGGTATGGGACTCCATCGGCTGCAAAGGCAGTGGGTGGGAGTGCGATAGGGAAAACAGCGAACGGAATTGTCCGAAATGAGTCAACAGAAGAAAGTTAGGCTGCCAGCAATCCTAATTACTCCTGGCTATGTCTTTTACAAGATCGATAGCCTTGATAGTGTTACCAACCCAAGAGGTTGGAAGGATGGTTCGCCTTATGAAACTGACAAGCTCTATGACTCTGAAGGAGTACTTTGGGAATCGATCAGCGTACCAATTCCTCAGTGGTCAATATGGGAGAAGTTGTTAAATATATCCCGCACGCTATCAATGACGCCATCAAAGCCAAGGAATACCTCTGTTAATGAAGTAGCTGAAATGCTCTGTAAGATAGTGGATGCCGAGTGGGATGATGATGTCTTAGATCAATTTGTCTCTCGTGATAAGTTGAAAGAATTGTTTCGGAATGCCAAGACTCCCGATGAGTTGATCTATGTCTCCGGGAATCGCGGCGCTGATCTTGTAGAGGGATAATTTCGCCTTTGTACTTCACATCGTAATATGAGTGAAGTGCAAAATGAGTAGAAATACCCATTCTGGTATTGCCCAACTGTCACCATTTTCTTGCCCAACTCTCACCATATACCAGCCCAACTCTCACCATCTATCACCACATTTTGGCTTAAAATCACTCTTGCCGAACTGTCACCGTATAAGCGCCCAACTCTCACCATCTACCGACCCAACTCTCACCATCTACCACCATATTTTCGTCCAAATTTGGCAATGCAATGACATTTTGCATCTTTCGCCGCAGATTCGTCGCAGCAGCTCATTTTTCAGCTACAATCGTGAGTGACTGTGGCAGGCTGTGCCGTTGTAATACATTTTTGGGTGCATTCCGCGATCCCCTGGAACGGCAAGCCTGCCAAATGGGGCTGCGCCCCCTCTGGACACCCCCCAAAGTTGTAAATCTATCGTGCGACAAACTGAAGTATGTCGAAGAAGGACAAAGTTGTACCAGTTAGGTTCTCGCTGTCTGATTACGAACTACTAGAAAAGAAAGCCACAGAATCGGGATTGAAGATTTCAACATTCATTAGGGAGGTGGTACTTGCAGCGGATAAGCCAAGATCAAGAACGGTAGTACCCGAAGTGACCAGGCAAACCTATGAAGAGCTGCACAAGATTGGCGTGAACATCAATCAAGCGATTCGGGCGCTTAACACGATCGCCAAAGGTAGTGAGGAAAATAGCTCGACTCGCGCCGGGATTAGTGACATGGCGGCGGTCCAAAGTTTTGAAAGATGGGGAAATCAGCTTCAGGAACAGATTAGTCAGCTTCGTGCTGAGTTGGGAGGAAAGTGATCGGGAAGATCCACAAACGGGCTTCACCGGGGAATGCGCTCAGATATGTGGCAAAAAAGAAGGATGCCTATCGAGTCGCCGGAAATATGGGAGGTAGAACCCCGGAAGAATTGACGCGGGAATTTCGGCTGAGTCTCCTTCAACGCCCCGAAATCAAACAGCCAGTCTATCACATCAGCCTGTCGCTCAGAAGAAACCAACCAAGTGATGAGCAGTGGCGAAAAGTCCTCTCGGAATACGTCGAAGGAATGGGACTGGCTGATTGCCAATGGGTAGCGTATCGCCACAACGACACCAATCACGATCACGTTCATATCGTAGCTAGTCGCGTTCAGGTCAGTGATGGAAAATTGGTGTCTGATAGCTTTGAGCGATACCGCAGCCAGGAGATTCTGAGGGAGTTAGAAGAGAAGCAGCCTGTGTTCGAGAAGGAGCGCTCAAGTAGAAAGATAAGCCGGAGGCTTCCAGGCGCTCACGAGTACCGCTATTTCGAACGCACCGGCTACGAAAGCGGGAAAATGGAGCTGCAAAGAGAGATCGCCGAAGCCGGAGAAGTGAGTAGAACTTTCGGTCAATTTCAGAACGAATTGAAGAAAAGGGGCATCACTGCCGGACTAAAACAAACGAGAACCGGAAGGATCCAGGGCATCTCTTACGCTTATGAGGTTCCAAGTGGCGGGGAATGGAAGAAGATAGCTGTCGCCGGGAATCAGTTGGGGAAAGCGTACACCTGGGCGGGAATCGAACGAGAATTTGGAATCGACCGAACCGGGGAAGAGGCGATCAAGAAAGCGGTCGAGAATTATAACCTTCAACACTACGGCTCAACGGAACGCCAGCGTGAAAGACGGTCAAGGAAACGAGAACGAGGGCAACACCTTAAACACCGATACGATGAGATTAAGCGGAATCTAGAAAGGGAATTGGGGGAGACCAGGGCGAAGGACTTTAATCAGCTATCTCGTGAAAATTTGGAGAAGATCTTCGTCGCCTATGCTTTAGAAAGAGGTGTAAAGCCTAAAGAAATTGCAGAAGTGATTGACTATAGCTCCCACCGACTTCGGGGGCTTTCCGGGGATGGGTACGGCGAAGCCTTGAGTGAGTTTGATAAGGTACTTGAACAGGTTCTTGGGGATATGGAAAAGGAGCGACAGCTAGAGCATCGGAAACCGGAGATCGAACTTTGATTTTTGGTGCCCATTGGGCATCCCTGTTGGACACCACGAACCCGTGCGATCGCCTCAGATGGCGGTCATATTGGTAAAGTACTTCCGACAAGAGCGACTGCGGCATTGCCGTTAATTGCCCACAGACCCTTCCACAGTAATGGCTACAGCCATCTCGAAAGATCCTTGTTCAGTTTTTGAGAATTAGAGAGTCTTCGAGTTTCACCAGTTGGTGCCCATTGGGCATGCGAGGCTGTGAGAAGGAAAAGTATTGCCATTCCCTACAAAAACCGTATTCTAGATTCTTGGGCAAGGAAACGACGTGATCGCTGTGGGCACCTTCCGGCTCCAGAACCTCGGAGCATGGCAAATCATATCTCAGAAGATGACCTATTTTGCGAATAGGTTATGCGGCGAGGAAATTCCCGCAATTTGGTTCGCTAAGTGGCTGGGGTAAAACTACTGAGAGTTGCTAATGTGGTCTGTCGTTCTGCTCTTTGCCGCTGTTGCTCTGCCCTTTGCCACTGCCCAATTGCTACTACAGCAACAATTAAGGTTGCAGCCAAACCGCCAAAGAGTACTTTGATAGTACGTCGCTGTAGACGAATTTTTTCGGCTCGAACCCGCTCTCGCCACTCCACACTGGCTTGGATAAACTGCTTGCTCTGTTCATCTAAAAGAGTGAAGGTCTTTTTCTCAATCAGCTCCTGAACTCGCTCTAATTTAGAGCCACTCCACAGTTCATCTCTCGCCTTCGACTCGTTCTCCTTTTTTAGCTCGTGCCATTGCTGGGCATCGCTAATTAATCTACTGTTGAGAATAATAATTTCTTCGGTTTCCCGAGGAGCGACTTCACCTACTCACATATCGAATCCCGCTTATTGCTTTTAAATCCTAGGAAGAATCTACTTTTGAAGCTAATTTTTGGAGATTTCAAGCGGTTAGCGCTCTAAAATGACCGAGAAATACAGTTATCAGTGATTTAATCCTAAAAGTAAAGGGAAATTTAAAAAGCCACAAGCGTTCAACTTAAGCCAACATGATTATTGCCTTAGTCAATCAAAAAGGAGGTGCGGGCCAGACAACGACCGCCGTCCATCTAGCTTATTGGCTCTCGCTACAGAAATCAGTAATCGTTGTCGATGCCGACCGCCAGAAAAGTAGTGCCACTTGGGTCAAGTATCTAAACATTCCCTACCGAATTGTTTTTGACCCGGCTCTTTCAAACTTGGAATTTTTTTCAGGTTTGGCAAGGGTTTGGGCATTTTCTGGCGATTTTTCAGCTACTTTTTTAGACTGGAACCCTTGCTATGGATAGGTTGATTAGGTTTTTCAGGGACGACTAAGTACAAGGAGAATCCCGGTTTGGTAATCGCCACGATCCTGCCGCATAAGGCAGTTTTTCTTTTTGGAATCCCAGTAAGGCTAGCATCAAGCAGTCTTAAAAGTAAGATTGAAAGAAAAATCGATCGCCATGCCAGCCACATTCGACCTAGGAAAAATCCAAAAGCTCGTTGCTACAGCGACCACGCCAAAGCAAAAGCAGATGTACCAGGGATTACTAGACAAAGCCTTGGAGCAGCAAGAAGCACAGAAGCCATGCCCCCCCGAACCTAAGCCCCAAAAACCAGCTTCCCAACCCCCAGAGGCTAAAGAGGAGGCACGGGAAGAACAAAAGACCCAAAAGAAAAAACGCAAAAGGAGACGGAGGAAAAGAGCAAAGCGATTGGGTCCAGACCAAGACTTCATGTTCCAAGCGATTGGAGTGATCTCGGGCGACGTGAGATTTGAAGACGAGCGAAAAGCCACCATCACTATCGGAGCTCAAACCTACCCACTGCTCTACAGCCCTTTCAGAAGGAAAGTCTTTGAAGACCTCTACAAGGAGCTTGGCAGCAATACCTTGTCAAGGCAACGCCTAGCGGTGTACCCCAAAGCCATACACTATCCCCTGTCTGACCCAAATCCTTCCTGGTGCTTCTCGTTGGTTGCATTTGAGCGACAGCACGAGTCAAGCGGCGTCCTCGCCGACCTGAAAGACTTTGAGTTCAAGGTAAGTGGACTGTGGCAGATTATATCTGCCTGTCAAACCCCGGTCATTTCTGTTTACAAAAACTATGATGATCGCCGGGGAAAAATCATGAAGGAGTCCGAACCTACCTTCAAGGTTAAACTGGCCAAGGCTCTACACTTGCCCCTCATCTGGCCCGCTCCACCAGTAAAGCCCTTTCGGTACAATCCCACCGCCACCGAAGAAAATCGTGAATTCGCGAAGTTTGTTCAAATCAAAGCGAGGTTTTCACTCGAACACGATTGCTTGGAATTTACGGAACTGCTCGCGCCAATTGGGGACCGAGTGCCTACCCACCTGCGCGTCTCCCGAAAGGATAAAGCAACTGCTGGAGTGGTCTACCCAGATTGACTAGCTTGTGCAAGGTGGCGGCTCTGGCGGTCTCAACCAGAATGGACTTTCCACTGGGGAGTTTTCTTCTTCCTCTGAGTCTCGCCCAAACCAACCGGCTACAAATCCTCGCATTCCATCACTAAGGCTTTCCCAAATCTGGACAATGCCCACTCCCCACTCACGCACTGCATCAGCCCACAAATCACGGGCATACTCACAGCGCTCCTTCTCAGGACTAAAACCTAACTGGGATAATCCCTCGATGTCCATAATCCGTTCCTCCACTTTTTTGACGTCGAGGGAATTTTCAGGACTTATTTGGGCACCCCCGACATTCGACGCTGCCCCCTCAATTTTTTGGGGCTGATTTTCAAGGTCTTCTTCGTGAGTTTGGTTCTCATTCTCCCTCGGGTCTGGGTGGGAATTTTCAACCACCTCTATGACCACTGAATCCGGTATGGGGTGTTTAATACTATATAGAAAAGTGTGGTCCACTTTTTCAATCGCTATATATCGCTCAGAGCAAGGATTGTGAGCCTCAACCCTGGCTAGAGTGGTCTGATTTTGGGGGTGTGGTCCACTTTCGTTTTTGTATGCCTTTTTGTTTGCACATTCTAACCAAAAATCAAAAAGTTCATCATGGTTAATTGATTGGAAAATTGGCTTGGGGAATCCGTAGGCTCTCGGGGGCCGTTTTTGCCCCTTTTTCTTGGCTGGGCGTTTCAGTGCTGGCATCTTGACCCCGATTTTTTTGAGGAGCCCCTGCACGAGCGCGATATTGGCTTGTTTTTTGTTGAGCCTACAGTCGAAAACGGAAGACAACTGTTTGGCGTGTTTACGCGCTGTTTCAGATATTTTCACGATCAGAGGGTGTTCAGTTGTAAATTGGCTATCCTCGGGCATTCTAATTAGCTCTTGGATTCCCAGGATTTCCAGTGCGTTCACTTTATCGGTGAGAGTGACGCGATTGACATCATGCTTAAACAGCTTGCCGCTATTATTTTTCTTTTGACCTTCAATTTTTTCCCCATCCCGTTTCTCCACGAACTTTCGCCCCCTGGTGAGGTAATAGTTGAGCTGAAGGGCGCTATAAAGTCCTTGATCGTCATCTACAACCACTTCAGGTGTTACTCGCTCTTCCTCGTAACGACGAGATAGAGTACCTTTTCTTTCTTTGTTTCGCTCCTGTCGGGTTTTTGTTTTTTTAGCTTGGAGACGGGCGTACTCACGATCGCTCGGATTCTCCTGGTCGGCAATCTCTTGACAAATCTCCCAATACTTACCGTCCTTAATATCCTTGAGCTTCTGGTAATAATCATCCATCTCAGCTTCAATTTCTGCCTTCTGTTCGTCCGAAAGAGCTACACGCTGAACGGTATGCCCGTCTTGCTCCAGCCTTTCTAAGGTATAGTCGCGATAGTGGAAACGCTGGGCATTAATCGCACCGACATACCTGCTAAGTGCTTTAAGATGGGGATTTTCCCCCTCGTCGTCATAATCGATTACATAGTCTGCCGCAGCAAGTTGATTAATTAGGTTTTTGAAGTCCTTTTCTGTGTCTCTGACTATTAGGTTAGGGTCGGTTTCTCCGCTGCCCCGTGCGAATCCCTGCGATTTGAGCCATAGGTAGCGTGGGACAAGCTCTCGCACTCGCTCAATCCCCTGCCGGAAAGAATTGGATGCTTGAACGCCTTGGGATTTTGCCCATACCGATGTAAAGTGTCCAGTGAAATTAATTGATACACCAGTTTCGATTGAGGGGGTGGCAATCACGATCTCGAAGTTCTTCAGCTCTTCAAGCCTAGTAGTTATCCCTTCTGCCGGATGGCCTGCTTGCGCTACAGTCTCCGAATCTATAAGCAGAATATTCTTCTTTGGGAAAAGCTCCTTGAACAGCACTTCAAGGTGTTGACCCGCCCATTTGCTATCGGCTTTCTGTGCGTCGGTGAGTATAAGAGGTCTGCCACCGTTCCTAATATCCTCGATCAACTCATAGAGCCACCATGTCGGGTTTTTGTGACCAAAGTGGGTAACATGATAGCCGCATTCTGGTTTCCATTCGTTGTCTAAGAGCCACGGCTTAGTCCCTTCAGCACAAAGAGATAAGGCGTAGTTTACACCTATATCGCAAAGGTCGGCATCGCTCAGGAAAAGCTGTCCTCGACCTTCGGGGTCGGTGACACCCTGGAATAGCTCATGCAAATTGTCGGCGATTTCTCGGCGATGCTTACTCACGTTTGTTTTAGCAAAAAGCAAATGTTGAAACACCTGCTCCGATTCATCAATTATTACCTTGGCATCACTCCAATCAGCGGGATTGAATACTGCTTGTGACCGATAGTGAAGTGAATCGATACAAAGCCCGTAGCCAAGAGTTTTGCCAAATCGACTGTCTTTCAATTCGGTCACGTAAGGGAGCCCAAATTTTTGGCACATTTCCCGTACTAACTGAACCCTGTGCCCAATTATTAGGACTGGCTGACCATTCTGATGTGCCTCAAACGCCTCTTCAGCTAATGAGTAGGTCTTCCCGGTCCCTTTGGGTGAGCGAATGCAGATGAGCTTTGCGGTCTTGGGGATTTCTAGCTTACCCAGGTAGCGATTGTTAACCACTATACTTCGCTCAAAAGTAAGCTGGGTGCGCGCTTCAAGCTCAAGCAGCTCGTGCCTCTTCGCCGTAAAAAAGGCTAGATGAAACGCCCCTGGTCCCTTATTGGCGATTAGGTCATCGATGCCTTTGCCGTGGTCTGGAGCCCAGCGCATCACATGCGCCTTGGCTCCCGCCTTCTGAAGTGCGACGCAAAGCCGCTTTGTCCACTTTCTGACTGTTTTTCTGGTGCTACTTTTTTTGTCCTCGTCGTAACCAACATAAACATCTCTACCTTTGGCGTAAGGAGTAAGCTCTGGTATGAGATGCCAAGGGACAGATTGACCATTCTCATCCCTATTTTTCGCTCCACACTGACAACCGTAGAACGCGAGGGTCGGAAATCCAGCGGATATTCCAGCAAGCGCTTTTTTCCCTCCCTCAGTAACCACAAGCGGGATTTGCGGTCGCTCCTTTAGCCACTCCCAGAATGATTCATCTTCCTTGGGTGGCTTGACTCCCCACAGGTTAGCGATCTTCTCCCGGAGCGGTTGAGGTACTGGCGGGAAATAAACTCGGTCTCCAATCCCTTTTGGCGCTTGGTAGGGCTTTTCTCGACCATCGGCCAACTTTACCTGCCAGGTGTCACCATTTTCCTGGAGAAAATGTGCTGCAAGGACATTTGGCTTGGCTTGCTTGGTAAATCGCGTGTACTTCCAATTCAAAGCCTCAGCGATTGGCGCACTAGTTACCTCTTTTGTTATCGAGTCAAACTCCAAATCCGGAATGATCTCAACTGCCGCTTCAAATAATTTCGGCTCGATTGCCGAATTCTTAATAAATTCTTCAGAAATCAGTTCTTTCTGTTTTTCCTCACTGGAAATGGATTGAGTGCTTGCCGGGTATGGGGTTTGCCTACTTTCGGTGCTTTTCGATTTTTCAGAAACTGGAGATTTTCGTTTGTCGGTGGAATTCGAGTGATTTCGGTTCGAGCGCTTTTCTTGGCGGTTTTCCTGAGCCTTTCTCTCACTACCGCTGTCGAAGGATATTGCAAAATTGCTTGAGAGGCTAGAGCTTGCAAATCCTGGAGATTCCTTGCTGGCTGGGGTCTGTTGGTTCTGGTTGGTGGCTTTTGAAGTGTCGGTTCTTTTCATGATTGGCAACCGATCCACTTCACCGCGCAGATGCTACAATTGAATTGCTGCGGAAATCGTGCAGTGATTTAATTGTTGAAACCGTTGGATTGGTTTAGACGGAATCACAAACATTGCGCGGCTCGTGGATTGGATGTTTTGTTTGTCTGGTAACTTCATAATATCGCATCGCGACGCAGCAGCATTTGGTAAAACCGCCGAGGATATCTTGGCGGTTTTGCATTTCTACATATTCGGTCTCCCGTTGTTCAACCTCCGGAAAATGAACCGCTTTCGTTTTTTCAAGAAACCAAAAGTTGAGCCTGTCGGGAGAATTCGACGAATAGTTGGCTTGAACTTCCGCTCATTACAAATAATCTCCAGAGCTTTCACTAGGTCGAATATGTAAATATTTACTTGTAGTATCAAGAGAAGCATGACCTAATGTTGCCTGTACTAGCCTTAATGGCGCACCTTGAGCTAAAGCATGAGTAGCATGAGCATGACGTAACCAATGAGGAGAAACTTGAGCGGCTTGAGGTAACTCGGCTTTTGAGGCTGAACGTTTAACAATTCGATGAATGTGTGCGGGGGCTAGAGGATTATTAGTAGCACTGGTAAAGATCGGTGCATTCGCTTGAGCATCTCCTCTGAATTCCATCAGTTCTTGAGCTAATTCTTTCTTTAGGGGAATGTGCCTCGTCTTGCCTCTTTTCCCATAAACAGTAAGCTGTGCTGTCTCAATCTCAGGTCTGGGAGTCAGATCTTTCCACCTCAAGCCACATAATTCACTCACTCTCACTCCAGTCTGATACAAAGTTTTGAGGATCAGATGATTGCGTAGCTCCTTCTCATTCTCAATTAAGGCTTTCACTTGCTCAACAGTCAGGATGCGTTCGACTAAAGTTTCTCTGGGAACTGCCACCTTAAACTGTTTAGGAATTGGACTAGTAGAAATCGGTGCCACATCTAAACTCAGAACATAGTTGAAGAACGCCTTGAGGATGGCTAAATGCTTTTGCTTGGTCGTGTCGGCACAATCTAAACTATCTAACCAATTCCTGACGTGCTGGGACTTAACTTTGGGCAGAGGCAGCTTGACAGCATTTCCAAACTGATTGATGGTATTTTCATAGCTCTTCCTTGTCTGTCCATGATGTAGAGCTAACCATTCCTCCACTAAGTCATCCATCTTGCCCGTTAGGCTGTTAATAGTAGAATGCTACTATTATACAGTTTCGGGACGCCAAACCCCGATTCTCTCGTTGGAGTTAAACAGAGATTAAACAAAACTTATCTTAGGTCGGGATTTTCTCTAAGTATTTATACTTAAAAGATAAGTTTTGTTTATACTAGAGAGGTAGTGTGTGATTTCCGGAATCTCTACGGTCATATTTTTCGGAATTCACATTTGTCAAAGCGTTCTAAAATTTGATTGACGAAAGTCTCACCGTCTTGCGGTGGTGTATGGTTTGAAGCTTCGAGTGCCGCCTCAATTTTTTCTCGTACATCTTCGCTCCATTCAGCCTCAGCGCGCTCGTATTCATCCAACAAGCGTAAAGCGATTTCTAAAACTTCTTCTGCAGAGCGGTATTTTCCAGCTTGAATTTTGGTCTGAATAAAGTGTTCCTGTTCAGGAGTGAGACTAATACTCATAGAAAGCTTCTACTTTAGCTATTTATTACTCACTTTAAGGGGAAAAATGAGAATTGCTGCTAGCCATTCCCTTCTTCTGCATTTCGGGTCATTGTTTGGCCTCGTCGCCAATTTGCGGCTCGTTTTCTCAGGGCTGTTCGCTCTTTGGCTATTTCTAGTACACGCTCTAAACGTTCTGGAGCTGCTTCTAAATCCAAAAACATTGCCTCAATCAAGGCTTCTCTCGAAATTTTCCCGCTTCCATTTTGGTTAATACACAGTGAAAGTAAGCGTTGAGCAATACCTTGTTCAAACCTTAAAGTAGCCTGAGATAAACAGAAATATTTGTAATCCTCTTGAATTTTTTGAGGATTATTAGGGGTTCTAGGAGAAGAATTAATTGGAGTGGGAGTTGATGTTTCAGCCGTCTGGGTGAGCAATTCTTCACTCCCGGATTTACCTACGATTAAATTCTCGACTACAGAGCCTCTAGATTTTACTTTGGCTCTCTGTCTTTTGTTGATTCTTTCTTCTAGTTCGCTCAAATTTTTCCCTCCTAAC
>JAAUXZ010152901.1_pt1 | contig 11922 bp, 6 predicted proteins | sample 7278131 | NCBI WGS metagenome assembly JAAUXZ01 (sample SAMN14350119, study PRJNA611818) | marine sediment metagenome | isolation source: surface marine sediment (3m) | place: French Polynesia: Moorea | collected 2018-08
ATGGCCGGAACCGGTATTGGCTCAAGCGAAAATATGGGCGCGATCTCGATTGCGAGCAACCCCGCACTGGCCGTTTTCTCGGACGAGAAATGGCAGGTCGGACTCTCGGTCTTCAGCCCGATGCGTTCGTACACGACGACGGGCGGCATTGGCGGCACGATGGGTGCGTTCTCACTGAGCAACGGCACGTATGACAGCGATAACGAAGCGTTTCCGATTCCCTACATTGCAAAGAACTGGAAGCTGGGTAACGACAACGCCATTACAGCGGTGTTCTACGGCCGCGGCGGCATGAACACTGAGTGGAGCGGCAGCCAGACGGCCTCGTTTGACCCGACCGGGATGGGTGGTACGCCGTCGTCGTTCCCGGGAACTTTCGGCGCGGGCACGGCGGGCGTTGACCTGATGCAGGCGTTCCTGAGCGTGAACTACGCAGGCAAAATTGGCGATAACTTCGCCTATGGCCTCGGCCCGGTCGTAGCCATCCAGATGTTCGAGGCGACCGGACTCCTCAATTTCACACCCTATACGCAGACTTACGCTGACGCTTTCTTGAGCAACGGCATGGGCGCTCCGGCCGCTTCGCTGACCAACAATAGTCACGACACGTCAACCGGTTATGGCTTTGCCGCGGGTTTTTGGACCGGTAATGACTCCATCAGCTTCGGCCTCGCCTACCAGAGCGTCATATCGATGGACGAGTTCAGCGACTATTCGGACCTGTTCGCCCAGGACGGTGGATTCGATATCCCGTCGTCGATAAAGGCGGGTGTATCGCTCAAGGCGAGCGACTCCGTCATATTGAATTTCGATATTGAGCATATTTCGTACAGCGACGTCGACTCGGTTCACAACCCGTTCGCTAACTTCTTCACGTCCTGCTTCACGGCCAACCCGGCCGTCGCACCGTCGACAAGCGGTTGCCTCGGCGGTCCGTCAGGCGCCGGTTTCGGCTGGGAAGACATGACCGTCTATAAGGTTGGTGTCGCGCTGAAAGGCGAGAACGGCAACACGTGGCGATTCGGCTACAGCTACGGTGAGCAGCCGATCCCGTCGACCGAAGTGCTGTTCAATATCCTGGCGCCCGGTGTCATGGAACAGCACATCACGTTCGGCTGGACCGGTGAACGCGACAACGGCAATGTCATGTCGTTTTCGTTTATGTACGCACCGGAGACCCAGGTCAGCGGCTTTAGTTCGTTCGATCCGTTCCAGAACATCACGCTGGAGATGAGCCAGCTTGAACTCGAGTTTGCCTATCGATTCTAGGAGATGATGATGAAGGCCAGGTTATTAATGGCCGTCGTCACGATCACGGCGCTGCTTTCGGCGCCGTTTTCGTTTGCGGCGGAGGACGAGATCGGCATCTTCGAGCTGGTTCACGCATCGTCGGTGTCTTTCGAGGAGACGACCAGCGCACTTGAGGCGTCGCTGGCGAAATCGGCGCTGGTGCTGCATGCGACACATGATGTCAGGGTACCGGACGAGCGGCACCGCGCTCGCGTCTATGTGGTTACGTCACCGTCGTACGTGACCGCGGCGGCCAGCGAACCGGCGCGTACAATTTCTGCGCAGGTCCTGCGCATTGCTGTATTCACTCAAGGCGAGTCCCAGTCCACCTACATCAACATGGCGAACCCGGTCGCGCATGCGATGGTGTTCTATGCCAACTCGGCAGACTACGATGCCATGGTTGCGGCTGCCGCGGCCGCCGCCGACGAAATCCGCAATGCTGTCGCCGAGGTGCCCGGCAAGTCGATGTCCGTACAGGCTGAGCCTGTGCGGAGCGAAAAGCACTATCGCAAGTTCAAAGGCGACGGCCCGGCACGCATGATGGCGAAGTTCCGGACATTTGAGAAAAGCCAGCTCGAAATCACCGAGGCTGACGCGGACGCGTTCGCCGACGTTGTCGAACGCGTCGAGTCTGCGCTTGCAGGCAGCACCATAGCCGGTGCCGACGATTCAGAGGGCTGGGAGCGCGTGGTGACGGTCCGCCTGCGCGATGACGCCGTGTATATCGGCGTCACTAACCCTTATATCGAAGACAAGATGGTCCGCATCAACTCGCGCTTCCGGAAGGAAGGCAAGAGCGAGGCTTCGCCATATCCGGGCGTTGACCACGTCACGGCTCTGCCGACGGATATTCTGGTCGTCCGCGAAGGCGACCGCACGCTGGTTTTACATTACGGGCAAATGTGGCGAATGCAGCTGTATTTCTGGGACTCCGGTTACCGCGCATTCACAGCTAATGTCGGCGTGCCGGGAAATATCGCAAACTCGATCGAAGACACGATCAACGACAGTCGCTGAAAAAGGCATAATTGGTCGGGGTCCCGACCAGGGCAGGCTTTATGAGCAAGGCAAAACTCGATCCCGACTATCTACGTCAGCAAATCGTTGGCGTCGACTCGACGTTTGAAACGCCGTTCGGCGAGCGCCTGATGGTGTACTGCGACTATACGGCGTCGGGCCGCTGCCTGCGGTTCGTCGAGTCGTACCTGCAAAGCCTGCAGCGCGTCTACGCCAACACGCATACCGAGGACGACATCACCGGGCGGAGCATGAGCCAGCTGCTGCATGAGGCGGAAGAGGCCATCAAGGAGTCGGTGAACGCCGGTCCGCAGGGACGCATCATCGCCTGCGGCACAGGCGCGACGGGTGCCATCGACAAGCTGCAGCAGATCATCGGTGTAACAATGGCGCCGGCAACGCGACGTAACCTTGGCGATCTCCTGGACGACAAAGTGCTGTCCGAGACCCAGCCGGTCGTTTTCATCGGACCTTATGAGCACCATTCCAACGAGCTCTCGTGGCGGCAGTCCCTCGCAACGACCGTGCAGGTCCGCCTCGATGCATCCGGGCACCTGGATCTCGAAAACCTCGAATCGCTGTTGCAGGACCCGCAATACGCCGGCCGCAAGCTCATTGGTTCGTTCTCCGCCGCATCGAACGTGACCGGAATCAAGACCGACGTTCGCAAGGTTGCGGCGCTGCTGCACAAGTACGGCGCGATGGCCTGCTTTGACTACGCCGCGTGCGCGCCATACGTCGACATTGATATGAACCCTCCGCCTGGCGATGCCGGCGAGGACCCGAGCATCGACGCGATCTTCATCTCCCCGCACAAGTTCCTGGGCGGTCCCGGATCCAGCGGTGTGCTCGTCTTCAATGAGCGGATCTATGACCGAACGCTACCGCCGAGTGTCAGCGCAGGTGGCACCGTCGATTACGTCGGCATGAACGACCAGGATTTTATTTCGCGTATCGAGGAGCGTGAGAAAGCGGGCACGCCAGGCGTGCTGCAGACGCTCAAGGCCGGGCTCGTGTTCCAGATCAAGGACGCGGTCGGTGTCGAAACGATCGCGAGTCGCGAGCATGAGTACACATGCCGCGCCCTGTCGAGCTTCGCGGACAGTGAGCATATCGAGGTGCTGGGCAATCCCGATCCTTGTTGCCGGGTCGGTATCATCTCGTTCAACGTCAAGGACGCGACGGGCAAGTATCTGCATCACAAGTTCCTGACGGTGCTGCTGAACGACCTGTTCGGGATCCAGTCCCGCGCCGGCTGCTCCTGTGCAGGGCCCTACGGCCACCGGCTGCTCGATATCGACGAAGATACATCCGAGAAATACCGCGCCGCCGTCCAGCAGGGACACTGCGGCCTCAAACCTGGCTGGTGCCGTGTTGGCCTGCACTGGGTCATGGATGATGCCGAGGTCAACTACGTGATCGACGCCGTGCACTTCATCGCGAGGGAAGGGCATCATTTCCTTGGCCTGTACGATTTCGACCTCGACACGGGAACGTGGGTGCACAAGTACGCGGCCGGGACGCTGCCGCAGTTTTCCCTTGACGCCGCCCTGTCAAACGACGAGGGAGAGCCGGCGACGCTTGGTCTGGCACTGCGCGAGCAACTGTATCGGCACTACATGACCGAGGCCACCAAGCTGGCGAAGCAGCTGCGCAACGATACCGCTGCAAAGCTGACGTCGCTTGGGGGCGAACTCGGTGAGCTGCAGTTTTTTGCGATGCCGGCGGACGAGCGCCAGCGCCATTAGTCCGGCCGGCGAATGCCGAGTCGTTTCATTCGCGATCGCAACGAACTCGGGGCAAGCCCGAGTACTGCAGCGGCACCTCTCTTGCCCTCGATCACCCAGCCTGTCGATGTCAGGACGGACAGGATGTGCGAGCGTTGCGCCTCTTCGAGATTCTGCGCCGAGGCCTGGTGCCTCGCGGACCCATCACCGTTACCCTGACCGCCCGGGAGTTCGAGAACCGGGCTCGTTTCCGAAATCAGGGCGCGCAGGATTGTGCCCTCGAGCTCTCGGACGTTACCGGGCCAGTCCTGCGCACTGAGAAACTCCAGCGTCTCGCGCGAAATCGAACTGATCTTCTTGCCGAGCTTGCGCGCGTGCTTTCTTGCGAGATGCTCGGCGAGCAGCGGGATGTCGGACTTGCGCTCGCGCAGCGGCGGGACGTGGATTGGAAAGCTGTTGATTCGATAGTAGAGATCGGCACGGAAGCGGCCCGCGTCGACCTCGGCGCGGAGATCGCGATTCGTAGCGGTGATCAGTCTCACGTCTGTGCGAAGCGTTGTGGTGCCTCCCAATCGCTCGAATTCACCTTCCTGCAAAACCCGCAGCAGTTTCGCCTGCAGTGCCGGACTGATTTCGCCAATCTCGTCGAGGAACAGCGATCCGCCATTGGCAAGCTCGAAACGACCTTTGCGCTGTTCATGGGCGCCGGTGAATGCGCCTTTCTCATGGCCAAACAGCTCGCTTTCGATCAGGTCGGCGGACAAGGCCGCACAGTTGACGCTGACCATTGGCATGTCCTTGCGATCACTGAGATCGTGAATCGCCTGCGCGACAAGCTCTTTGCCCGTCCCGGTTTCGCCAGTGACCAGCACCGTAACGTTGGTCGGTGCAACCTGCTCAGCGCTCGCGAGCACTTTGCGCAGTGCCTCGCTTTCACCGACGATGTGATCGAGCCCATGGGCCGCGCGAACTTCATCGCGCAGGTACAGGTTCTCCTCCTGCAACTGGTTCTTGTACAGCTCGATCTGCTCGAGCGCTGCTTCGAGTCGCTTGTTCGCTTCGACCCACTGCGTAACATCTTTGAGTGTGCCGAGCACCGACACGTATCCCTCATCGTCAATGTCAACGAACTGACTGACCGACTGGATGATCCGCCGTGACCCATCAGGCCGCAGGATCCGGTATTCGTTCTCGGTGCCGACCTTTTTCCTCGCAAGGTCCGCGATGGCACCCGTTAGTTTTGCCCTGTCGTCCGGGTGCGTGCGCCTGACGATGTCGTCGCCCAGCGACTCGCCGCGCTCCACATCGAACAGGACCAGCATCTGGTCGGACACCCAGAGCTCTCTCCAGTCGACGGTGCCATCTTCATTCGGACGCGCCGTATACCGAAAGCTGCCAACGCCCGCGACTTCCTGTGAATGCCGCAAATCTGCTTCGCGACGCGATAGCGCGAGATTCGCACTATGAACATCAGTCAGGTCGCGAACAACCGCGAAAACCTGGGGACCGTCCCGGGTTTCGATACTCGCAATCGCGATCTCGGTATGGAGTTCGCGACCATCTGCGTCGGAATGTAGCCACTCGAATCGCGCAAGTCCCGTGTCTTTCATCTGTTCGATGCGTTCACGACCAACCTCGATGGATGGCCGACCATCTGACTGCAGTTCGGGCGACAGGTCCGGGTGCCACGGGGGCTTGCCGACGATCTTGTCCTTCGGCATGCCGAAGATCTGTGTCGCAGCGTCGTTGCAGTCGACGATGATCTCCTCGTCCATGAACAGCGCGCCATCGCGGATCGACGTAAGCATCGTGCCGAGCGTCTTTTCATAACCCTGGATCTCGCCGGCGGCAAAATACTCTCCGCTGACATCGCGATCGACCCCGCGGAAGCCACGCATTTCGCCACGTGCATCGAAAATCGGCGTCGCCGACGACTCCACGAACCGATAGGTCTCATCGTCGCGGCGGACGCGAATCAGGCGCCGCCGCCATCCTTCGCGATTGATGATCTTCTCGGGCAACATGTCGCGCAGCAGGCGCAGATCATCGGGATGAACCGCTTCATCGAGCGTCAGGCCGCCCTCGTACGGACGATTCGAGTAGGTCGTATTGAGTTCGAGATCGGATTCCCATATCAGGTCCTCCGTGTTCTCGACGATATCCCGAAAACGCGTTTCGCTTGTCTCGAGCCTGCGGCGCTGTCGAGCTGCGCGAAACGCGCCGCCGATGATGTTGCCGAGGAAGGCGACCTCGGACCGCACCGGCGACGCCCACGTGTGGGGCGCCTTGCGGCTGACAACCAGGGTGCCATCCGTCGTATCGCGGTCCTGAAACTGTGCCCGCACGTCGACGAGGTCATCGTCACTGACTTTCGCGTCGCTGCGCCAGGCGCCGCCGAGATAGGGCTCGGTGTCCTCGTCGTCGAACCAGTAGAGGGATACAGCGTCGGCCTCGTAGTGTTCGCCAATCAGGCGCAGTACGTTGTCGAGGGCACCCGGATGGGGGCGACCGCGATCACCGAGCAGAACCACTGAAATGTGGCCGGCGATTTGCAGGAACGCATCCCTGTGCACCATGTAGTCGTGGGGGCTGATCACGCGAAAACTCCGTATTTGCCGGTGCCTTGTAGCATGTCGCGTGGCTGATTGCCACGAACTGTCGCGGCTTTTCGTGACTGCCCACGACATTCAGTGGGCGTACGGGAGTGGTCCGGAGGCGGTCAAAGCCTATGTCATTGTTCTAAATGAATTTGTTGTTCTTGGCATGCAACTTGCTCTTTAGATCAGGTCAACCGGGTTTTTCCGGATCGCGCCCTTGCGACTGGCATCAAGAGGACAATTGAGCTGACCATGATCGAACTCGCTATCAAGACCACGATTCTCGTCGTTGCCGTCACTATCTTCATTGCGGTCTGGCGCTCCCGGACCGATGAACTCATGCGCTCGCGCGATGCGAGGAACTACGCGATGGGAGGTATGGCATGCGTCGCGCTCGCGAAGGTCATCGACGTCGCGAGTCTCATCGCGCTCGAGGCGGGTGCGATAGACGCGGCAGCTCGCTACGACGCAGAACTGGTCGGTTCGACGGTAATCGCTTTCGGCATCGTTATTTGCAGCTTTGCTGTCCTGCGGTGGCTCGATGCCGGCAAGAAGCTCTCCGGGATTGCGGATTACGAGGTCGAACGAGGCGACGAACTGCAGGCACGTCTCGTTGAACGTGGTCTCGCGCTCTCCACGGTTCCTGCCGTGCTTTATCGTGGTCGCTGGTCGCGCAGCGACCCCCGTATCGCGCGTCAGGAGTTCCTGAACGACAGGGTTGAGCAGATCCTCGGCTACTCGCGTAAGGAGTTGGAACACGACCGTGACTTTGCACTGAGTGTTATGCACCCCGAAGACCGTGAGCGCTTTTTGAAGGAGAGCACGCCAAGCGGCTCCCGGACCGACTGGACGGTCATGGAGCATCGCTTCCGGCACCGCGATGGCGGTTACCGCTGGATTCGCCGCCACGTGCGACACCTGGCCGAGCCCGGGGCCGATGTGCAGGAGGTTGTCGGGTGTGCGTTCGACATCACCGATATCAAGGATGCCGAGGCGCGGCTGCAGAATTTTCTCGATTTCGCGCCGGACGCCGTCGTGACGGTGGATGAGACAGGCACCATTGTCATGGCCAATGAACAGGCCGCTCGTTCGTTTGCGGATCGCAATGAGGAACTTGTCGGTCGCGGCGTTTCCGCCCTGTTCGCACCCGAATTCCAGGAGGATATTGCGCGGCTGGTCGCGGGCGAGTTTCAGGGCGGGCGAGAGTGGCGTAAGGGACTGGACCAGGAAGTTGTTTGCCAGCATACCGACGGTCGCACGTTTCCGGCCGAGATCAACCTGAGCGCGATTGCCACTGGCGACGAACAACTCGTCGCGATAGGCGTGCATGACATCAGTCACCGCAAGGAGACCGAAGCCGCATTGCAGCAGGCACAGAAGATGGAAGCGGTTGGCCAGCTGACGGGCGGCATCGCGCACGACTTCAATAACATGTTGACCGTGATCAGCGGTAACCTCGAAATGCTGGACCTCTCGGCAATCGACAACGAAGGCCGCACGAACATAATCGGTGCCAGGAACGCGACGGCCCGCGCCGCCGAGCTCACCAATCGCCTGTTGGCCTTCTCGCGCCAACAGGTCCTCGAGCCCGAGAATACAAGCGTCAACGAACTCGTAGTCGGCATGAGTGACATGCTGCAGAGAACCCTTGCAGAGAACGTCACGCTCGAGACAAACCTCGCAGAGGGGCTTTGGCAGGCGAGAATTGACACATCACAGCTCGAGAATGCGCTGGTCAATCTCTGCATCAACGCCCGCGACGCGATGCAGTCGAACGGAGGTACGCTGCAGATATCCACGGCGAACATCGCCGAGGACGACGCCGCAAACATTCCCGAGCTGCCCGCCGGTGACTTCGTAAGGCTGACCATTGCCGACGATGGCGAGGGCATCGAGGCAGAGGACTTGCCCCGGATCTTCGAGCCTTTCTACACAACCAAGGACAAAGGCAAGGGCAGTGGGCTCGGTCTCAGCATGGTCTACGGTTTTGTGCGCCAGTCCGGCGGCCAGCTGCTCGTGAGCAGCACGCCAGGGCGGGGCACGACGGTGAGCATTTTCCTCCCTCGCAGCGCTGGCGAAATGCTGAACGACGTCCGGCCGGAGCCTGTCGAGCAGGCAACGCCAACCGGTTCGGAGCGTATCCTCGTGGTCGAAGACAACCCCTCGGTGCGCAGGGTCGCAAGCAACCTGCTGAAATCGCTCAATTACGACGTCATCGAGGCGGACAATGGTCCTGGTGCCCTGGAACTACTGCGGCGCGGAGAGACGTTCGACCTGTTATTCACGGACCTCGTGATGCCGGGCGGGCTGACAGGCATTCAGCTCGCAGAGTCGATGCGCGAAGACCGTCCCGGGCTGAGAGTCCTGTTCACGTCGGGATTCTCGGGCGCTGAAGCGGGCCTGCAGCCACCGGCCAACGAGAGCGTCCTGCACAAGCCCTATATGAAAGACGCGCTGGCACAGACGGTACGCAAGGCACTCGATCGCTAGCGACGCGGCTGCCGCGATAGCGGTATGCTGTAGCGGATGACACACTTCATCACGACGAATGCGGTCGCACTCGTTGCGACTCTCGGCAGCCTGCTTGTCGCCTGTGTATGCGCGCTCTACGTGACGATTCTGCGGCGCGCGCGTCAGCGCAAGGCCGTTCAGCGTCTTCTGGGTCTGGTTGAAACAGAGGGCCGCTATGCCTGCGACGCGGCCGTATCGAGATTCGTGCACGACATCAACAACATGATTCTCGTGCTGTCCATGGAATCGGAGCGGCTAGAAGAATCGCAGCAGACCGAGGTGCTGCAACAGGTCATAGCGGAAGGCAGGGATATCGTCGAGCGTTGTCGGTCGCAGATGACTGCAGTAGAAACCGCATCCAGCGATCTCTGCGCGGAACTGCGTACCGCTGCGAGGCTGCTCGGCGATGCGGAATTCGGCGACGTCGATGTTGCGGTCGCGAGAGCGGTGCCGCCAGGCGTCAAAGTGTCACGGCCCGCGACCGACGTTCACCTGCTCGTTCTGTCGATAGCGCGCGCAGCAAAGGCAGGCGGCGGCCCCGATCGCCTGTCATTGACCGTATCCAAAGGACGTGATGCGTCTCTGCCAGAGGATGACAACGATAGTGGCTGGGTGAACGTGTCGATCGTAGGTCCCGAGCGTCTTGCCGGCGATGACGCGGAATGTGTGGCGCTTTCGCGCATCTCGAGGCGACTGTCAGGCGAAGTCGTTTTTCCCGACGCGGGCAGCGGCCGACGTCGCCTTGCGGTGAGTCTGCCCGTTACTGAGAGATAAGCCGTCGCTCAGCTGCAGTGCATTGGCGCTGGTTGCTCCGCGACGCGCGCGTGCGGCCGGACCTCGCCGTCTTCAATTTCGTCACTATTGTCGGTGAAACCGCCTTGCTGGAATTCGTGAATTCGTTTTTCGACCATCTTCGCTGAGGAAGGCCGGCCGACATAGTAGCCCTGAACCTTGTCGCATCCGGCATTGACGAGGAACTCGAGGCTTTCGCGGGTCTCGACGCCCTCGGCGCAAACCGTGATGCCCAGCTTGTGGCCCAGAAGGATGATGGTTTCGACGATCGTGGATGCTTCTGTTCGCGTGCCGATGTCCCGCACGAGGAACCGGTCGATCTTCAGCTCATTGAATGGCATGCGATACAGCTGCTCTAACGAGGAATAGCCGGTGCCGAAATCATCGATAGCAAGATTGTGGCCCTTGATACGCATGCGGCTGAGGATCTCGATGGCGAGACCGGCATTCTGCGTCAACGCCGATTCTGTGAGTTCGAGTGTCAGGCGTGAGTTGTCGACACCAAATTCCTCGGTCAGCGCGCTGAGTTGCTCCGGAAAGCCGGCATCGGTCAGCAGGGAAGGCGACAGATTTACGGAAGCCGTGAGTTTCAGGCCCTGGCTGTCCCAAGCAGCCAGTTGAACGAGCGTCTGGCGCACGATAGAGCGCGTCAGAGCCGGAAGTAAGCCGGCTTCCTCGGCAATCTCAATAAAGGCACTCGGCAGGATGACCTCGGCGTCTGGTCGATGCCACCTCGCCAGCACCTCGACTTCGTCGGTGGACCAGTGGCCGTCAGCAGCGCGCGTGGCCTTGGGTTGCTAAGACGGCACGATTTCACCGCGTGCAATTGCTTCCTGCAGCTGATCGGCGTCGACGCCCCAGTGTTCGGCCTTGGCGATGCAGAGTTTGCGTCGCAGCTCTCCGATCAGGATCGGTTTCTCCAGCGATCCATCCATGTTCAGGCCGAAGATCTTGCCGAGCTGCGTTGCCGTGGCCAGCGTCCGTTTGTCGAGTCCGCTCATCAGGATTATGCGTGCCTGAGACTTGTGATCTTTGAGGACTTTCAGGATCTGGATTCCGTCTTCGCCCGGCATCTGCAGGTCAAGGAGAATCACACTCGGGTCAAACGTCGTCAGTTTGCGCACGACGGCCTCCCGTCCCACGGCTGTCGATGCTACGAAGTTCAGGCGACGACACGCAGCGGCGAGGTACTCACGTACGCCCTTTTCGTCGTCGATGATCAGCAGCTTATCCATATGCTCATTCATGATGTCTGGTCCAATACGGTGCGGATGCGCTCCGCCAGGTTTTGTTTTCGGTATGGTTTCGGAATGAATTCGAAGCCCTCGACATGTTCCCCGTCCGGGCCGACGGGGTGGTCGGTAAAGCCCGATGTCAGGAGAATCCTGATCTCCGGATGCCGTTCCTGAACGAGCGACGCGAGTTCGAAACCGGTCATGCCCGGCATTCGGATGTCGCTGAACAACAGGTCGGCGCCAGAAGTCGCGAGCACCTGCAAAGCCGCGTCCGCGCTTCCTGCTTTGGCAACGTCGTAGCCGAGGTCACTGACCAGTTCGCTGGCCGAGGCAAGAACGTTCGCATCATCGTCGACAATCAGCACCCGCTCCTGGCCGCGCGGAACTATGCTTTCGTTACGCCGACCGGCGGTACTGGCAGCGCCGTTCTTGTGTCGCGGCAGGAATATCTCGACCGAAGCGCCGCGTCCGCTCGCACCGTCGATTCGCAAGAAACCGCCAGACTGTCTTGCAAACCCATAGACCATGCTGAGGCCCAGCCCGGAGTTGCTGTCCTTCTTGGTTGTGAAGAACGGGTCAACTGCGCGTTTGCGAACCTCGGCCGTCATGCCGCAGCCGTCGTCTTGTACGGCGATGCACAGAAACTCGCACGGCTCTGTGGCTTCGAGGTCCGTAGCGTCGAAGTTGGTCGGACAGGTTTGGGCATTGCTGATTGAAATCGTGAAATTGCCGCGCCCGTTACACGCTTCC